>Ga0123353_10012343_pt1 | contig 12135 bp, 8 predicted proteins | sample TergutLab28metaG_3_FD_92763 | JGI IMG/M metagenome (GOLD analysis project Ga0123353, IMG submission 92763) | Labiotermes labralis P3 segment gut microbial communities from Petit-Saut dam, French Guiana - Lab288 P3 | ecosystem: Host-associated > Arthropoda: Insects > Digestive system > Gut ... | reverse complement strand
GTTTTGCCCATATTGCAGTATGCAGAGAGCGGCCAGTCTGCCATTCAAGATTCAGGCACATTTTATTGGCAGATTCTGGCAGATGCCCTAGCAGTAATTAATCTTGAGCCATCACTGGTCGTCTTGCTCCTCATGGCCTTTATCCCCATTATTTTGCGAAATGTAATCTTTTTTCTGAAGACCTGGTACGGTGCTGTTGTTTCAAGCAGAATCATGCTGCGCTTGCGTATGAAGGTTGTCGATGTGGTCTATAGCGCAGACCCCGAGTTTTATACCAGACATCCTGTGGGGCAGATGGTTGGCGTTGTTATGGGACAAACAGGAACGGCAGGTTCTGCTGTGTTGTCAGTAATCAATTTACTGGGCACAGTTTTGCTTATGATTACCTACCTTGTGATCCTTATGGTGCTGTCGGTGCCCCTTACTTTGGTCGCACTCTTTTTTGCGGTGGTTGTAACCTTTGTGAATCGCAGTGTCTTGAAGTGGATCGCGGCAAATGCGCTCAAGAATGCTCGCTTAAGTCAAAAGCTGATGGGAAAAATTACCGAGCGCATGGGTCAGATGCAGCTGGTCAAACTCCGCTTTACGAAAGATCAGGAATCAGAAAATATTCGTGAAGTTTCCGAGACTATGCGAGGCCTCGGTATTCGTGCAGCAAAAGTTGGTGCTTCAGTTGAAGTCATTGTTGATCCCGTGCAGATGCTCTCTGTTTTTGCTACGCTCTACATTGGCATCGCTGTTTTAAGTTCGACACTTGCGCAACTTGGCTTGTTGCTTGTTGTCTTGATAAAACTTAACGCAAAAGTAAAAGAGTTCAACAATGCTCTGCGAGGAATAACACAATCTGCCGCAGGAGTAAAGCTAACCCAAGAGATGTTTGATGCGGCGATTGAGGCTAATACCATTACTTCAGGTACGCAGCAATTCGACACCCTGCAATCGGGCATAAGCTTTAAAGATGTATCCTTCGCATATCCTGACGTTTACAGTGCCGAGGGCAAATTGGTCTCTCGTGGCAAAGAGGTTCTCAAGGGAATAACCGCTGAGGTACCCGTGGGTTCCTTTACTGCTCTGGTGGGGCGCAGTGGTGCTGGCAAGTCGACCCTGGTTGAGCTTTTACCACGAATGCGCGATGTAACAGGCGGCGAGATCACCTATGATGGCACAAACATCAAAGATTTCGACATCAAGTCTTTGCGCAGGTCAGTGGGTTATGTAACGCAGGCTCCTATGCTTTTTAACGATACGGTGTACGACAACGTCACCTACGGATTGGGCTTTGAGCCGACCGATGAACAGGTCAGAAGGGCGATGGAAGCTGCTCATGCGACCTTTGTCTATGACCTGCCACAGGGACTGGAAACGCATCTGGGTGACCGAGGGGTGCGCTTCAGTGGGGGAGAACGACAGCGCATTGCTCTGGCGCGTGTCTTGCTCGAAGATTGCGAAGTGCTGGTCTTTGACGAGCCAACCTCTGCGCTTGACAGTGAATCCGAGGGCTATATTCAGCAAACCTTGAGAGAACTCCACGGGAAGAAAACCGTCATCGTTATTGCGCACAGGTTGGCGACGGTTGTCTCTGCCGACCAATTGCTTGTTGTTGATGAGGGCACAATTGTCGAGCGTGGCACACACGCAGAACTACTCGAGCGTTCAGGTGTGTACGCAAAGCTCTTTGACAGTCAGTTGATTGACTCAGAGTACGTTTAGCAAAGTCTGGGCTGTCTTGTCTGCATCCCAGTGTTCTTTTGCGTATTCGTAAGCACGCGCGCCTATGTCTTTGCGCAAAGAATCATTTCCGATAAGTTCTTCAATGTGCTGCACCATGAGGTCGATGCTGCCCTCTGCGCATGTTCCGGCAATTGTCTTTGACAGGATTTCGCAGGGGTCAACCTCCAGCGACACAAAGGGCTTCTGTGCGTAGGCAGCTTCGATCAGGGTGTTTGGTACGCCCTCGCTTGCCGAGGTATTGATGACCAGGTCGACCTGACTATAGAGACCTGTCACTTCGCCAGGAGAAAGGCTTTCAAATAGGGTGACATTTGGTCTTTGAGAGAGGTCGTACAGTACTCCCTGGTGCAATTCGCTGAAATTGCGCTGGTGAAAGACACACACAAAGTGCAGTTGAGAAAGCCGCCGTGACAACTCATCAACAAGCCAAGGTCGCTTGATTGGATCAACTCTGCCAATCCATAGGCAAGAATTGGGGTATGCAGAGTCGAGATTAGGCGTGGTATGTGCTGCAACAGAAGGACAAAAGGCACTTTCGACAATGAAAGAATCTCGCTTGTAGCGTTCTGCCACAGCACGTGCTTGCGTGCTGTTTTGTACAATCAAGACATCTGCCTGCGACAGGTAACGGTCAATGGTCTCTTGCCGTGCTGGCGAAATAAAAGGAGAGCCATCAACGAGGCTGTCGCCATTAATGCGGTAAAACACCGTAACACCAGTACTGTGCGCTTCTTCGACAAGCTGGAAGGGTTCATTATTGCTGACCAGAAAGAAGGCGCGCTTGCCGCTATGGGCAAAATTGCGCTGACTACGCCCTGCATTCAAAAAGCGAGAAAGAAGTGGTACGCCACGCTTTATGGGATTGGCTATCTGTCGCAGGGTGATGGCTTGCGTGTCGATTGGAGGAGGAGTTGACTGTGTGTGAAGAAGGATTACTTCGACATCAGGCATACGTGCAAATGCTTGTGCCAGATAATAGGTCTGTATTTCAGCACCGCCAATTGTCCAGTCTGACCTTTCTTGGGCAAAGAGACCCAGGAAGTCATCTGCAAAAAAGAAGACAGAGTATTGTATTGTGCCCTCAGCTTTTTTCACCCGCGTACCTTGCTTTCGCTTGACCAATTCACAGCGCACCTACTCTTTTAGTATAGTATTACTCGTTGGGTAAGTCACCTAAATGTCTGCTGGATTGGTCAAGTGTGAGGAGGATTAGGCTTGTGAGACCACTGAGAGTGCTTCATATGCCCATAAACCTGCGCTATATTATGGATGCCATAATAGAAGGACAAACTCTGCTTGGGATAGAAAGCAAGACCTTTATTTTGAGCACCTTTTGCATTGATGACCCTAAGACCAGACCGGTATATCATCCTCCTGCGCTAGAACGTAGCAGTCTGCGTGGCTACCTTTCATTTTTCAAGCGACTATATGTCTTTTTGGGACGATACATAAAGCTACTGCTTTGGGCAGATGTAGTTCATTGGCAGTTTTCGAACCGCTTTTGGTCAGAATCCAGCCGCTTGCGCAGGATTGACTTTGCTCTGCTGAGACTTTTACGAAAGCCCGCCATTGTGCAGTTTCATGGAAGTGACATTCGCGAAAACAAAAAGCGAGCAGAAGTCGTTTCATGGTGGAGTGAGGCCTTTGATCCAGAATTTGCAGAAAAGCTGGACATCGCTGCGGCTCGCACACAAAGAGAGTTTGCCAAGGCAAATTTTGTCTTTGCGGTGAGCTACGGAATGTTTCCCAGCATTTGGCCAGAAAACCTTGAGCGTAGCACCCTGCTCGAGAGAAGCGTTGACATGTCCACGCTTGTTCCTTGCGTTCATGACGATGTCAACAAAAGTCCTGTTGTTATCATGCACAGCCCTTCCTCTGCTCAGGTAAAGGGCACAAAATATGTGCTGGCAGCTATCGAAGAAATAGGCACAATCAGAGACATCGAGTTTGTCCTTTTGCAGGATTTGCCGCGCGACGAGGTAATCGAACGCCTTGGTGATGCCGACATCGTTGTTGACCAATTGTTGGGAGAAAACTACGGTCTTGCATCGGTAGAGGCTCTTGCTCGGGGAAGTGTGTCCATCGCGAATCTTTCGCAGCGCATGAGGGATCTCTATCCCAGTGATTTGCCGATTGTTTCGGCAAATCCCGACACCATTAAAGAAGTTCTACTGGACTTGATTGATAACCCCCAGAAAAGAATCGCGTTGGCACGGCAGGGATATGGCTATGTCGAGCATGTCCATTCATTTGAGGCAACCATACCTCAAACACTGGAGGCGTATCGTTTGGCTGCGCAAGGCAAAGGTCGCAGGCGCGTCGTAAAGCGCATCAATGAGACACTTGACCACCACACGAGGTCTACACCGTAGCCAGGAAATCAAGTAGAGACTCAATTCTGCGCGAGAACATCGTGGTACAAATTGGCAAGTTTTTCGCCCTCGGTTTTCATGGTGTAACTCTGCGCCCACTCATGTGAGTTCGCCTTCATTTCTGCGACAAGCGAGGGATTATCGATGAGTTTTTGTATGGCACCAGCAATTGCATCTGTGTTGTCGCCATCAACAAAGACAGCACAGTCATGACCGGCAACAATTTCTTTGGTCGTCTCTTGAAAGTTGCTGTACATCATGGCAAGTCCTGCTGATGCGTACACAAAAAGTTTATTGGGTAGCGACCATTTGCCGTTATAGTTTGTTCTGCCATCAATCTGGGCAGGCAAAAAGAGTAGTCCGACATCGTGGTTATTAGCAGCAGTTACGGCTTCTTCATTGCTGCAGGGGTCGGCAAAAGTCAGCTTGTCAGCAAGGTTCAAGGTGTCTGACAGGCTTTGAAGTTGGTCCAGATAGCCCTTCTGGTACGAGGGTCCCTGAATGGTCAGAGAATAGTTGCCCGATACCTTGGCGAATGCTTGCATAACCGTCTCGATGCCATAGTGTGAGCGCAAAAAACTCTGCAGGTAAAAGCGAAGCGGTCGTTGAACAGCAGAAGGCTGCAATGACGAAGCCAGCGCGACATTGTAAACGAGGGTGCTGGGTGTCGTGGGTGCCAGTTCAGCATATACTTTTTGAATGGGCTCACTTACCGTGATGAGTGCTTGTGCTACTTTGGCACAGGATGCCTCGTATGTGCGCCAGCGAGCAAAGCTATTCCAGGGCGCGATGCTTCTGTCCTGCAGCCGCCTCAAGTTTTTTGGCCAGCACTCGTATGATTCATACACAAGGGGGACAGCAGACAGTTTGCGTAGACGCAGTGCTGTTCTGCTTGTGCTGTAGTTGATAAAGTGAACAGCATCAAAGTTTTTTTCTGCGATAAGCTGTGCCATGCCACGCAGTGGATCGTTTGCGTATATGACCTTACGCTGTACAAACTGAATAGGATTGGCAATACACAGATTGTAGGCCACACGAAGAATCCGTACAGGATGCTTACTTGAGGGAAAATAGCGCGGACCGCGATCAATGCGCCAAATATGGGCTAGCTCTGCAAGAGTGCCAGAATCTTTGTTCATGTCTGCCACACAGGCAAGGGTGAGCTGTGCGCCTGCAGCAGCAAGCATGTGCAGGGTCTTTTCCAACCTGACATCAGTTGCGATTGTGTGCGGATGAACAATGCATATGTGCTTTCCTGTCAACGCTTTCAAAAGCAGCACGGTGTCCCTTCAATTTGCGGCAATTCTGTCTCTGTCATTGTAGCAGTACGCTATACTTATGTGTGTGAAAAGAGGGGCATCTGTGCCTGCATGCAGCGCGTGCTTTGGGAGGAGACACCATGGGCGTACCATTACTGGACTTAACTCTGCAATATACTCAGCTAAAGGAAGAGAGCGATGCTTTGTGGTTTGACGTCATGTCAAAGGCAGCTTACATAGGTGGCTCTCGGGTCGAGCAGCTCGAGGAAGAGATTGCCCAGTACTGTGGCGTTAACTACTGTGTTGCCTGTGCCAATGGCACCGACGCGCTGTTCTTGATTCTAGAAGCACTAGGCATTGGACGTGGGGATGAGGTCATTACGACTCCCTGGACCTTTTTTGCAACGCTTGAGTGCATTGTTCACGTGGGTGCTACTCCTGTTTTAGTTGATATCGAGCCAGGAACTTACAACATTGACCCAGCACTTATCGAAGCACATATCTCAGGCAGGACAAAGGCGATTATGCCAGTTCACATCTATGGTCAGTGTGTTGACATGGACGCACTCAACGACATTGCCCAGCGTCACGACCTTGTTATTATCGAGGATGCCTGTCAGGCGATTGGGGCGACTTACAAGGGTAAGCGTGCGGGCAGTCTGGGACGGGCTGCAGCTTTCAGCTTTTTCCCGACAAAAAATCTGGGTGGGGCAGGGGACGGCGGCTGCATTACCACCGATGACAAGGAACTGGCAGACCGTATGCGTCTGGTGGCGCGCCACGGCGAGGCCAGCAAGTACCTGCATACGACCTTTGGGGTGAACTCGCGCCTTGATGCCTTGCAGGCAGGACTTTTGTCCTTGCGTTTGGCAAAGCTGGATGAGTGGAATAACCAACGACGTGAAGCGGCTGCTTACTACAGGCAGCATCTTGCAGCGATAACTGAGCTTGAATTGCCTGTCGAGCGCGACTGGGGAAAGATGGTCTACCATCTGTTTGTGCTGAAATCTGCGCGCGCTCCTGAAATTGTTGCCTACCTGCAACAGCAAGGCATTGGCAGTGCGCTCTATTACCCGAAATCTTTGCATGAACAAGATGTGCTGCTCAAGGTTCCTGGTTTTGTACGCCCGTCTTTGCCGGTTGCCGAGGACAGTGCTTCAAAGACCTTTGCCTTGCCCTGCTATCCGGGGATTACGCGCGAGCAACAAGACGAAGTTATCGCAGCTCTTGGCGCGTTTTTTGCCAGTTAAGATGCAGAGCATATGACGGTGACACAAAAAGACCTCCAGAGGCTGCGTGGCTTACGTGTCTGTATGCTGGTGTCAAACAATCTAGCGATTGATGCGCGGGTAAGAAAAGAAGCAGAAACTTTGGCCTATGCAGGAGCCGAAGTTATCGTCTTTGGTCTGGGGCATGAGTATCCGCCCGATATTATGGAAGATGCTCCCTATCGCTTGATTTTGGCACAGCCAAACCTGCGAGGAAAACCCATTGTGCCGCGACTGGGACGCGAAGATGTCTGCTATCCTCTCAGGGTTTTAGTCAATAAGACCATCACGCATTCGCGGCATCGGCGCTACCTTGCAAAAAGCAAGGCTTATGGCATATCTCTGCAGGCTGCCCGCCAGGAAATGATAGAGGCAGCGCGACCCTATACCTTTGACATCGTTCACGCGCATGACCTTGATACGCTGTATGCGGCTTACCACATTGCACAGGCAAACGGAGCCTTGCTGGTTTATGACGCGCACGAATTGTATCTAGCACTCCACTTTCTTGTGCCTGACATAAAAGAGCAGCTTGCGCGTGTCGAACGTGACTTCTTTCCTGCCATTGATGCGCTGGTTACCGTTAGTCCAGCGATTGGCAAGCGTCTGTGTGAGATCTACGGACGCACTGACCTCACGCCGGTGGTGCTGTACAATGGAGGCACAAGGGTTGCTGGACGTACTCGTCCAGTGCATGACCCAGTCAGACTCTTTTTCCAGGGAGCTTTTGCAGCTGACCGTAATTTGCTCGAGTTAGTTGCGGCTATGGATACACTGCGCGGGCGTGCTACTTTAACCCTGCAGGGTTGGGGTCAAGATGCAGAGGCAATCCAGCACTTAATCACCCAAATGGCTTTGCAGCAGACGGTAAAGGTTATTCCGCCCGTTGCCCCCTTTGAGGTGGTTGCTGCTGCCGAAGACTACGATGTTGGCATCATTAACTCCCTTGCGAAGGACGAAAATTTCCTGGTCACGCTTCCCAATAAGCTTTTTGACTACATGTGTGCCGGGCTGGCAATCGCATCGAGCAATCTGCCACCCATAGCAGAGATTGTGCAAAAAGAGTCCTGCGGCATTGTCTATGAGCAAAAAGGTGTCGAGCATACGGCGCAAGTTCTGGGTGATTTGGTGGCTGACAGAGAGCAGATTATGCGCATGAAAGAGGCATCGCTTGCTGCTGCTGGACAGTATGCATGGGCACGCCAGGCAGAAAAGCTGGTGGATCTTTACGGTGATTTGAAGCACAGGCACGAGGCAAAGCAGGGGCGCGATGCTACAAAATAGCAGCATCGCTGGTATGCGCATCTGCATTGTTTTGCGCAATCCTGTTGATTGGCGCAGCATAAAAACAGCACGCGCACTGGCACGCTACGGTGCTGAAGTGACGATTCTTGCCTTCTTTTACGGTGTTGACATAAGTCGCTTTGCAGATGAACCTTTCAGCGTGATTACCGCACAACCCGTCGAGGCACCACCAAGCACGTTCAGTTTTTTTGTCTTTCGGGGCATCAGCAATCGTACGCTGCGCAAGGCACGTACTGTCCTGCGCTTTTGTCGCTTTGGCATGTTTGGAACAAAGCTCATGGCAGAAAAGATTGTTGCCCTAAAGCCAGATATCATCTGTGCTGTTAATCCTGATGTGCTGAAGGCATGCACGCAAGCTGCTGAACAGCTGGATGCCTATGTGGTCTATGACGCTCACGAGCACTGGCCCGACCACAAATATGACACGAAGATGCGCCGGACAAAGCGTATTCACCTTCAGCAGGTAGAGAGCGACCTGGACAAAAACGTTGACCTTGCTATTACCGTTTCTGACGAACTTGCCAGCGACTACAAGGCCGAGTATAACCTAGCGAGAAAGCCTGCGGTTATCTACAATGCGCCCACAGATATCAGTGCAGCTGTTACGCCCATACATGATCCGCTGCGGGTAGTGTATGCAGGCAATTTGGTTGGTGACCGTGGTCTGCTCGACTTGCTTATGGCAGTGCGTGCCTGTCCCGACTTGTGCCTTGCTATCTATGGCAGCGGAGACAGAGAAGGCAGCCTGCAGAGCTTCATACGAAAGCATGGACTTGCAAATCGCGTGCAGATTCACGCGCCCGTTCCCGTAGATAACTTGATAGAAACATTAAGCGACCACGATATTGGCGTTCTTGCCTATCCCTGCCTAAGCAGGCATTTTGATGGTGCGCTTCCCAATAAGTTTTTCGAGTACCTGTCAGCGGGACTAGCGATAATTGCTCCCAAAACAAAGGCTCTGTCTCGTGTCAGTGCAGCACATCCCCGTGAGTTTGCCCTGTTGCTTGAAACGCCTGATGCGCCCAGCATTGCTGCTGCTCTGGACAAACTCTCACAAGACAAAGAGCAGCTGCTGCAGATGAAGCGTGCTGCGCTTGATCTGGCACAGCAATTTGCAGGAGACGTCCAAGGGCAGCGACTACTGTTGCTGTATGAAGAAATGCTGCGCACAGAGCCAAAGGCACTCTCAGCTGCGTGCGGCAAACACTAAATAAGCGTTAGACGTCTGCCTCTAGGCACAGTGCTTCAATCGCATATGCCAACTCGACAGCGGCAAGACCTGCTGTGCCGTCGACGATGGGTGTGCCGTCTGTTTTGATTGCCTGGACAAAATCGTCGAGTTGTTTGCGCAGCGGCTCGCCGCTTTTATCAAGTGACAGTGATTCGACGACGCTGGTTTGCTCAAAGGTCATCTCGTTGCCCTTTTGTCGGTACGAGACTTTGGCTTGTTTGCGTACTTCGATGGATTGGTACAGGGTGTCAGCGACAATGAAGCGCTCTTTCTCAGAGACTGAAATGCGGCGTATTTTGTCGTTGGTGATACGACTGGTTTGCAGGGTGACAACGCAGCCGCTGGGAAACTTGAGGACACTACTTGCTGCGTCAATTGTGTCGCTAAAGACAGACGTGCCCGAGGCAGCGATTTCTGTGGGATAACCACCAGCTAGCCAGCAGGCAAGGTCAATATCGTGGATGGTGAGGTCAAAGACCACACTGTCCTTGATGCGGGGAGTATAGGGAGAAAGACGTTCGATGCTAATGAACAGTGGCTCGTCAATCAGGCGCGCCAGAGTATTGACAGCGGGATTAAAACGCTCAACGTGACCTGTCGCTAAAATGACGCCAGCAGCAGTAGCGGCATCAACCAGTTCTTGTGCGTCTGCAGGGTTTCCTGCCAGCGGCTTTTCAATCAGTGTGTGCACGCCACGCTGTAGTAATGCACGTCCCGTTGCCAGATGGTACTGAGTTGGAATGGCTACGACTGCCAAATCAATGGAGGGTAACTCTTCTGCAGAGCTATAGACAGGAGTATGAGCGGCAGAAGGGTGCTGACGCGCGCGCTCGAGGTCGGGGTCGACAATCGCAACAAGATCGATGTGGGGGTGTGCATCCATGATGCGTATGTGGTGTCGCCCCATGTTTCCTGCGCCAAAAACGGCACCGCGAAGTTTTGCTTCACTCATAAATACCCTCAATCCTCGCTGCTGCCACCCCTGCGGCAGGCAATTGGCAGAATCAAAACTCAACATGAGGTATGATAACAGATGCTATGACTTCAGAACATGAGAAAGCCACGGGCAAAGCACGACCACAATTCAGCATTATTGTTCCTGCGTACAACGCTGCGAGCACGCTTGGTCGTACCCTTGATTCTGTGCGCGCTCAAACCTATGATGATTGGGAGTGTGTGGTTGTTGACGACGGCTCTACTGATACAACAGCTGCCCTTTTAGCAGACTATGCCTCTGATGACAGTCGCATAAGAAGCATCTTCCAGGAAAATGCGGGTACTGCAGCAGCTTTAAACACAGCAGCGCGCGCTGCAACAGGTGACTTTCTTGTGCAGCTGGGTGCTGACGATGAATTGCTGCCTGAATACTGCGAAATGACGGCAGAACTTATTGCCTCTCGTCCAGACTATGACATTTACGCAGCAAATGCCTTGCAGGTCTTTGCCGGCGGCAAGACAGTGCGCTTTCATCGGGGAGAACGATTCCAAAGACAGCTCAGTCTGGCAATCGATGATGTGATCCAAAAGCCGCTGATTTATGGTTCTGCTGCGATTCGTCGTGAGGTTTTTGAGGCTAGGGGCGGTTTTCGTAGCGAAGTGTACAATGAGGACTACGATTTTTGGCTGCGTGCCTTGGCGGGTGGTGCGCGTCATATCTATCAGCCCGTGGATCTCTCTCTCTATCATGTTACGCCCAACCAAAAAACAGAAGACGCAGTAAAAATGCGAAGCTCTGACTATCAGCTGTTAGGCGACCTTCTTGCTAGCGGGGTGCTGCAAGAAAGCCAAGCAGCAGCTGTTCGCTTACGTCAGCAAGAACTGGCACGCAATATTGCAGTGCGCAGAAAACTCTATCGCCTGTTGGGGAGACGTGTGAGCGAATTTTTGATTGCAAAGACGCGAAATCTGCGGGGCGGTGCCAGCTAAGGTGAAAGTGGTCTTTGTCAATAATTTTGCTAGAGGGCTTGGTGGGGGAGAGCAACAGCTGCTGTGCGTGATAGAGGGCCTGCTTAAGCGTGAGTGTGCTGTTAGCGTGGTAGCTGCAGCTCAATCTGAGTTTGCACAGGCAGCCCGTGCATTGGGAGCAGATACTGTCGAGTGTGACCTTGCGCCGACACAGGTAGTGACAGCACTGCGCGCCCTAACAACAGCAACAGAGGGAGCAGATATCCTTGTTGGTTCAGGGTTTTGGACAAACTGTCTTGTGGGAATGGCGCGCACGGGTCCGCAGGTCACAAAGATTGCCCTGCACCAGAGTATGCCAGCGGCAAGCAGTAGTACCGCAGCACGAATCGCGCGAAAACTACTGGCGCGTCGTGTGCAGAAAAGCATCACAGGACATATCGCTGTCTCCCGTGCGCTAAAAGCAGAGCTTGTGTCACAGGGAGTCTGTCCAGACCTGGTCGAGGTAATCTACAATGGGGTCGCGCTGCCGCAGGGGCAAGTGACCTCACTGCCCGGGCATTCACGAGCGCCAGTCTTGGGCTTTCTGGGACGACTCGAAAAGGTGAAGGGCTGTGACACATTTTTGCGTGTTGTCGAAAAGGTGCAGGCGCAGCTGCCAGAAGTTTCAGCTCATATTGCTGGGATAGGTTCGCAGCGCAGGCACCTGCAAAAGATGGCGCGTGACCTTGGCATTGATGGTCGGGTGAAATTCCTCGGGCAGCAAGAGACCTATGAGTTTCTCTCAAAGGTAGACCTGCTGCTGATACCCTCACGTGCCGAAGCATTTTCGCTGGTTGCTGTCGAAGCACAGCGCGCACAAAGACCCGTGCTTGCTTTTGCGGTGGGTGGGCTACCCGAGGTACTACTGAGTGACACAACAACACGACTGATTGCCGCAGGAGATATTACGGCGCTTGCGGCAGAAACGATTGCACTACTTGAAAAGCTGCCTCAGCTGTCGTGTGACCTAGAAGAGACTGCCCAGCGCGCCCTGGCTGCCTTTCTGCCGCAGCAGTCTGCAGAAG
>Ga0123353_10012341_pt1 | contig 12136 bp, 9 predicted proteins | sample TergutLab28metaG_3_FD_92763 | JGI IMG/M metagenome (GOLD analysis project Ga0123353, IMG submission 92763) | Labiotermes labralis P3 segment gut microbial communities from Petit-Saut dam, French Guiana - Lab288 P3 | ecosystem: Host-associated > Arthropoda: Insects > Digestive system > Gut ... | reverse complement strand
TACAGCCCACTGTGGGCTTTGACCTGTCGAACAATGTCCTTCCATTTTTTCCTATCTGCCACCAACTCTCTCCATCTTCTCACTACCAGCACTTGAGGATCTCTTTCTACGTCCTCTTTCCATCTTTTTCTGGTTCTTCCTCTTCTTCTCGCCCTTCCAGTTCTTGAGCGAAGATCTTTTTGGGCATCCTATCCTCCTCCGTTCTCTCTTGGTGACCTAGTCTTGGCACATCTGCTCACCAGTAAGTAACTTCCTCTTGTAGCGCTAACTGAAGGATGCCGTGAGGTCTAAATTTAAAATCTAATTCGTCTTTAAGCCCGTATTTCTATCAGATATTCTCGTAAAATAGTCATCAACACCTCAAAAACGTTCAAGAGTTCAAAAATTAGGCATCTATATTTGCGCTGACTTTAGATGGAAGATGGGATGACCATAGGGGCGTTTGTTTAACACTCCTCCTTACCTTCGGACGTTTTGTGAAGTATGACGTTCTAAGACGTATGACAGACCAGAATGATGACATACGTAGTTTGCAGCTGCGTCGCGCACGAACAAGGAATGCAACAAGCGATTCAGCACCCAGTGCGCAGTCACTCTTGAAATATGGCCAGCGGATTGAACTTTCCGCTGACAAACACGCTTACGGGGTCAGTTCTTGGTTCCTGTGTGACTGGTAATACGCAGTTTATGTGCTGTTTATTTGGGAGCCGCGAAAGCATAGTCGGTATAGTGAACAGGCTAGGGGCTAGATGTCCGAGGAACTATGGTTTGGTTCTCGACACTGGCAACATACATTTCTTCTGTTCTCCAAAGCCTCCAAAACTGGATTTGGAGCCCGCCCAGCCATCTCTTCTTCTTCTGCAGGCACTGAACTTCCTTTAGTGGTTGAAAGTTATGGCCTTCTCAACGACATCTTTCCATTTCCCTCGATACTGGACGCAGGTTACCCAATTTTTAACCTTCATTTGGCAAGTGTTCTGTTTGACGTTTTCCTACCAGTAGTATTGTCACATATTTTAGTAACCGTTTCGAGGCGTTTAAAATCTTCCAGCGTAGTGCATATGAAAAGAATTGTAATGACGGACAATCTGTCCGCTACATAAAAGCTTACGAACTGAAATTAATTCGTCTTACTGTCCATATGTAGCTCTTAATATAGCAATATTGATATGCCTGATATCAGAGGATGTAGAAAATTTCGTTATTAAGTACGGGGTGGGATGGGATAGCGCAGTAGGTACAGCGATTCGCTACGGGCTGGACAGTCCGGGGATCGAATTCCGGTGGGGAACGAGATTTTCCGCACCCGTCCAAACCGGCCCTGGGGCCCACCCAGCCTCCTATACTATAGGTACCGTATCTCTTCCCGGGGGTAAAGCGGCCGGGGTGTGGCGTTGACCATCCACCCTAATCTAGCGCCGAGGTTAAATACAGAGTGAAGCTATACCTCTACTCCCCTTCTGGCCGTTCGTGGCCTGTTCTAGGGTGAACTTTACCTTTACCTTTGTATGAAGTACAGGTGAGGTACGTACAATCATTACTACTCTCTCTAAGGCTACCCTAATTTTTCAAAACGTATTTTAAAGAACTGCGCGGTTCGTTGAGTGCATATCCATGGACAATGATTTCACACTAACATTCGGGGGATTTAATGTACGTGTATAAGGGTGGATGAATGGAGGGCTTGTCTTCGGTCATGAAAGCTGGAGATGGGAACTCACAGTCACTCTAGTTGAAATTTCAAAAGACTTGACACTAACACACAAGGAATACGAAGGCCGTGAATATATGCTAGCAAACCAAATACTTCTGCGCAGTTTGTACTGCGGCATATCGCGTACAATACGACTAACAAGCACAAAAATAACACTGCGAATCATTTCACAAACAACCCCATTACAATTATGGGGCGACAGCATTGGGCAACAACAAAGCTGTATACTGTATACCTATAATATGGCGTCCAGCCACAACATAACTGTATAAAAGTACATCTGTAATAGTTATGGGGTAACAGCACTGGGTGACAACAAAGCTGTATACAGTATGCCATTCTAGTTATGGAGTGACAGCATCGGGGAAAACACGTCTGTTGTTTTGTTTGTTACACCATCAGAATCATTCGAGTATTCAACAACACACGAAAGTAACACAGTATAATGCCTTGTGTTTCGTGTTATGAAACACAAAAACAGAATGAGGAAATGGTGAACCGTTATATACGAATCTTCCAGAATAATGATTTTAAATTCCATTTCGACGTTCAGGTGACTGTGCATCGTGATATATTCTTATAATAAAACCAACTAGATGCAATAATTTCTCAAATTTATTTTTGGAATAAAACTCTACATGTTTCGAACAGTTCCTCTGTCCATCATCAGGAGTTTTGCACTGTCCACACAGCAATGGTATATGTCATACAGGTTTGCTGACAGCTTGCGGGCAGGATCAGGATGGAGCTGCAGCCTGGATGAGATGTTCCATCCCATCCAAGCTAGCAGCAGGTAGCAGTAACGGTGTGACAAATACCTGACGCTGTATATGCAGTTTTGTGCTCCTGATGATGGACGGAAAACCCGTTTGAAACATGTAGAGCGTCTTACAGAAATAAATAAATTTGAGAAACGTTGCAGCTTGTTGGTTGTACTCTGAGAATCTCCGTTGTTGTTGTTGTTGTTTTTGTTGTTGTTGTTTATGCTGCTGCGTTGCTGTTGGCAACTGAACTACTCCGTCGGTAACTGAAAACATAAAACCGTGGAATGACTGAATGTGAGTGAATGATGATTTGGAGAGGAGGTGGGGTAATGCGCTCGTGCCCTAATTTCGGTACTACATGGAAATTACCTGAGGGGACTCAGCCAAATCACGAAAGTCCCCAGACAGGTTGAGCTGATGTCCGGTCCGTGAATCGAACCGGGTTCCCCTCCCCTCCCCTCCCCTCCGCCAGTAAAGACAGGAACGTTACGGTTTGGGCCAACTTTCTCGGTTCGTTATGTTTTTGTAGTTGTTTATTGCTTTTCGATCGTCCCTGTTACACACCGGCACGGTATTATCCTGGTGTTTATTCTGTAGTGAGTCACACATTTCTGCAACCAAGATCCAACGTTCAGAACACATGGGTCACATGTTTTATTTCTATGAGAGTATTCCTGTGACGATGGTGCCCATCGTGCTGCAGTATCATATGTATACGAACTGCTTCAGTAAGTTATTTCGATCAGCTCCTTTGATCCATCGAACTGCTGACACAGTGCTCACCTCCTGCAGTACACGGTTCTTTAAAATTCACCTAGAACAGGAAATGAAGCAACAGAAGCGGAGGAGAGGTTATAGATTTACTCTTTTTTTAACTTCGGCGCTAGAGGGGAGGTGTTCAAGGCCACGACCCGGCCGTTTTACCGCCGAAAAAGAGACCGGTACCCACCGTACAGGAGGCTGGGCGGGACCCAGAGCCGGTCTGGATGGGTGCGGAAAATCTCGCCCTTACCGTGAATCGATCCACGGACACTCCAGACCGTAGCCGGTCGCTATATCGACTCAGCTACCCCAGCCAACTTATGCTTCTTTACTGTTCAGAATCCCAATATGCATATTTGATGCGAGATTTTTTCTTGAACTGCTTGACCGTTCAAGATGGGACCAATAGCCTGTCCCGGAGCGTTGCTAACCAACTACGAACGCATGCCCCGGAACATCCCAGAAAAGCGCAGGCCCATTTTACTCTATCTGATATGATTTTAATCATTTATTTATTTTTTTCGAATGTGCGCTGATGGCCATATTATTGCTAGTTCATCTTTTTCTTAATAACTGATTTACGTTTTATTTTACGGCCTCATCAACAGCTCAGACGAGACGGCGTCAATGGTATTAGCAAAGAATGAACTGGGAAAGATGTGGAAAGATGCGTTCATGGTCAAATCTGAGTTACTTTGCCGGTATTGGCCTGGAAGAACTGAAGAAAAAACCGAATGCCTCCACGAAGATACCTGGTCACCAGCCGAGAATCTGAATTGGAACCTCTCGAAAATAAAGCAGGATTACAACCCGTTCGATCGCAACATTCGGTTTTATGGTGTAGATCTGAGCGTTATTATCAGTCGATTTTTGAGTGCGGTCGCAAAATTTCAAAAAGTGACTAATAGCTTCTTCATATCTGTCTGGCCGTCCGGCCGGCCGTCCGTCCGTCCGCATGGAACAACTCGGCTTCCACTGGAAGGATTTTCAGTAAATTTTATATTTGAGTATTTTTCGAAAATCTGACCAGAAAATTCAAGTTTCTTTAAAGTCTGACAAGAATAATGAGCACTTTACACAAATCCCGCTCAGTTCTTCTTATAATGAGAAATGTTTCAGGCAAAAGTTGTAAAAAAAAATCACAACACACATTTGTCGCTCAACATTTGCTGCTGTTGCTTCTTCAACTATTGCTACTACTAATATTGCTACTACTACTACCACCACCACCACCACCACCACTACTACTACTACTACTAACTACTAATACTAATACTATCACCACCACCGCCGCCGCCGCCACCACCACCACCACCAGTACCGTCACCACCACTGCAACCACAATTCCCACAAGCATCCAGTTTTTGTAACGTAAGTATTAGTTTTAAATGGCCGTAGAAGATTCGATGTTCTCAGTGAGATGATAGCGAAGACTCAAGTCTTCTGGGATATGACGCCGAGTAGACTGAGAAATAGATAGCAACCTTTTGAAGAAGATTGCTGCCGTCACCTTCATGATACTCCTGGTCTCTTGGAGCCTCAAGATCGAAGCAATAAGTTCAGAAAACTTTAAATTTAAAATATGCAATTTTCAGGGTTCTGCCGGGGGCGGTGCAGCTGAGGTGCTCGCACTTCTGGCGTAGGCTGGTAGTTGACTGCCGACGTTTCGAGAGAGCTTATGTCCCCTCTTCTACGGCAAACGCCACTCATTATTCCTTAGAATATATTGTTGGTTTATTTTCTTATTGTTCCAAAACACAAGGTAAATATGTGTCATTAAATCAAAGACCTAATTTTAAATATTTTCAATCGTTTGCATTTGAACAGACATACTGTCTATTGTGATAATGACAAACGGTTTGCCCTCAATTTTCACTTTCTTCGGAAGGAAATATACACCGCGTGAAACTCCAGGTCATGAACATTCTTATAGCCACAAAACTGTGGCACTGCACGGCTCAAACAACACTTTCACCACGTCACTCAAGAAAAGCCACGCGGAATGTACTGCAAATGTCAGTCGCCTCAGGCTTATATTGCCTGACATCTGAAAATTCTGGATATTCAAACCGAATACCTTCACTCCCGTGTAAGCTTACTCAACCAACGACACGAAATCGAGAAAAGTGAACCGAATCATCGGCGAGTAAACATTTCAAGATACACAGGACACGAAGTGTATAACGCAACACTGAGGCGCATTCGCGTAACCATTGGTGCAGTGGTTAAGCAATAAGCATTACATACTCTAAGTGTGTGGGTGCAGCCTTAGGTATTCTGCGTTCAATGCACATGCGGCATATTGTCATCTTTAAAATTTTTGTTTTCATATTACCTCACACAGGCAAAAGAAATCATTCAACGCGTAATGTGTTTTTCATTTTCTCTACAACGTTTGTCTGGAACATACTGTATTCCAAAAAGAAACGGGCGAGATATGATAAAAAAAATATATTAGTCTCCACATAAAGTGCCCGTTGGTCTTGTCAGATTTCAATGAAACTTTCATTTTCCCGACAGTTTTTCGAAAAAAAAAACCAAATTTCAAGAATATCCCTCAAATGTAAGTTAATCCAAGCGGACGGACGAATGGACGGACATACAGACAGATACGACGAAGCCAATAGTCGCTTTTCGCAATTTTGCGAACGCCCCTAAAAAAAACCGTAACTCATTCCAGTGTAAAATTTACTGATAAATCGAACTGATTTGTTTTACAACAGAGCTGCATATTTCGGCTTATAATAAAGCCCTATGAAGCTATTTTTGTAAGTGTGTGCGCGTATATATATATATATATATATATATACATACATATAAAAGAGCGTACTGAATCTCGAAGTTATATTCGTACTTCAGAAAATATTGTCCTCAAATTTCCCAAAAAGGTATAATACGCATTTTACTTTTTTGGAAAATTTGAGGACAATGTTTTCTGAAATACGACTTCTTCAAATGAGACTGGACTCGACATATAATGTAAAGGTAAAGTGCACCCTTGTACAGGCACTGAGGTTCTGCACAGGCCGTACAGCCCATAGGGGGAGTAGACGTATAGCTCTACTCTTTCTTGACCACGGGGGATGAGGGGTCAGCGTCACGCCCCGGCCGCTCTTCACCCCCGGGAAAGGCCCGGTACCCTTTGTACAGGAGGCTGGGTGGGCCCCAGGGCCGGTCTGGACAGGTGGAGAAAATCTCGCCTCCACCGGGATTCGATCCCCGGACCGTCCAGCCCGTAGCAAGTCGCTATACCGACTACGCTACCCGGCCCACAGGCTGGAACCAATGGCCAGCTATTAAGAGTGCAATACACGAACCACAGAATGTATACTCTTTCTTCACCATTAAGTAGACAACCTACAAAAGAGCACAGTTATGCCGTCTTGTTTTCCTGATATATTTTAACAACCTAACTGAATGTCAGTTACGAGAATCAGTTAGTGACAAAGAAAAATGTTTAGCTGAAATGCATGTAACTGGGCTCTGGAGGATGTAAGGTATTTCGGTCATACTATCACAAGCAAAGCGTTTCATCATATTAAGCAACAGTGAAGTTTCACCACATCAACACGCGAAGTTAAAGACAAGACACCAACAGCTCGTCCTTACACCCGTGGTCGATTCTTATAGAATACAAGTGGCCCTGATCTAGTTTTGGGTTGGCCGATTAGATTTGGGAAAAGAATGAGACAGGGTACGTTCGCAGAGCGAAACACCTCTGAAGGTTTCCCGCAAAAATAGCAACCAATAAACAGTAATAACCTCAGTAACGTTGGCAGAAAAGGTAACCAACCATAGGAACATTTGTATATTTAGTAATCAAGGTAATCACGGTAACTAGAAAATCAATGGTAATGTTGGTAGCCATGGTAAACCTGAAAGCAAAGGTGACCACAAGAACATTCGAAACTCTGGTAACAAAGGTCATCATGGTAAGTAGCAAATCAATGGTAATGTTGGTAACCATGGTAATCCTGAAAATAAAGGTAACCACAAGAACATTCGAAACTCTGGTAACTAAGGTCATCACGGTAACTAGGAAATCAATGGTAATGTTGGTAACCATGGTAAACCTGAAAGCAAAGGTGACCACAAGAACATTCGAAACTCCGGTAACCAAGGCCATCATGATTACCAGCAAATTAATGGCAATATTGGTAACCACGGTGGGCCTGAAAGCAAAGGTAACCATATGAATATTCGAAACTGTGGTACCCAAGGTAATCATGGTAATTATAAAATCAATGGTAACTTTAGTAACCATGGGAAATATACAAAAAATGCAGAAAGGTACAGTTGTCACTGCACACGTCATGGTGGCATGCAGGGGGAGTAGAGGCATAGCTCGACACGTTCCTTGCCTCAGCGCTAGATGGAGGTGTGTTGGGAACATCAAGCCCCGGCCGCTCTGCCCCCAGAAAAAAAACACTTCAGTACCCATGTAATAGGCATCTAGGTGGGTCCCAAATCCAGTGTGGACGTTATGCATAACAGAAAACAACCATAGTACCAAGGCAACCACAGGAACCATAAACATATTGATAACCTCGATAATGAAGGGAACGATGGTACGGTTAGCAACTAAAGTACTCACAAACATACAGAGGCCTTCATATAAAATGTCTGTTATTTTTGTCTGATTTTAACAAAATGTCACTTTCATCAACAAACTTTAGTATCCCCCCCCCCCCCAACATACAATTTCATGGAAAATGCCCAGCGGGAGCAAGATGTTCCACGCTGACGGACAGACAAACATTACACTGCTAAGAGTAGCTTTTCACAACTTTTTGACTGTGCTAAAAATGTAATGCGTTGTGTGAAAGGTAAAGTTAACCCTAGAACAGGCCACGAAGGCCCAGAGTGGGAGTAGAGGTATGTCTCTACTCTTTCCTTAACCTCGGCGCTAGATAGGAGTGGGTGGTCAATGCCACGCTCCGGCCTCTTTATCCGATACCTATCGTATACGAGGCTGGGTGGGCCCCAGGGCCAGTCTGTACGCGTGCAGAAATCTCGCTTCTACCGAGATTCGATCCCCGTACCGTCCAGCCCGTAGCGAGTCGTTATACCGACTGAGCTATCCCGGCCCACGTAATACGTTGGGTACACGGTTCCTCCGATGTAGGTTACGCAATGCTAAGGCACGAAATGGTGGCAGGAAGTTGTCATGGCCTAAGCCACGGTCTTTCCCAACATCCGTGTATTGGTAACTTGCTGAAGGCTCTCAGATACACCGCAAACACGGACCGCATTCCATCACTGACAACATCTAGGTCTTAAAGCGACATAGCCTTTTTTACTTCTGACGTGTGGCACAATATTCAATAGACAGCCTACATCTAGGTGGTATGGCATTATTTTACAGAGTTGCCTATCTTGGTCAAGGCCTAAACGTTTGAGGAAGGACCATCATGCGATGTGTCGCGTCACACAGCGGCCATATCTTTTGAGATTTCATGCCGACTAGCCTGGTAGAAATTTGCCGAAGTTACGGAGCAATCCGCTGCCTACATCTTCACGTCTACCTTGAATACGGAGGTGGGAGGCGCTTCCGAAACGTCGGTAGATTTTACGAGATTACATGGCGTTATACGCCAAACGACAGCAATCCTCCGAAGCTAATGGGCCCACAGAGACACCCTCTTCACGAATTTTAGTGTCAAACATTAATCACCATACATTTTCTTGTCATGGTGACGCTTGTCTACGCAATCATGACCTATAGAACTACCAAATGGATCTTTTCAACGCAGACATTTTTTAAAAGCGCGTGGTTCGGGACTGACGGCAATTTCCTTTATTTTTATTGATTCATTCTCAAAAATTAGTTTTTAACAAAGAGGCAAACGTTATAAATTTCCAGTGCTGCATTAACCGGAAGCCAAGGGAAGTACGCTTCCATTGGCTTCAGGTGGAGGCAGCACTGTCAATTTGAACGTCTTATTTAAACATGCTAGGAAACTCCAGTTTCTTATTTACACGTTGCTTATAATCCACTTATCTCCGAAAGAAATTACCAAGCATCAAGCACTAGTAAGAAAAATTTATAACGTTTATGACGAGTCCGATGCTCTAATTTTTGTTGACTAAGTATTTTGCTGTTTATACGTGCGAGTTGTTCGCAAGGGGACGACTAGTGTGAGTAAACGAATGTACTTCTACAGGGCAAAGCAGGCCCAGTTCAGGGCTTACACTTTACAGCTATACAGTAGAACGCCACTTATCCGGACGCTGGTTATCCGGATCGGCTTGGATCTTCGGATAAATTTGTCGAGAATTCTACAAAAACGAACATGCCTTGAAATTACCGGTAATCGGATCAGATACAGACAGTGTTATGACTTCTACAACTTCAAAAGTTTGAAAAGTTTCGAGGCAGGTGAAGGGTAAAGCAGTCCCGTTAGAGGCCTGGAGTGACCCGGAGGGTTCCAGGAAGTTAAGGTTCCCAGATTTCGTGACAACGGCACAGGATGGTGGTAAGGTTGTCAGCCTTACGCACCGGCCGCCTTTACCCCCAGGAAATGTGCCTGGTACTCATTTCTGTTAGAGGCTGAGTCGACCCCAGGGCCATAGTGCGACCGGAAGGATTTTATGTCAATGAAAATTCCACTGACACTAGCTGGGATCTAACCAGCGACCTTCCGATATGTAGCACAGCACCTTAGCCACTGTGCTACCGCGGTTCCCTTAGAGGCAGGTACATACTGTAAATAGTAACAGCCGAACTTCAAACTGTCAATGCAGACTGTTTAAAAAAAAACCAATTATCCGGATGGTTTACCGTCCCAATTAATACGTATACGTGAATTTCTACTGCACTTAAAATAAACGGGTTACAGTCAATCATGATTCGGAATTACATTCATGTGTGTGCGGTCTTTAGTACCAGAATGGTATTGCTATATTTAATTACAATTATTCACATATTCATTCCCAGATGGTATAAAGACACTGTGGCGTTCGGGATCAAAGCGCAGGGACGATCAAACGGCATGTTTAATCAGTTGTACAGATTTAACATAGCCCTTCTACAGTTTACTGTTTGACACGTGTATATCCACGGTTGCTTTGTCCTGCAAACTACCATAATGCGGCCTGCCTCTCTCTACCTTTGTCTCTAAACTGTACCTATGAACATATCGACACACGAACAGGACAGTAACTTTCCGTATTGCTATATGTGTGTGTAACACTTGGTCTTTAAGAGGTCCTTAACTTTCCCCTCCCCAATGAATGCCCTGACGCTTACAGTATCTTCCACGCACCTCCCCCCTCCCCAATTCCTTGTTCTCAAAACAGGACTTGGAATGTCAAGATAATGCAAACAAGACAGGAACATATACGCTATGGCACAAACACATCACAACGTTTGACGCCACAATACTGTTACATGGATAGAAGTTACTTATGAAATTTAAGTAGCATGATTTAGGGCAGAGCATACGAATTTATGGCACGCGGCATTCACTGCTGACCCAATATTTTGTTTGGCTTATGCTCGACCAGCCTCTCTATACTGTGAAGAATGTGTATGTGTACATATATATATATATATATATCTGACTGCTTAGAAACTGTATATGATTTACCGTTGTTACGAAATAATACTGGGAGTGAAACATTTTTACGCAAATCGGGAGCAGTGCAAAGTGTTTTCTGGATACTTAACATTGGAGTTCCGGCCTGGAGGTGACTGGGCGAATACATGATATTGGACGAAAAGTTTTACAATCTTCTTTTCAAACAGGAAGTGGCAGCAGCCCCAATTACTTAAAAATTTTCTTTCTTGTCGCATTTCTCAAGGAAGCCTTTACTAAAAAGATAATAATTATACTATAAATTCATTATACAATTACAACTTAATACCATAATTAAATAATAATGCAATAATTAACAGTAATTATGGAAGGCTCGAATACCTTATTTTCCTCTCCAAAAATCCCAAGGGCACGCGCTAGAATTTCTTCGAAATTTATAGACAAATTGCGCATGCGCCCTCAAAAATGTTCCACAGCCTGCTTCAGGGAAACCGAGAGACGACTGACAAAACTTGTCTTACTTCCCCTCTACCAATGCCTTTCTCGCAATTCTTCTTTTGAAAAGACAGAGAACGAAACGAGAAGATAAGATAAAAATAGATCTTAGAAAATGAGATTATTGGGATGGCAGATATGGCTCAGAAAGGAGGCTTTGTAGAAGAAACAATTAGCAGGCACGAGGATAATTTTAAAAAGGATGTCAGATAAACAGGGTCTGAGAGTTTGGACTGTAATCATTTAAATAAGGGATCCTGTAAACACACCAATGTGCCATTCGGTTGTCGAAAAGCAGTAGCTTACATTTCTTGATCAGCTGAGAAACTATCAGCGTCTGTACAAACACTTTGCATCATGCCGTTAGTGGATTCAGACATGACGAATATCGTAACATAAACAGAACAACCAAAATGTTATCCGAAATTTACTACAAACAGTAAAACACAAAACACTTCTAAGTTACAAAACTTTGTGGTGGTCCATGTTGATTAGTTTTTAGAACGAGACTGGGGGGTTACAACACACATAATGAAAAATGTCATTTGACGATACAATTTTTTTCTAATACATCCAGAGCATTTGTGAGGAAACTGGACTAAATTTATTTCGCAGGCGAGTTCTTTGCTAGTCGATACAGCACAATGGATATAAGGCAAATACAGGATTATTGCTGCAGGACTTATCCAAAATATAGCTACTGCCTTACAAATATCATAGTGCAGTGAAAATAGTAGTGTAGTGAATATGTGCATTATTACAATATGATCAGTGTGAGGGATATTGTACTGGGTTTATTTAATCTAAAATTACTTGACACATGATATACTTACCTGTAAGGGTCAATTTTGTCTTCTGTGTTT
>Ga0123353_10012338_pt1 | contig 12137 bp, 8 predicted proteins | sample TergutLab28metaG_3_FD_92763 | JGI IMG/M metagenome (GOLD analysis project Ga0123353, IMG submission 92763) | Labiotermes labralis P3 segment gut microbial communities from Petit-Saut dam, French Guiana - Lab288 P3 | ecosystem: Host-associated > Arthropoda: Insects > Digestive system > Gut ... | reverse complement strand
TCGAAATTAGCGGCTATGTCCGCCAGAAGAGCGGCAGATACTATTCCCTCTCGGAACCGTCCGCGTAACGCGGAATGGAGGTTAAATTTCATGGCAAAAGCAAAAAGCAATCTGGTGATCGTAGAGTCTCCCGCAAAAGCAAAAACCATAAGCCGCTATCTCGGTGCGGATTATAAGGTGGCCGCTTCTATGGGGCATCTTCGCGACTTGCCGAAAAGCACCCTCGGGGTCGATATTGAAAAAGGGTTCATCCCCGATTATCAGCCTGTCAAAGCCCGCGAGAGCACGATCACGGAGTTAAAAGCCGCGGCCAAAAACTGTTCCAAAGTTTTCCTTGCGACCGACCCCGACAGGGAGGGGGAAGCCATATCGTGGCACCTAAAAGAGCTGCTTAAACTTCCGGACGATTCGACATACAGGGTCTCGTTTAACGAGATAACGCAAAAAGTCGTCAGGGGCAGCATTGAGAACCCCCGTGCGATAGACATGGATCTCGTCAACGCCCAGCAAGCCCGCCGTATCCTCGACCGTATCGTGGGATACAAGCTAAGCCCTCTGCTCTGGAAAAAAATCAGGCGCGGCCTGTCGGCGGGCAGAGTACAGTCTGTCGCCACAAGGATGGTCTCTGACCGCGAGAATGAAATAAACGGGTTTGTGCCCGAGGAGTTCTGGCTTCTTACGGTTGAGCTGGCGAAGGCAAACGCAGGCGCGGGCAAGTCCGGTAAGTTTACCGCGTTATTCCACGGAAACGAGAGTCAAAAAATCGATTTGACAAATGAAACGGAGGTCAGGACGGTCGTAGACGCGGTGCAAAACGAACCGTTTTCCGTCCACTCCGTCAAGCGCGCCGAAAAGAAACGGTCGGCGTCGCCGCCGTTCATCACCTCAACGCTGCAGCAGGACGCGTCGCGAAGGCTGGGCATGGCGCCCAGGCGCACGATGTCGATAGCGCAGCAGCTCTATGAGGGCGTCGACGTCCAGGGCGAGGGAACGATCGGTCTTATCACATACATGCGCACTGACTCTCTGAGAGTCTCGGAAGACGCGATACAGGCGGCCAGAGGGTATATAGTCAACACTTACGGCGCCAAGTATTATCCCGAAACCGCCAACAGGTACAAGTCTAAAAGCGGCGCTCAGGACGCCCATGAAGCTATCCGCCCGAGCGACGTCACAATAACGCCGGATCGTATAAAAAACAGCGTCACAAGCGATCAGTATAAACTTTACCGCCTCATCTGGAGCCGGTTCGTCGCGAGCCAGATGGCGGCGGCTTTATATGACAGCGTCACAGTCGACGTCATCTCCGCGGGATACATCTTCAGGGCACACCACTCTAAGATCCTTTTCCCGGGTTTTACTGCCGTTTATGAAGAGAGCCACGACGATGAAAAGGAACAGAAGCAGTCGCCGCTTCCCGAACTGAAAGACGGCGACCCTCTTGAGCTTATAGACATCAATGAGGAACAGAAATTCACGCAGCCCCCGGCGCGTTATACGGAAGCCACGCTTATCCGCGCGATGGAGGAGACCGGCATAGGCCGTCCGAGTACATACGCCCCTACTGTCTCGACGATACTCGGCCGCGAGTACGTGGTCAAGGAGGGCAAGTTCCTCCGTCCTACGCCGCTGGGCGAAGTCGTTACCGGGCTAATGAAGGAGCGGTTCGGGGACATCGTCGATTTGAAGTTCACCGCGCGCATGGAAGAGCAGCTTGACAGCATAGAAAAGGGCAACGACGACTGGAAAAAAGTGCTCGACGACTTTTACGGCGGCTTTAAGAACGCGCTGGACAGCGCCGAAAGCGCTCTGGAAGGTTCCCGCCTTAAAGTGCCCGACGAGGTTTCCGACGAAATGTGCGATATTTGCGGGCGTCAGCTCGTTATAAAATCAGGTCGTTTCGGAAGGTTCCTGGCCTGCCCCGGTTATCCTGAATGCAATTTTACAAAACCAATAGTCGTCGAAATGCCGGGAAAATGCCCCAAGTGCGGGCTTCGCATACTGAAGCGCACCTCGAAAAACGGCTACACTTATTATGCCTGCGAGCACCTTAAAACATGCGGATTTATGTCATGGGACGTGCCCGTGGCCGATGTTTGCCCCGAATGCGCCATGACGATGTTTAAGCCCTCCGGCAGGGGTTCGAGAAAACCGTTCTGTATCAATGAGAACTGTAAGAACTTCCTTCCCGAAGACAAGCGCGGTTATAAAAAGAAAAAAGACGACTCCGCGGCGGATAAAGGCGACGGCGCGAAGGCCGGCGCCAGGACGGCCGCGAAAGCTTCGTCAAAGGCAGCCGCCGGAAAAGCTCCGGCGAAAAAACAGACGCGGAAGAAACCGGCGGCGAAAAAAACAGCCGCGAAAAATACTGCCGGAAGCAAAACCGCCGCGAAAAAAACTCCCGCAAAGCCGCCCGGAACAGGCAAATCCTCCGCTGCGAAAAAAGCCGCGGGTGACGGCGCGTGAGAGTGACCGTCGTCGGCGCGGGCCTTGCCGGCTGTGAGGCCGCGTGGCAGCTCGCGCAAAAGGGAATAAAAGTCTTTCTCGTCGAAATGAAACCGGGCAAAATGTCTCCGGCGCACGTTTCTCCTGATTTCGCGGAACTTGTGTGTTCCAATTCGCTGCGCAGCGGCGAGCTGACAAACGCCGCGGGGCTTCTCAAAGAGGAGATGCGAAAACTCGGCAGCCTGATAATCAAATGCGCCGACGAGACCCGCCTGCCCGCCGGAGGCGCGCTTGCGGTCGACAGGCAGAGGTTCTCCGCAAAGGTCACGCAGGCGATACGGAACCATCCCGATATTACCGTAGAGCAGCGGGAGGTCACCGGGATCCCGGACGGGCGAGTTATCATCGCCACAGGGCCGCTTACTGCCGACACGCTTGCGCAGGAACTCGCCGCGTTGCTTCCGGATACTCAAATGCTGAGCTTTTTCGACTCGGCGGCGCCGATCGTCACTTTCGACAGCGTCGACATGGAAAACGCGTTTTTCGCGTCGCGATACGGCAAAGGCGACGCCGACTACATCAACTGCCCTATGACCCGCGACGAGTACAAGGCGTTTCATCGCGAGCTTGTAATAGCCGACGAGGCGGATGTGCACGGCTTCGAGGACGGCCTGATCTTTGAAGGCTGCATACCGATAGAGGTCATGGCGCGCCGGGGCGAAGACACGATCCGCTACGGGCCTTTAAAACCGGTCGGGCTGCCCGATCCTAAAACAGGGAGGGATCCTTACGCGGTAGTCCAGCTTCGGATGGACAATGCCGGGGGAACGCTGTATAACCTAGTGGGATTCCAGACACATCTGAAGTTTTCCGAGCAAAAGCGCGTGTTTTCAATGATTCCGGCGCTGCGAAACGCGCAGTTCGTCCGGTACGGCGTAATGCATCGGAACACATATCTCGATTCTCCGAGGCTGCTTGACAGGTATAACAGGCTCAGGAGCGACCCCCGGATCAGTTTTGCCGGGCAGATAACCGGGGTCGAGGGTTATATCGAGTCCGCGTCGTGCGGGCTTCTGACCGGGCTCGAGACCGCGCGGGAGCTGCTAAACCTGCCGCCCGCGGATTTCCCGAAAGAGACTGCGATTGGCGCTCTCGCGCTGTATACTTCGGGAGGGGCCGTCTCGGACTTTCAGCCCATGAATATCAACTTCGGCCTGATAGAGCCGCTGGGCGCGAAAGTGAGGGGCAGGCGCGACAAGAATCTTGCGATTTCAAAACGCTCTCTTGAGATAATTGATGATATGCTGAGTCGTTTTGTGCCTTGATTAGTACGAAAGGAATGGTCATTATTATGAAGATAATAGTTGACGCGATGGGCGGCGACAACGCGCCCGATGAGATCGTAACAGGCGCAATAGACGCGGCTCGGGAACACGGCCTCGAAGTCACTCTTGTAGGCAGGGGGGAGGACATTCTCCGCGTGATCGACCGCATGGGGCTCACCGAGCTTCCGCGCGGCGTCGAAATCGTAAACGCTTCGGAAGTCATTGATATCGAAGACGATCCCGCAACAGCTATCCGCATAAAGAAAGATTCGTCGCTCTCGGTAGCGCTGGGGCTCCTGCGCGACAGCCGGGGCGACGCGCTTGTTTCGGCAGGCAGCACGGGCGCGCTGCTTTCGGGCGCGACGCTGATCGTGAAACGCGTCCGGGGTATCAGGCGGGCGGCGCTTGCGCCGTTTATCCCCAACTCGGAAAACGGGTTCATCCTAATCGACAGCGGCGCGAATGTCGAGTGTTCCGCCGAGTATCTTTTACAGTTCGCCTTTATGGGTTCGTTCTACGCCGAGCATCTGTTTAAGACGGGCTCGCCCCGCGTAGGGCTGCTGAACAACGGGGCGGAGCGTACTAAAGGTACGCAGTTGCAGCTCGATGCTTACGATCTGCTCGATAAGGCCGGGCAGGCGGGGTATCTGAACTTCATCGGGAACGTGGAAGCTAAGGAGGTCATGGCCGGCGCGTGCGACGTTCTTGTCTGCGACGGGTTTTCGGGCAATATCCTTCTCAAGTCGATAGAGGGCACCGCTATTCTGGTAATGTCGGAGTTGAAGAAGGTGTTTTTCAAAAACGCCGCGACGAAGCTGTCGGCTCTGCTTGTAAAGAAGCATCTTTCGGGGCTAAGGCGAAAGATGGATCCCGACGCTATAGGCGGCACGGTGATGCTCGGCATTTCAAAACCGGTCATTAAGGCGCATGGTTCTTCCAAGGCCAATGCTTTTGCGAGCGCGATGCTTCAGGCCAGGGACGCGGCGGCAATGGATATGGCCGCCCGCCTCGGGGAGAACATTTCCAGAATGAAAGTAGACGTTCAAGAACAGTAATAGCGTGTTGTTAAAGCACAGAAGGCATCCGAAAACACAGGTTGGTTACAGCCAATGCACGAGCACTGCTTAGTAAGTTTGCTCTACTGGCCAAAACATGTGTGCAGGCTGTAACCATTGCGAGTTTTCCGGATACCTTCTGTACTTTAACAGCGTATTGGTGACTTAATAGAAACAAAAACAAGAATTTTCAGAAAACAGTTGACAAATATCCAAATCGGTCTTAAAATTTTGAGTATGGAATATCGAAAGGAGTGGTCACGATCATGATTTTCGAAAAACTGCGTACCATCGTTTCTATACAGTTCTCAATCAGCGAGGATTCTGTCACTATGGACACGTCCTTCATCGACGATCTGGGGGCGGATTCGCTCGACGTCGTAGAGCTTACGATGGCGATCGAGGAAGCGTTCGACGTGCCTGAGGTCGACGACGATATCGTCGCCGGGTTAATTACAGTCGGAGACGTTTTCCAGTTCATATCCGACAACTGCGACTGAGAACCTTGAAACGGCGGGCGGGTTTTTTACCCGCCTTGTTTTATGTTATGAGGGAAAGATGACGATTCATCAGCTTGACAAGCTCCAGGAGAGGCTGGGTTACTCCTTCAGGGACATTTCCCTTCTCGAATCGGCGCTCACGCACAGCTCTTATGCAAATGAGAATAAAAGAAGCGGCGCCGCCAGCAACGAGAGGCTCGAGTTCCTTGGAGATTCAGTACTTGGCATGACGGTGGCGTCGCTCATCTATGACAGCGAGCCCGAGTTGCCGGAAGGCCGGATGACAAGGCTCAGGGCGGAGCTCGTCTGTGAGAAGAGCCTTGCGGCCCTTGCGGTCAAGTTCGGATTGGGCGAGTGCATGCTGCTCGGGCGCGGCGAGGAAAAGGGAGGGGGCCGGAGCAGGCCCTCGATCCTTGCCGACGCGTTCGAGGCGGTTCTTGCAGCCATGTATATTGACGGAGGGTTCGAGCCTGTGCGCAAGACGATCACAGAGCATCTTGCGCCCGGCACAGACTGGCGGGAGCCGGAAAACACGGATCACAAGACGTCGCTGCAGGAGTTCATCCAGGAAAAGCCGGGGCAGACAGTCAGTTATCATATCACCGGCGAGAACGGCCCCGATCATATGAAGCTTTTTACCGTGGAGGTCAGGCGTAACGGGTCGTTCATCGCCGAAGGCGAAGGCAAGAGCAAAAAAGAGGCCGAACAGTCCGCCGCGAAGGCCGCGCTGGCAGTACTCTCCCGATGAAGCCGAAAAAACGTATTATACCGGTTTTTATTCCGAACGCCGGGTGCGCGCACAAATGTGTTTTTTGCGATCAGCGCCGTATCACAGGCGCCAGCGCTAACGCGTCGGCGGCCGTTGTGGCGGATATAATAAGCGCCGCGATACGCGAGATGAAACGAAGCGAGGCGGCCGCGGACAGCCGCGGCGCCGAGCCCGGCCCTTATGAGATCGCGTTTTACGGCGGCAGTTTTACGGCTCTCCCGGAACCGCTCCAGAACGAACTGCTTGAATCGGCGTGCGGGTTTTTAAGGCCTGGTCCGCGGGACTCGATCAGGATATCAACAAGGCCCGACTGTCTCGGCGGTATTACGGCGGAGAGGCTCAAGAGATTTGGAGTCGGGACGGTCGAGCTCGGCGCCCAGTCTATGTGCGACGATGTGCTTCGCATGTCGCGCAGGGGGCATACGGCGGCCGACGTCGTTGAGGCCTCTTTAGCAGTCAAAGGTGCGGGGCTCTCGCTTATCCTGCAAATGATGACGGGCCTGCCCGGCGACACGCGCATAAAATCGCTGGATACCGCAAAGCGCTTTACCGAAATGCAGCCGGACGGCGTCAGAGTATATCCGACTGTCGTCGTACGCGGCACAGAGCTGTATGAGATGTGGAAGCGCGGCGAATACACGGAACATACGCTTGAGGATGCTATAACTCTTTGCGCCGAAATATGCCGTGTTTTCAATGACGCGTCGATCCCTATATTGAGGCTCGGACTAAATCCGACGGATGCGCTCAGCGCCGGCGACGCGGCCGCGGGCGCTTACCATCCGGCGCTGGGTCAGCTTGTTTACTCAAAGTTGTACTACGATATCGCAGCCGGGCTGCTTAAGAGCGCGCCGCCGCACAGCGAAGTGATAATCACCGTAGCGAAGGGCCGCGGCTCCGTTATGACCGGTTCGCGCCGCGGGAACATCGACAGACTGCTCGGGGAATTCTCATTGGCTTCAGTCAAGGTGGTTGAGTCAGACGCGCTGCCGTCGCCGGAAAAACCGGTGAGCGTACAAATATTCGATCGGAGGGGGACTCGCATTGAGCCTGTTTAGACGCAATTATGACCGCCCTGGGCCGGGCGTTTCAAAAGACGAGCCGAGAAAGAAGGGCGTCGCCCGCTTTTTTGAGGTACTTTTCAGGGATTTCTTCGACCTTGTAAAACTAAATGTCCTGTTTTGCCTGTGCGCGCTCCCGACTGTCGCGGCTTTCCTTTACGGGTTTCTGGGCGGTTTTTCGATAATCATCTATATATTGTCGCTGATCGTCGCGTTCCCGGTCGGAGGCGCAGCGGTAGCGCTCTCTTTTTGCGTCACGAAGATGCTCAGGGACGAACCCGGCTATATGTGGCATGAGTTCAAACGCAAGTTCAAAGAGAATGTGAAACAGGCCGCGCTGCCCGGAATAATTTGCACGGCGCTGATACAGGCCCAGGTTTTTATGTGGATATCTCAAATGCTCGACACGACGGGAACCGGCTTCATCTGGCTGATAGCGATGTTCGCGCTTTTTCTGATTTTCACTATGGTCGCGCCGTATATTTTTGTCATTTTCGCATACGTGGACCTCAAGGCGATGCAGGTCATCCAAAACAGTATCCTGCTGTCTCTCGCGAAAGTCCCGCGCAGCATCGCCGGGGCGCTTTTCGGCAGCGCGCTCTGGATAGTGTTTATACTATACTTACCGGTTTCTTTGCTTTTTCTGCCGGTCATAGCGCTGTTCGCGGTCTCGGTTTCCTGGCTACTGTGCCTGATGTGGGTGTGGCCGCCGGTGAATAAGCAGTTTTCCATCGAAGAAACCATCAACGCGCGCAGGGATAAAGAAAATGATTGATAAATGTTTACTGGCGGGGTATAATGGCTGGTAATGTTTTTATTTTGAACATGTTATGATAGACCGGAAAGCTGGTGTTCGCTCTGTATTTAAAATCCCTGGAGATACAAGGTTTTAAATCATTCCCGGAAAAAACGCGTCTCGCATTTGACAAACCGATCACCGGCATTGTCGGGCCAAACGGCAGCGGCAAGTCCAACATTTCAGACGCGATCCTGTGGGTTATGGGCGAACAGTCGACGAGGACGCTGCGCGGCGGCAAAATGGAGGACGTCATATTCGGCGGGACGCAAAGACGCTCGCAGGTCGGCTTTGCGGAAGTCTCGCTGATCCTGGAAAATCCCGACGGGCGTTTCGGCATCGACGCTTCCGAGGTAATGCTGACAAGGAGATACTACCGTTCGGGCGAGAGCGAGTACTATGTCAACCGGACGCAGGTACGGCTCAAGGATATAAGCGAACTGCTCATGGACACGGGACTCGGGCGCGAAGGTTACAGCATCATCGGCCAGGGCAAGATCGCCGAGGTGTTGTCGCATAAGAGCAAGGACAGGCGCGAGATCTTCGAGGAGGCTGCGGGAATCTCCCGTTACAGGCACAGGAAAGAGGAAGCGGAACGGAAGCTTCAGCACACCGACGAGAACCTGCTCAGGATCGGGGACAAGATCTCCGAGCTTGAGCTGCAGATCGACCCGCTGAGGGAGCAGGCGGAGACGGCGAGAAAGTACCTACTGCTCAGAGACGAGCTGAGGGGGATAGAGATATCCGTTTGGCTTCGCGAGCTGGACCTGCTGCGCGCTCGCGCCGAAAAACTCAGCGCGGATCATGAAGCGGCAAAGCAGACCCGGGAGACCGCGTCGGCGAATCTTGAAAAGAGCTTCAGCGATATGGAGTCGCTATCCGAACGGATGAGGGATTGCGACGTCGAAGCCGATCTTCTGCGCGAGACGGCCTCGATAGCGGAATCGCGGCTAAGCGACTTTGAGAGCGCCATAGCGGTGTTAAAATCACAGATCGAAGGCAACCTCGGGCAGATCGAGCATCTGTCTCAGGAACTGCGGAGCCAGGACGACCGCCAGGATGGCGTCGGGGCGCAGATAAACGAGCGTGAAGAAAGGCTCAAAGCCATCGACGCCGAAAGAAAGTCCATAGACGGCAGATCGGCGGAGCTCAACGCGCAGCTGCAGGCTATCGCCGACTCCGCTGGGGAACTCAGTCAGGAGCTTGGCCTTCTTTTAAAGAAAGAAAGCGAAACGCAAGACGGGCTGAACGACGGAAGGTCGGGCCTGTCGGCTCTTGCTTCTCAGGCGCAGGAACTGTATGACATGGAACACTCCGTCAAGCAGGAACACGCGCTGGCTCTCGAGGATTTGAGCGTCAGGACCAAAGAGCAAAGCGATTGCGCGGGCGAGCTCAAAGCCGCGAAGGAAGAAGCGGAATCCCTGGTCAACGTCGTAGGCGGCCTTAAGCTAAAAGCGGGTAACAGAGCGAAAAAAGCCGAAATTTCAGCGGAAAAACTCTCCCGCCTGTCGTTTGAACTGAAAACGCTCGAAGGCAGGCGCGCTCTGCTGACCGAGATGGAAAAGGAGTATCAGGGATATTCCAAGGCTGTCAAGCTGGTCATGCAGGAGAACGCGCGCGGCGCGCTTAAAAACATACACGGTACAGTCGCCGGGCTTATCAAAACAGGCGACAGGTATACAGCGGCGATCGAGACCGCGCTAGGCGGCGCGATGCAGAACATCATTGTCGATACCGAAGAGGACGGCAAAGCCGCAATCAATCTGCTGAAAAACCGCGACGGAGGCAGAGCGACCTTTCTTCCTCTCTCGACAATCAAGGGCAGCGCGCTGCGTGAAAGCGATATCGGCGGCGATCCCGGTTTTGAGGGCATTGCCCTGAGCCTCGTGGAGTTTGACCCGAAATACTCCGGCGTCTATACAAGCCTCTTGGGCAGGGTCGTTATAGCGGACAATCTCAACAGCGCTATACGAATCGCTAAGAACCACGCGCACAAGTTTAAGATCGTCACTTTGGACGGCCAGGTCATTAACGCCGGAGGCTCGATGACCGGCGGTTCGGCGGCAAGCGGCGCGGGAGTGCTCTCACGCGCGAACGAGCTTACGCAGCTCGGCGCTCGCATCGGCGAATATGCGGCGGAACTGACAAAAGCAGAAAGAGAGAACGCGGAAAACATTCGCGAGAAAAACGCTGCCGAATATGAACTGGATACGGCTGGCGCGGAACTGCGGACCGCGGAGGATAACGTCCTCAAGCTCGACGGCGAGTACGCCCACCGTACCGCGTTATTGAGCGCAGCCGGGGAATCCATAACCTCGCTTGAAAAAGAGCTTGTCTCATTAGACGGCAGGATAAAGCAAAACGGCAAGGAAACGGAATCCCTGCGGGCGATGATCCTGAAACTGGAATCAGAGGCGCAGTCGATCAAGGATAAGATCGAGATAGAGATCCGCGGGCAGGAGCAGCTGGCCGGGGAGCGCGACCGGGTCAGCGACGCGCTGTCGGAGCTGCGTGCGGACGGGGCTTCGCTCGACGCGGAAGGAGACGCACTGACCAAGGCTGTTACAGAGTTGTCCGCGCTGCGCGACGAAATGTACGGCAGCCGCGAGCGCCAGTTAGAAACGATCGACGGGCTGAGGAACCGCAATGAGGAAATCCGCGCAGAGATCCTCGAAAAGGAAAGAGCGTCATCAACCGTTTCCGACGAGATAGAAGGCTTGAAACGCCGCTTGACCGAACTTAACGGAAAAAAACTCGATATTGAAGCCAAACGCAGCGCCCTGAATAAGTCGATCCAGGAAAAAAACAATGAGCTGCTGGACCTGGAGCGTGAGAGTTCCCGGCTTGAGCAGAGGAAGCTCTCCGCGCAGATGGAAGAAAAGCAGATACTGGATAAGCTCTGGGACAACTACGAGCTTAGCAGGAGCGCCGCGATAAACGCCGGTACGCCTATTGACAGCGTGGCTGAAGCTCAAAGGCGCATTAGCGCGCTGAAACGGGAGATATCCGAACTCGGCGTGCCAAACATAGGCGCGATAGACGAGTTTGAGAGGGTCAACACAAGATATATGTTCCTGACCTCTCAGCGCGACGACGTTGAGAAGGCGAAAAACGAGCTCCTGGTGATAATCGGCGATATAACTACCCATATGCGCGATATCTTCCTGCGCGAGTTTGAGATCATTAACATTAGCTTTGAAAAGACTTTTAAGGAGCTTTTCGGCGGGGGGCGCGCTTCGCTTGTGCTCGAAGACCCGGAGGACGTACTCGGCTGCGGTATCGAAATAAAGGTCCAGCCTCCGGGTAAATCGCTTAAGATCCTTTCCTTGCTCTCGGGCGGCGAGAAGGCGTTTGTCGCGATAGCGATCTATTTCGCTATTTTATCCGTACGGCCTCCGCCCTTCGTAGTTATGGACGAGATCGACGCGGCGTTAGACGACGCGAACGTACTCCGGTTCGCTTCGCATATGCGAAGGCTTTCAAACGAAACGCAGATGCTGGTTATTTCGCACAAACGCGGAACAATGGAGGAAGCGGACGTGCTGTACGGCGTGACGATGCAGGAACTGGGCGTCTCGAGCCTTTTGATGATAGACCTCGACGAGGCTGAGAGGCACATGAAAACAGGCCGCAGAACGTAGGGCGCGACGCCTCGGCGCGCCGCCAGAATGTAGGGCGCGATGCCTCGGCGCGCCGCCAGCGTACAGGGTGTAGGGAGTGCTAATTGGGTTTATTCAATAAACTAAAAGACGGATTGTCGAAGACGACAAAGAATTTTTCGGTCCAGCTGGGGGGCCTTATCGCGTCCTTCACGGGTGCTAACGAAGCTTTTTTTGAGGAGCTTGAGGAGACGCTGATACTCGCAGACCTGGGCGCGCAAACAGCGGCCGCTACGGTCGACGCGCTCAGGGAGATGACGCGTCAGGAAGGGCTCAGAACAGGCGCGGATATAGAGGCCGCGCTTGAGAAGATTCTGACCGGCCTGCTCGACACGCACGACAGCGCGCTGCGATTGAATACCAAACCGTCCATTCTGCTGATAATCGGAGTCAACGGGGTAGGGAAGACGACGACGATAGGAAAACTCGCGCGCAGGTTCTCGGGAGAAGGCAAAAAGGTGCTGCTCTGCGCCGGCGATACGTTCCGCGCGGCAGCGGGCGAACAACTGGACATATGGGCAAAACGC
>Ga0123353_10012336_pt1 | contig 12138 bp, 10 predicted proteins | sample TergutLab28metaG_3_FD_92763 | JGI IMG/M metagenome (GOLD analysis project Ga0123353, IMG submission 92763) | Labiotermes labralis P3 segment gut microbial communities from Petit-Saut dam, French Guiana - Lab288 P3 | ecosystem: Host-associated > Arthropoda: Insects > Digestive system > Gut ... | reverse complement strand
CATTGACTGGGCGAAAAACCGGTTTGTGGTACAGTCCCCCAAAACAGAGCACCACGAAGGACATCAAAAGCGGCTTGTTCCCTTGTTCCCGGAACTGCGGGCAGAATTGGAGCAACATTTTTCGATGGACGATACGAAAGGAAACGAATTTGTGATCGAACGCTACCAGAAGACGGGTTGGAATTTGTATGCCGCCTTCGAATCGATTGTGCGGCGTGCGGGTTTGGACAGGATCATTCGCCCATTCGACAACATGCGAATGAGTCGGAGCAACGAGATATGCGAGCGTTTTGGTTCGGCAAAGGAGAATCTTTGGATTGGACATTCGGAGATGGTAAGGCGGAAGCATTACCAAGGCGAGTTGTCGGACGAGGCATTTGCAGAGGCGGCAGGGACGACAAAGGCGGATGTGGAAAGCCCAGTTCCCCCTGCACACGACCATGCAGAACCGACTGTAACGGACGGTAAAATGGAGTAAAATAGGGATTGCCCCCCCAGAGAGGCAAGTTGGTTTGAGCCCGTGTTTTCCCGCATGTATCGCTATTTATAGCGTCAAAACGACATGCTTGAAAAATGGCGTGATAACTGTTGAACTACCGGCAGTTTTTCCAACCAAAAAATATTTCTCTTTCCTCTGGTAATTTCCAGACAAGTAGGGTACAATAGACGTACAATCGGATTGACAAAAAAGAGATTCATTTTATGAGAAAGTACATTATGGGCATTGCGCTGATTGGCGCATTTTTGATTGCCGCTCCGGCGGCGATGGCGGACTACAGCCTATTCATGGACTGGCGAGGATATGAAAATCCTCCTAGAATTGGACCTCCATGGGACGGTGAGATTGGGAGTTGGTGTTCCTGTTGTGAGTGGGAGTACGGGGTGGCAACTCTCGTCGAACTGACCAAAGGCGGCGGAGACACCGTAACCAATGGAACCGTCAGTTGGACTATATCAAACTCTGCATGGACGGTAACTCCAAATTATCAGGACAACCCCAACCGGTACTGGATTAGTTTCGACGGTACCGCTTCATACTCTGACTCTTACAACTACTTCGCTATTGGCATTGCACTCACCGGTTCTCTTGGTTGGAATACACTACCGTTTTTGCCGAGCGGCATTATGGCTAACGTGTCATTACAACTAGACAGTTATTGGGACGACCTTTGGGTCCGGTTGGGAAGTCTCGAGCAAGTGTACTCATGGTTAGACTTTCAACGTCAATCTTATCTTAATGGTGTGGAAACGGACAGTACCGTCATCAATGCGGCTCATGATTCTATGGTAACGTTTCTGTTCTCCGATAGCTTATCTGATGCACTTATCGCCGACTACTACGGAGGCTGGATTAACGGGTTTGGCATTGAAATTGCCCCCAATGCTCGGGATATGTCGTTTGCAATCGTTGCTGTGGTATCGCTCGCCCCCGCCTATTCCCGAACCGGCGACGCTGGCGATTGTGGGACTGGGTCTCGTCGGCCTCGGGATTGCGAGAAGGCGGAAGATGTAGAAATGAGGTGAAAAAGAGGTCATCGGACTGCCAGAAACCGCTCACTGATTTAGAATAGAGGCAATATGAGTTATTCGCAATTACTATCGGAGGCGGTTCGCAAAAAAGGAAATCCCGTATTGGTAGGACTCGATCCGCGATTCGATTCTTTACCACTGTCTTGTCGGTCGGATAACGTTGCCGATTCCTTTGAACGTTTTTGCGTGTCGATCATCGACGTAGTCGCACCGCTAGTTCCCGCTGTCAAACCGCAGGCAGCATTTTTTGAACAATACGGTCCTGCCGGTATGACGGCTCTGCGGAACGTGATTCAGTACGCTAAACAACAGGGACTGATCGTCATTTTCGACGGCAAGCGGAACGACATCGGTTCGACTGCCGAAGCGTATGCCGCCGGAATTTTAGGGGCAGACTCCGCTTGGGGTGCCGACGCATTGACCGTTTCGCCGTATCTCGGTGATGATTCGATTGAACCCTTCGTCAAAACGGCAGTCCAACGCAGTGCCGGTGTCTATGTGCTGGTCAAAACGTCCAATCCGGGCGGAAAAATGTTGCAAGATTTAATGATCGACGGAACGCCGATGTACCGAGTCGTTGCCGAGTATGTCGAAAAACTTTCGCAGGCAACATCGGGCAGCGTCGGTGCCGTGGTTGGTGCGACGTGGTCGGAACAACTTGCGGAACTTCGGCGGGTGATGCCGAGTGCTCCTTTGCTCATACCGGGCTATGGAGCGCAAGGAGGAACCGCCAAGGATGTTGCGCATGCGTTTCATTCTGACGGTACAGGAGCGTTAATCAACAATTCTCGGGGCATCATTTTTGCGTATTTGAAGGAGCCTTATAAGTCGCATTTTGGCGAATCACATTGGCAGGAAGCCGTCCTCGCCGCTACGAAACAGATGATCGAGGAACTGCGTGCCTGCTGTTGACCCTACTTGCAACGACGGGAACGAGCGGTTACAATGCAGACGTTTATCGAATCAATTTGTATTTGCCGGAACAGAATGTTTGCCGCAATCGTTATTCCCACTTGGATTCAAGGACTCTACTACATCGACCTCGGTGCCGCCGTAGCGTTTCTCCTCTTCGCCGCCATCGTCTTCATGATCCGCAACGGTCTGCCAAAGGTCGGTGCCGTCGCCTGGGTCACCGCAAAAGAAGCACTGCTCCAGCCTCTGTTCATCATTCTAGCACTCGTCGGGATTGTTACCTTGTTCATTTTTCTCTTGATTCCCTACAACACGCTCGGAGAAGATATTAAACTTGTCATCACGCAAGGCTTGACCGTCGTAAAATTGTTCGCCGTCTTTCTTGCGGTCTGGTCGGCAAGCACCACGATTGCCGACGAACTGGAAGGGAAAACCGCTCTGATGGCACTGGCAAAACCACTGAGCCGAACCAAATTTATCATCGGAAAGTACGTCGGCGTAATGATCGCCGTGACGCTGCTGTTTCTCATACTCGGAACGTTCTTTGCAAATACCGTTTCCTATAAATTCGTCTATGATGCGAGGGAATCGTCCAAAGATATTCCGGCGGCGATGGAATGTGCGGAAGTCGTCTATAACGTTTTGCCGCAGTTGGCACTCGCTTATTTGGAGACGGTCATTTTGGCGGCGATTGCGATTACGATTTCGACACGATTGCCTCTGCTGCCGAATCTGTCGCTGGTGTTGATGATCTATCTGCTGGGGAACATTGTGCCTGTCATTGTCCAATCGTCGGTCGGTCAAATTCCGATGGTCGTCTTTGTTGCGAACATTGTCAGTGTGGTTTTGCCGTGTCTCGACCATTTCAATATGGAGACTGCCGTGGCGATGGGTGCCATTGTGCCGTGGATATATGTGGTGTACGCACTCTGTTATGCGGGACTCTATTGCGGAGCGATGCTCCTTGTGGCGTTGCTGTTGTTTGAAGATCGCGACTTGGCGTAATTCTGGTGCGGCAGGAATGCGGTTTTTTCATGCACTCCTGCAACGGGACAATTATTTTTCAGCGCAAGCCTGAGACCTACTCATCACTGGTCAAACACGTCGCCGCGAAACACTACGGTCGTTTCTTTCGTTGGAGTTCCATCAAGGGACGGTATCCGATGAGGATAATCCCTTCGTCTTTCAACAGTTTTCTGAAGTCCTGATCGTGAGTGAATAACTCGTATTCTTCTGCCCGTTTTTTGGCACTCCCTGAAATTGCACGCGATTCATCAGTGTAAATCGTGGCATGGATGTACACTTCCGTAACGCCCGGTTTGAGGTTTTTGACAAAGTTTGTCCAAAATTCTTTCGTGTTCGCCTGACCGTAATTGCCCGTCTGAAATTCTTCGTAGATGAAATAGTCCGGAAAAACTAATCCTTTATCGGCAAGTTCTTTTCTCAATGTCTTTGCTCCCACAATGGGTAATTTTTCCATTGTTGCTTGCGAAGCCATACGCAAAGGAACATTGAACTCCTCCGCAAGTTGCACATAGATTTTGTGAAAATGCATGCCCATTTGTATCGCTCCCATGTGCGAATCGATGTGCGTGATAGGAACGCCGGCATCGATCAATTTTTGAATTTGGGCACGTCCTTCGATCAGGGCTTCTTCGGGCTTGGCATTCATCAAAACGTCTTGGACTCCGCGATGCATGTAACCATCTTTTGCGAGTAGTCCTTTCACGCTGTCTTTGGACGCGACAGTTCCCCAGCGGTAATATTTCCATTCCGAAGTGTGCGTCAGATGGACACCAAAATCTTTATCGGGATTGTTTTTGGCGTATTCGGCAATTTCACTTGCCCAAGGGCAAGGTGCCATGATGGTGGCGGAAGTGATCACGCCTTTTTCTTGTCCTTCAATCGTTGCGAGATTGGCGGAGTGACACATACCGGCATCGTCGTTGTTGACGATTAACAAGCGGTCTGTCGCTTTATAACCAAGTTGTTCGGCAAGGGTTTGAGCCGCAACCGACCCGGCACACAAGGTCAGTATCAATAGAAACGAAAGGGAAACTATGGAAAGTCTCAACATAACAAAAGCCTCCGGGAAAAAAGTTAACTGGAAAGCCCATTCTACTAGACTTGCCGGAGGTCGTCAAGAGCGTTTGCGTAAAGAGTGGGGAAGATTTCTATCCCACAAGAAGCGTATCCGTCCGCCTTGTCGGAGCATAGACAGGATCAATGTGTTCCCTGCCGAGGCGATATTGGAGAACGTAAGCATCTTCGTCCTGGTTGTCGTAAAAGTTTTTGAGCGTGGTGGTCGTCCGAAATCCGAGCGCACGGAAACAGAGCAGAGCGGGCAAATTCGTTTCTCGAATCTCAATACCGATTTTGTTCCGCCGTTGGTAAATCATCTTGGAGACAAGTTTGTGAACCATCTGTCGGGCAACGCCGTGCCGCTGAAACTCGGAAGCGACGGCAATGTTCGTGATGAAAAAACGATTTTTCGGCGTTTCGTAAATGACAAAACCGACGATGCGCTCCTCGTATTCGGCGACCATTCCGAGACAGTTCGGCTGTTGAAGACATTGCAGAAACTCCTCGTCTGTCCAGGGAAACTCAAAACATGTTTCCTCAATCGCCAGTACTTCGGCAAAATCCCGACGAACCATCCACCGAACGTGAACTTGAATTTCCTTACCCTGAAAAAGATTCATTCCTGCACCTCCATGCTTTTCTCCTGACGGGCACCATCATAACATTTCTTACGAAAAATTGCAAGACCGGTTTTCAGGGAGTTTACACTTGTCGCCGAGTTCTTCAAGTCTTTGTCTGTTTCCGAGTTGCCGATACATTTGACACGCTTGTCCGATGTGAAAATCTCTTAACTCCGGCTTTCCCCTCACCTCCGCAATTCTCGCCAACCGCAAGTTATCTTCCGCCCAGTTCTCCAGCAATTTCAAATCATAGTGAATCGTCATTGCTTTCGACAAGTGTTCTTCTGCTAATTTGATTTTGCCGATCCGTTCGTAAATGTCCCCTAAAGATGCCCGTACCTCTGCTTCCGCCTGCTGATCGTAAATATCCTTGGTCAAATCCAAAGCCCCGTGGTATTTTTCCGCCGCTCGTTCGATATTGCCCGATTGCTCGAACATTTGTCCCCACGCCAAATGAATTGCCGACATGATTTTTGCTTGCTGACGGTAGTTCCGCAGTTCGCCAACTGCGTTCAGAGCGGCATCGAGGAATTTTTCTGCCGCTTGCATGCGTCCTTGACTCCATTGCACTTTGGCAGACAACACCAGCACTTCTGCCAATCCCAATTTGTCCGTACTGACTTCATAGTAGGAAACCGCGTCTTGAAGCCACATGTCGGCTTCGATTAAACGTTCGTTTTCCAGCGAAGCCCGACCAAGCCCGAGAAGAGCGGTTGCAATCCGATCCGGTGCCGCAATTTTTCGTGCCGCTTGCAACGAAGCCTCGTAATGTTTGATTGCAGCAGGAAGGTCACCCTGTCGCCGACGCACCTGTCCCAACTGAAAATGCAGATCGGCAGTCTGCGCCGTGAGTGGTGAAACCAACACCAATGCGCGGTCGATGAGTGCCGCATACGTTTGGTAGAATCCTAACGAAAAAAACAGTTCGGAACACTGACAAAGCGTTTCCGCAAATAACGTCGGTCCGCCGACCACCAATGAGTGTTCCGCAAACCGAATCGTCGCCTGTGGGTCCGGTTTGATTGCTCTACGTGTTAAATCCTCATATCCTGCCATTGCCCTCCGGTGTAGTTGTCTTGCCTCCGGGGTCAATGGTCCTTCCGAATCGTAAAGGAGGGAACGAATATAGGACATCAAATAGTGATGATAGATCATGCGTCCATCGGATTCGCTCCGAATCATCGATCCCAAAAAGGGATCGGCAACGATCTTCTCGAATTGTTCGGCGGTAATATCGGCGACCCAGCGTGCTGTTTCGTCGAGTGCCGGTATCTCTAAAACGGCATACGTTTTAAAGAGTCGAACGGCATCCTCATGAAGCGGATGTTCGGTGATAGCCTTCCATTGTTGCGGACAAACGACTTCCGGCATCGGTTCGTTCGGCAGTTGTTCGGCACTGGTGAAACTAGGCGTGAGCAACAGGTTCAAAGCAGCATGAACGGCATAAGGATGATTCCGGTATCGGCGAAAAACCTGTTTCATGGATTGCCGATCAATGTTTTTTTCTTTCAACATCGGCAAATAAACATCGAGGAATTGTTCCGTTTCTTCATCCAGTAAATCGCCGAGTCCCTGCGGCTGCTGATCCAGAGAAGGAATGAAAACCACATTGTGGAGTGATCGAAATTCTTCGTTGATTGCCAGCGAATCTTTATATCGTTGGGCGAAGAGAAGAATGACCTTCGGCGGTAAATTTTTTACAACCTGTGCCCAAAGTTCGACCCGCGCCGCCAGCGTATCCAAGTCGGGATCAACAACTAACAAAAGCCGGTGCTGGTCTGGCATTAAATCGGAGAGAAGTTTAAGACGATGGGTGAACTGATCGAAGATATTTTTTCGGCTGTCGAACCGAAGTTGTTCGAGAAGGCGAAAATCATTTTCCGTCTGTTGGCGAAAAATCCCCAATTCCCGATAGGCATGGAGCCATTGCAGAAAACGTTTTCCGTCGGCATCGAGGGTTCCGATTTCGTATCTTGCGGCTTGGAACATATCGTCAAGGATCACTCTTAGTACCATTCCGGGCGATTCTCCGGGTCCCATGACGTACCGCATGGCAACACACTTGACCGCTTTGTTTTCAAGTGCTTTTTGCACCATTTCGTCGAGGAGCCGCGTTTTTCCCATGCCGTATTTTCCGACGACCACTACGGCTTGACCGCTGACGGCAGGATCGGCAAGGAAATTCACCCACTGCTCCAATTCTGGTTGTCTTCCGACGAATAGGCGTTTAGTATGCGGCATTATAAGGAGGAACTTTGAGTCCAGTACAACAGTACCTGCCGCTATTGTACCTGGCATGACGGACTTGTACAAGATGAGAAGAATGGAGCAAAAATTGGGGCGAAAAATCTTTTTTTATGCCTCTGCCACCGACTTGCATGGAAGGGAAAGGAAGCATACAATACATGCAAAGGAGATCTGCCATGATTATTCAAGCGAACGATACTGCCGTTCTCGCCCCATTTGAAATTTGGACGGTAATGCTCGACGACTCGACTATCAAATTTTTCAAACCGTTCATTGTCCAACCGGAAATTTTGCCGCCGGAAGAACCGGGCGACCGGACGTATCTGACCATTGATGTCCCAGAGTTGAACATTTCCGTTCACGCGGACAATCGTGAAGACCTTTGGAAATTTCTACTCTCGGACATTCGGTTTGTTTGGAAACGTATCGTCTTGTGTGCAGATAACACGCTAAGCCGAGCGGCGACGAAAATCAAAAGAAACTGGCTTACTGTTGCGGAGGTCATCGATGGGTAGGGTACGAAAAGGGCGGGACATTGATGCGGCTTTCTGTCAAAAGGGGTTTCGGAGGGACGTATCCGGGAAGCATATCCAGTATTTTTTGTCAGGCTTCAACGAAATTCGCACAATGATGAGTCACGGGGACATGGGCGACACGATTGGTGCCAATCTGATTGCCCGCATGGCACGACAAATTCACTTGACCAAATCGCAATTTCTTAATCTCATTGATTGCCCGCTAACTGAAGAGCAATACCGCGAAATTCTCCGAGAACAGAATTTTGCGGTATAATAACCAGCCTGACTTGATTTTCCGCAAAACACCCATGCAAGAGAGCGAAATCCCCAAACAATACGATCCCGCCGCCGCACAAGAAAAATGGAGCAAATACTGGGACGAGAAAGGTCTTTTCCAAGCGACAAAAGCCGGAATGGAGCGCAGCGCAATGACGGAAGGCGACAAACCGCCATTCTGCATTGTTATTCCGCCGCCAAACGTCACCGGCGCGTTGCACATGGGACACGCCCTCAACAACACCTTGCAAGACATCACGATTCGTATGAAACAGATGCAAGGATACGATACGCTCTGGCTGCCCGGTGTGGATCACGCTGGCATTGCCACGCAAGCCGTTGTCGAACGCAAACTCTTTGAGGAAGAAAAAAAGACCCGGCACGACATCGGACGGGAAGCACTCGTCCAACGAATCTGGGACTGGAAAGAGCAGTATCAGGCGAGAATTATTCAGCAACTCAAGGGCATGGGCTGTTCCTGCGATTGGAGCCGCACTCGATTCACGCTCGACGAAATGTGTGCCAAAGCCGTTCGGCACTTTTTCTTCAAACTGTTCGAGCAGAAACTGATTTATCGCGGCAAACGCCTCGTCAACTGGGACACGCACCTCCAAACCGCCGTCAGCGATGACGAAGTCTTTCACGAAACCGTCGCCGGAGGGTTTTGGTATATCCGGTATGCGACGGCAGCAGAGACAACAGAAGCCGGAATGGAGCGCAGCGCAATGACGGTGGTAGATGGTGTTATCGTTGCGACGACACGCCCGGAGACGATGCTCGGTGATACAGCGGTTGCGGTACATCCCGATCCTGAAGCCGCGCTCGACAAAGCGATTGACGACATGAAAAAGCGGTTAGCGACTGCGTCCGACAAGGAAAAAGAAGATTTACGAAAAGAACTCGAAGCGGTTGAATTGCGCAAAACAGACGGCACACTCGACAATTTGAAAGCACTTGCCGAAATGGCAAAACAGGGTTGCTACGTAATTTTGCCACTCCTCAACAAAAAAATCCCCTTAATCCTCGACGAGTGGGCGAAGCCGGAGAAGGGTACGGGGTGCGTGAAAATTACGCCTGCTCACGATCCGAACGATTACGAAGTCGGACTGCGACACGACTTGCCGATGGTCAACATTCTCAACAAGGACGGCACGCTCAACGAAAATGCGGGACAATATGCCGGTCTGCCTCTCAAAAAGGCGAGGGAAAAGGTCGTTGCCGACTTGGAAGCACAAGGCTTGCTCGTCAAATTCGAGGAGCGGGAAATCGAACTCGCCCACAGCGACCGCAGCAAAACGCCGATTGAACCATTTCTCAACGATCAATGGTTTGTCAAGATGGACACGCTCGCCCAAGCTGCGATTGATGCAGTGGAAACAACAAACAACAAAAGCCGGAATGGAGCGGTGCGTAATGACGGCAAACGGGTTCGCATCTTCCCCGAACGCTACACCAAGGGCTACATCGACTGGCTGTCCGAAAAGCGCGATTGGCCCATCGGTCGGCAACTGTGGTGGGGACATCGCATTCCCATCTGGTACTGCCCGGCGGCAGAGACAAAAGCCGGAATGGAGCGCAGCGCAATGACGGAAAAAGATGGAGCGACGGAAGATGACCTTAAGCGTATTTTTGCCGGTCGTGATGACATCTGTTGGCAACTTGACCCGGAAAACAATTTTTGGTGGATTTGCAGTCAAACCGAAGACCTCGCCGCCGATGCTGTGCCGGGATACACACTCGTCCAAGAGGAAGACGTTTTGGACACATGGTTTTCCAGTGCGTTGTGGCCCCACTCCACATTGGGGTGGCCTGATGATACTGAGGACTTGAAACGATACTATCCGACGAACGTGCTGATCACAAGCAGAGACATTTTGACCCTCTGGGTTGCCCGAATGGTGCTTGCCGGTCTGTTCAACACAGGGCAAAAGCCGTTTGATGATGTCTATATTCATCCGAAGATTTTGGACAAGTACGGCGAAGGCATGTCGAAGTCGAAGGGGAACGGCGTTGATCCGTTGTCCGTGATGAACAAATTCGGTGCCGATGCGCTGCGGTTCGCACTTGCCTACTTGACAACGGAGAGTCAGGATATTCGGTTGCCGCTCGATTTCGAGTGTCCGCATTGCGGCGTGGTAGTCGAGCAGACGAAAAAGAATCGAATGTTGCCGAAGATACCCTGTCCGAAATGCAAGAAGGACTTCCGCACCCAGTGGGCGGCAACGCCGGAAGACAAAGCACTGCCGGAAGGACTGGTCATCGGCGAACGCTTTGAGGTTGCGAGGAATTTTTGCAATAAATTGTGGAACGCAGCGCGGTTCGTGTTGATGAATCTCAACGAACCATCCAAAGAGCCGGGGACAGATCGCAGCGCAGTCCCCGGATTTCTCGAAGACCAATGGATAATGAGTCGCCTTGCAACGGTAACCAAAAACGTTACGGAATCGTTAGAGTCGTATCATTATGCCGACGCAATGCGGGAATTGTACGACTTTGCCTGGGACGAATTTTGTTCGTTCTATGTCGAAATCGTAAAGTCACGGTTGATGAACGAATCACAACGAGAACAAGCCCAAACGGTGCTGGTTGAAGTGTTGAGTGCATTAGTTCGGCTATTGCATCCCGTCATACCGTTTGTTACCGAGGAAATCTGGCAACGGCTTCAATCCGTCATTGCGCTGCGCTCCATTCCGGCTTTTGTTGAGTCTATCGCAGTCGCACCATTTCCGATTGCGAACGAGTCGGCAATCAATCCCGAAGTGGAAAAACAATTCGCCGTCTTCCAAGAACTACTCCGAGCGGTACGAGATGTTCGGGCGAGCCGCAATGTACCGCCGAAGATGGAAATTGCATTTTCGGTGCGCTGCGACGAAGCAACGGCGGAACTGTTAAAACCAATGGAACCTTATTTCTTGTCGATGGCAAGGGCAAAGGCAACGGGTTGGGGACCGGCAACACAGTCGCCGGCTCTCGTTTCGGTAGTGCCGCTGACCGGAATGGATGTTTTTGTGGACATCTCGGACTTGATTGACATACCGGCGGAGATGGCGAAGTTAGAAAAGGAAATCGCCAGACTAGAAAATTTCATTCAATCGAAGGAGTCGAAGTTGAACAGCGATTTTGTTCAAAAGGCTCCGCCTGCCGTTGTGGAAAAGGAGCGGCAAGCGTTGGAGGAGTTGCGGAGTCAGCATCAATCGGCAACGGAAGCATTGGAACAGTTAAAGCGTGCAAAAACGTAAAAAGATGAATCCATTCTATTTGATAACTGGTATTGCATTCGCCGGGGCTTTGGGAACGTTGGCACGATACGGCATCGGCGTTGCCTCGGTTGCCGCCTTCGGGACAGCGTATCCTGTCGGCACGTTTTTCGTGAACATGTTGGGTTCGTTTTTGTTCGGACTGTTGGCAGGATTGCCCCGGCTCTCCACGGAATGGCAAATCATTTTATTGACAGGTTTTTTGGGAGGGTTCACAACGTTTTCCGCATTCGCCTTCGAGAATTACCAACTATTGGGACAGCATCGATATGTTGCATTTTTCGTCAACATCGCGGGACAAAATGTTTTGGGAATCGCTGCCGTGTTAGCAGGTTTTGCCCTCGTGTCATGGTTCGGCACACGGTAACGGATAACTATTTTCTCGCTTCTTTTGGATTAAACATCTGCCGAATTTCTTTTTCCCATTCTTGTAAGGAAAATACTGGTTATCCAAAACAACCTCATATCCCAACTCTAAAATTCCTTTGAGTATCGGATAGGCAGAAACGGCAAACGGCTTCTTGTAATCTGAAGGAATCCAGCATCGGTCAACACACAATACTCCGTTGTCATGGGAGCGTTTTCTAAAACGGGGCGGAATTGCTCTTGCTTTTCTTTTTGAGAATTGGCAGAATCCTTTTTTTGACAGGATTTTTCATGCCCTCACCGCCTCCCTACGACAATCTCGCCGACATT
>Ga0123353_10012335_pt1 | contig 12138 bp, 12 predicted proteins | sample TergutLab28metaG_3_FD_92763 | JGI IMG/M metagenome (GOLD analysis project Ga0123353, IMG submission 92763) | Labiotermes labralis P3 segment gut microbial communities from Petit-Saut dam, French Guiana - Lab288 P3 | ecosystem: Host-associated > Arthropoda: Insects > Digestive system > Gut ... | reverse complement strand
TGTGTGTGGGTGGGTGTGTGGGGGGATTGTAATGTGTGGGTGTGTGTATGTGTGTGTTGTGTGTGTGTGTGTGTGTGGGTGTGTGTGTGGGGGGGTTTGTAATGTGTGGGTGTTTGTGTGTGTGTGGGGGTGGGTGTGGGTGTTTTGGTAATATGTGTACTTATATTTACTGCGTTTTGTATTGTTTCGTTTATGTATATTTATTCTTATTTGATTTGTCTGTACAAGTGTAAGGACTGCTGCCACCGAGTGACAACTCAATTGCAGTAGGTAATACTACTACTACTACTACTACTACTACTACTACTAATAATAATAATAATAATAATAATAATAAGTACCACCAGCTCTAAGGCAAAGTATCGTTGCAGTTGGCCCAAACATAGATTTCATACGTTTCATACAATTTTCAGAATAAACAGAAATTTTCTTCCAATCTGTAGGGTTTTGACGACGCTATGTGACTTGCTGAAGAAATCTTCTGCTTTGGACATCGTCCATCGTCTAAGTGTTAGTGTAGCTGAATGTTTCGCGAACCAGCTCTGCTTACGTCTTAAGGTAAAGGAAATCTACTATTCTGGTGGACCCTTTAGAAAGACCTATTTTCCCAGTGACTGAAAATAGTTTCTTCTGATGGTCCAGCAGATTACCTGAAGAGGGAAATAGAGCCGGCACCCGAAACATTGTGCACCATTGAACGTTATAGAATGGACGACATACAAACAAAGAAGAAATCTTCAGTGATGCATCATATTTTTTGTGTTAAAAATTATACCGGTGAGTTTTTACAATTTAGATTCTCACGGTTTGCTATTGAACAGCAGTTGAGTGTCTATATATCATTCACATTAATTTGCTAACTTCAAATGGTCATGCTCCAGCCGTCGGTAGCAGAATCGTACCTCAGAGACGCGGACATGACTTCGGCGCCAGTCCATTTGAGTTCTGTAGTGGAACAAGTGGCACAGTGGCAGGAGTACTTTGTTACATCCCACAAGTACGACGCAACCCATTCTCCAAACTCGTCTTTATACTACTACGACTGTTTTCAGAAGGACAAGCGGGCAAAGCCTGGGAACTTTAAAACAAATAGTTCTCTTCCGGAATTCTGGCAGCCTTGGACATAAGAATAATTCCAATATTTATTTTTCATGAGTCAAATGTTAAACAAAATAATTGATTAAACAAAATAATTACTGACTGCTTCTGGCGACGTGTAACGGCGTAACGGAAACCACACTTCAGACTATGACGGCCGCGGTGGCTCTGTCGGTATGGGGACTAGGTTTGGGGGTTAGACGACCGGCCAATCGGGATTCGATTTCTTTCAAGGGAAGAGAGCTGTCTGTTCGCCGAACCTTCCACAGCGCTCTGACACTCACGCTGCTCTCTGTTCAATGCGTCAGAGGCTGTTTGGCAATGGGTAAAGTGGCCAGGACGTGAATCTGATCACTTGGTTTCCACCTGAGTGTCGAGGTTAACTATAATTGCAACAGTAGCTCAGTTTCTCTATACTTCAGTGAGTGTTACTTACCCAGTAGGATGGCAGCTTTCAGGGTGACGGCGTTGTTGGACCTCCGTACAGTTTATGAGGAGTGGAGGGTTCACAGGCTGAAGATTGCTGCGAACTTTGAGCATTGCTACTAAATTGCTTTAGGTTAGCTTGAAAGTGAAGTCGTCCCTGTGCTTAAGCATTGCACCATGAAGGTGTATGGGCGAGTGGAGGTCAGTTTCCACAACTGACTGGCTACGTAATTAACCCGACGGTGCAGAGTTCCACTAGAGTGACAGGTCCTTAGCTAGCCAAAATATTTTCAGCATATTATGGAACATTAAGTTTCACTACCGTATTCACAATATCCCACCACTCGCCTCTATCCTGAGACAGATTAATCCAGTCCAAAACAGTTAATCTTATTTATTTAACACCTGTTTTAATATTATATTCCGATCTATGCCTAAATATTTCAAGTCGCTGCTTCCCTTCAGTTTTACTCAAAAAAATCTGTATGTATTTCTCTTGATTCTCATACGTGCCACACGTCCTACCCATCTCATCTTCCTTGAATTTTTCTCCCAAACGATAGGAGGTTAAATTCCGTGCACACATAATTTTGGCTTCAGCCTGCGATGAGTGTTGTACCTGACGTCACGATCGTGGGACAGCCTGCAACACACAATGGGTGAGCCGCAGAGCGGCTCTGCACCTTGTCATGACGGCACAGTATCGGTCCTTCTTGAGAGTGGACCTTGGACATAAAGTCCCTCTGCTGGCTGTGTTGTTCTGGTGTGTACATTTGCACAAAAATTTATAATGCTTCTATATAAAGATTAATATATAGAGAACTACAATTTTGCCTGTTGTTTGTATGGGTGTGAAACATGGTCGCTCACATTAAGGGAGAAACGTAGGCTGAGGATGTTCGTGAATAGGGTGTTGAGGTGAATATTTTAGCCTAAGAAGCACTAGGTAAAAGGGGAATGGAGAAAACTGCATAATGAGGAGCTTAATGACCTGTACTCCTCACCAAATAATATCCGGGTGATGAAATCGAGAATGAGATGGACGGGGCATGTAGCACGTGTGGGGAGAAGAGAGGTGCACACAGGTATTTGGTGGGGAAACCTGGGGGAAAGAGACCACTTGGGAGACTAAGCGTAGATGGGAAGATAATATTAAGATGGAACTTCAGGAAGTGGGTTGGATGGCATGGACTGAATTTACCTAGCTCAGGATAGGGACAGGTGGCGGCGGACACTTGTGAGTTCGGTAATGAACTCTCGGGTTCCACAATACGCAGGTAATTTCTTGACTAGCTGAGAAACGGTTAGCTTCTCAAAAAGGACTGTGCTGCATGGAGTTAATGGAGTTTATGGATAACATTTTTGCTTTACATCTTAAGAATAATCATTAAATAACGAATGTTTTGAAGAGTCTTTGCATGTGTGAGGATCTCGGACCACACACTAGGGATTTTATTAAGTTTTTCATTAGTGATAGCCGACAGTAAATAACCAAGAAATGTTCTTTGATCTGAAGTTACCTTTTGGCCTCAGAAAAGAAGAGGAATATCGTAATTAAAACTGGTCATTTGGACTATTCTGTCGGGGTTTTATAAGACATGTTTACAACGAACAAACCGCCGCAACGCGAGACACTTTAATACAACAGTTGCTATGGTGACGCTGATTCAGTGCGAAATATAACAGAGCTCTGCAGAGTAAGGTATCGGTGTGCTGAGGGCAGCAGCGCCGCACAGCGGTCAGCGGATAAACGTGTCCATTTTCAAGAGAGGAGAAGGCTCTCCTCCTAGATACAGATAAGCGACAGCCATCGTGAAAAATCGACTGACAAGCCTTACAAGAACAAAAACATGGGATGAACTGCTTTCTTTTCTTTATGACACACTTCGTGACAACGGACTGCCTTCTCTAACATTTTCCCAAGTCACTAACTCCACAGATGTTACAAGAAATCACCTACACTCTTTCTGGGATACACTAGTTATAAACTTGTGCCAATATGCTATGCTTGTTGAGTCACTAGTGGCAGTGAAACCTGTAGTCCACGGTTCTATTCCTGCTTATCTACCCTGTCTAATTTTGAGTATGGGCGCAGAAAACTACTTTACGGTGTCCTGGCAAAACATTTCCAAATTTGGGCCTGTCTGTGAAAGATAAAATATGTACTCCTGGAATACAATTAAGTAACTAATCATCTTAAGTAACTAACTGCAACCAGCATAGTCCGTGTTTTATTAAGTGTCGGTTAAGAAAACTGTCAATTTCCCAGTGCCACTTCGTTCACCACAAATCCCACATTGATTGGCCTGGAATTAAACCCGGAACTCCTCCGTGCAATTTTTCCTTTGAAAGGTAAAAGTTAGTTTAGTCAGAAAGTTCCCTTTCTTTTATTGACTCCGAGGGTTGGTTTATTAATTAATGAGTGTTAATGTGTGACCGCTATTGACCCATATTATGAGCCAAATCAATCAAGCCTACACCCTACAATCTTGAGACCCATTTTAATACTACCCTATGGTCTGCAGGACAATTATCTTTTTGTCTCATGACACAATAGATCCATCATATTTGAGGTCGAGTACCTACTCCGAGGCCTTCTTCACCCTCTCCTTAATACTCCCCCACTGGTCCCAGCATTCCCCTCAGCACTCTGTTTCCAGACTCTTTCAAGACTTACCAAGTTCTACACCCGTAAATTATAATGGGTACGATTAGCGAGATGTGATAATTTGTAGGCGATACCACTTTATATTGTGGTCTTGTGCAGTGGGTACAAAAGCAGTCATCGACAGACCGCACGAAACGTCGGTTCCATCTTCCCTGTAGGATTGTGTAAGTGTTCACGTTAACGACTTCTTATGCAAGCACTGCTTTTAGTCTAATAGTGCTGACACACTTACTGCTGTCAGAAATGCTCTTTTGTGTAGAATAGGTGAGCCTGCGTATAAATGTTCAGCATCTCTAAGAACTCAATTCTGAACTTGTCACATTTTAGCGCTTCTCTTTGTATAGAGATTACTGCAGGATTTGCAGAGAATTTACAAATTATTTACCCCATTGTACTGCCTTTTCTCTTCTTCTTGCTTGGAGAAATTGTCCCTGAGGGAGGTACGCTGTTGGGGAGGGGGAGGGGGGAATATTTGTGAAGTTGCGAGAAATTGTACCGGATGATAAGACCAGAGATGTAAAAGAAAAGTTGTTTTCGTCAAGTACGATTCTTTGTTGTAACCCCCTTGCTTAAAACTTCACATCATTCCAGCAGCCTGTTACACAAAGTGTTACATTGCTTTATGTCTTGCCGTAACACTCTAACAACTGTTTGTGTATTAATATTAATTTGTAATAGGAGAGGCCAGATTCGGATGCATGACCTCTTGATCTCTGAATTTGAAGGCAGTAAGCTCCCTCAAAATGTCAGGAACCACTCTCCAACTACAGACACAACATCACATGCAGGCTTGTTCACAACTAACTCTTCAGCTGCCACATGTGCAAGTCACTCAGAACGCCTTAAACCTCAGCACTGCAACCCAATGCCATTCGGCATTTTCATAACGAACTGAGGTTTAGCTTTTTGTGTTTTACCATCTCGGTGATCTGTTTTATAACAAAGATTTTGCAATAGGCGATATTTGTATTTGTCGTGATGCGACTGGTCTGTTGTGACGTTCCAAATATGTTACGAAGTTTATTTTGAACTCCGCTAGTCGCTTTGTGTCCGTCTAGAGTCGGCTGTTAGAGTCTGGCCATCGCAAACCTAGTCGCCTGGAGGGGAGGGGTTTTCGTCTCTCTTGTCTCCAGTGTCTTATTCTGTGTTGTGTCCAGTGTCTTGTGTGTTGTGTCCAGTTTCTTGTTCTGTGTTGTCCCTAGCGTCTTTTTCCATCTTGTGTCCAGTGTCTTGTGTGTTGTGTCCAGTGTCTTGTTCTGTGTTGTGTCCAGTGTCTTGTTCTGTGTTGTGTTCAGTGTTTTGTTCTGTGTCGTGTCCAGTGTCTTGTTCTGTCTTGTGTTCAGTGTCTTGTTCTGTGTTGTGTCCAGTGTCTTGTTGTTGTGTCCAGTGTCTTGTGTGTTATGTCCAGTGTCTTGTTCTGTGTTGTGTCCAGTGTCTTGTTCTGTCCTGTGTACAGTGTCTTTTTCTGTGTTGTGTCCAGTGTCTTGTGTGTTCTGTCCAGTGTCTTGTGTGTTGTGTCCAGTGTCCTGTTCTGTGTTGTGTCCAGTGTCTTGTTGTGTGTTGTGTCCGGTGTTTTGTTCTGTGTCGTGTCCAGTGCCTTGTTGTGTCTTGTGTCCAGGGTTTTGTTCTGTGTTGTGTCCAGTATATTATTCTGTGTTGTGTCCAGTGTCTTTCTTGTGTTCTACCCAGTGTAATTTTGTGTGATGTGTCCAGTATTTTGTTCTGTGTTGTGTCCGGTTCCGAATTCTGTGCCGTGTTTAGTGTCTTGTTCCGTGTCGTGCCCAGTATTTTGTTGTGTGTTGTGTCCAGTATGTTGACATTTTTTGTGTTGAGTCCAGTGTATTGTCATGTTCGGTGTTGTGTCCAGTGTGTTGTTATGTTATGTGTTTTGTCCAGTGTGTTGTCTTGTTCTGTCAGTATCTCGGTCACACACAGCCCCACCGCTCCGCAAATTTTGTTCGTCTCTGGGTCACACACAGCCCCACCGCTCTGGTCCGCCTCATTCTGTTAGCATCCCGGTCAGACACAGACCCAACGCTCTGCTCCGCCTCATTCTGTCAGTATCTCGGACACACACAGCGCCATCGTTCGGCTCCGCCTCATTCTGTCCGTCTCTTAATCACACACAGCCACACCGCTCTGCTCCGCCTCATTCTGTTCGTCTCTCTGTCACACACAGCCCCAACGCTCCGCAATTTCTGTCCGTCTCTCGGTCACACACAGCCCCACCGCTCCGCATATTCTCTCTGAATCTTGGTCACACACAGCCACACTACTCCGCCACAATCTGTCCGTCAGTTCATCACACAAAGACACAACGCTCCGCACATTCTGTCCGTCTCTCGGTCACACACAGCCCCACCGCTCCACACTTTCTGTCCCTCTCTTGGTCACACACAGCCCCACCGCTCCACATCATTCTGTCCGTCTCTCGGTCAAACACAGCCCCAACGCTCCACACAATCCGTCCGTCTCTCTATCATACACAGCTCCACAGCACCGCATATTCTCTCCGTCTCTCGGTCACACAGAGCACCACCGCTCTCTCCGAACTTTCTATCCGTCTTTCGGTCACAAACAGCCCAACCGCTCCGCACATTTTGTTCGTCTCTAGGTCATACACAGCCCCAACGGTCTGCTCCGCCTCATTCTGTCCGTCTCTCGGTCAGACACAGCCCCAACGCTCCGCTCCGCCCCATTCTGTTAGCATTCCGGTCAGACACAGACCCATCGCTCTCCTCCGCTTCTTTCTGTCCGTCTCTCGGTCACACACAGCCCCACCGCTCTGCTCCGCTTCATTCTGTCCGTCTCTCGGTCACACACAGCCCCACCGCTCCGCACGTTCTGTCCGTCTCTCGGCCACACACAGCCCCACCTCTCCGCACATTCTGTCTGTCTCTCGGTCACACATAGAACCACATCTCCGCCTCAATCTGTCCGTCTCTCGGTCACACACAGACCCACCAATCCGCACTATTTGTGCGTCTCTCGGTCACAGAGAGCCCCAAATCAACGAACATAATGTCCGTCCCTCGGTCACACACAGCCCCACCGATCCGTACATTCTCTCGGTCACACAACCCCAAAGCGTCGCCTCATTCTCTCCGTCTCTCGGGCACACAGCCCCAAAGCTACGCATATTCTGTCAGGCTCTCGGCCACACAAAGCCCCACCGCTCTGTCAGCCTCTCGGTAACACAAAGCCCAAACGCTCCACACATTCTGTCCGTCTCCGGGTCACACACAGCCCCACCGCTACGCACATTCTGTCCGTCTCTCGGTCACACATAGTCTCAACGCTCCGCACATTCTCTCCGTCTCTCCTTCACACACAGCCCCACCGCTCCGCACGTTCTCTCCGCCTCTCGGACACACACAGCCCTACCGCTACGCACTTTTTGTCCTCTCTCGGTCACACAAAGACCGACTGCTCCGCACATTATGCCAGTCTCTCGGTCACTCACAGCCCAACTGCTCCGCAAATACTGTCTGTCTCTCGGTCACACACAGACGCACCGCCCCGCTTCATTTTGTCAGTCTCTCGGTCACACACAGCTCCACCGCTCTGAAAATTCTGTCCGTTTCTCGGTCACACACAGACCCACAACTCCGCCTCATTCTGTCCGTCTCCCGGTAACACACAGCCCCACCGCCCCGCACAACCTCTTCGTCTCTCGGTCACATACAGCCCACCGCTCCCCACATCATGTCCGTTTCTAGGTCACACACAGCCCCAAAGTTTCGCCTCAATCTGCCAGTCTATGGGTCACACACAGCCCCAACGCTCAGCACATTCTGTCCGTCTCTCGGTCACACACAGCTCCAACGCTCCGAACATTCACTCCGCCTCCCGGTCACAAACAGCCCCACCGCTCTGTACATTCTGTCCGTCTCTCGGTCACACAAAGCCCCACCGCTTCGCAAATTCTGTTCGTCTCTCGGTCACACAAAACCCCAACGATCCGCCTCATTCTGTCAGTCCCTCGGTCACACAGAGCCCCAACGCTCCGCACATTCTGTTCGTCTCTCGGTCACACACAGCCCCAACGCTCCGAACATTCTTTCCGTCTCTCGGTCACACACAGACGCAGTTCTCCGCACAATCTCTCAGTCTCTCGGTCAAACACAGCCGCAACGCTCCGCCTAATTCTGTCGGTCTCTCGGTCACGCACAGCCCTACCGCTCCGCACATTCTGTCCGTCTCCAGGTCACACACAATCCCAACGCGCCGCACATTCTCTCCTTCTCTCGGTTAAGCACAGACCCACCGCTCCGCATATTCTCTCCTTATCTCGGTCAGACACAGACCCACCCCTCCGCTTCATTCTGTCAGTTTTTCGGTCTCATAGAGCCCCACCGCTCCACACTTTCTGAGCGCCTCTCGGTCACATACAGCCCCACCGATCCGCACATTCTCTCCGTCCTTCAGTCACACACAGCCCCACCGCTCCGCCTCAATCTGTCCGTCTCTCGGTCACACACAGCCCCAGCGCTCCGCACATTCTGTCCGTCTCTCGGTCACATACAGCCCCACTGCTCCCCAAATTCTGTTCTTCTCTCGGTCACACACAGCCACAACGCTTCGCCTCAATCTGTCAGTATCTCGTTCACACATAGCCTCACCGCTCCGCACATTCTGTCCGTCTCTTGGTCATTCACAGCCCCACTGCACCGCAAATTCTGTCCGTCACTAGGCCACACACAGCCCCACCGTTCCGCACATTCTTCCGTCTCTCGGTCACACACAGACCCAAAGCCTCGCTCATTCTCTCCGTCTCTGGTTACACACAGCCCCACCGCTCTGCCTCATTCTGTCAGTCTCTCGGTAACAAACAGCCACAACGCTATGCACATTCTGTCCGACTGTCGGTCACACAGCCACAACATTCCACACATTCTCTCCGTCTCTTGGTCACACACAGCCCCACCGCTCCGCACATTCTGTCAGCTTCTCGGGTACACACAGCCGCACCGCTCCGACTCATTTTGTCAGTCTCTCGGTCACACACAGCCCCACCGCTCCACACATCCTGTCTAAATCTCATTCACACACAGCCTCACCGCTCTGCACAATCTGTCCGTCTCTCTGTCACACACGGCCTCAACGCCCCGCACATTCTCTCCGTCTCTCGTTCACGCACAGCCCCACCGCTCCGTTCGTTCTGTCCGTCCCTCGCTCACACACAGCCCCACCGCTCCACACATACTATCCGTTCTCGGTCACACAAAGCCCCACCGCTCCTCACATTCTGTTCGTCTGTCTGTCACACAGAGCGTCACCGATCCGCATATTCTGTCTGTCTCTCGGTTAAACCCAGCCCCAACACTCCGCCTCAATCTCTCCGTAACTTGATCACACAAAGACCCAACGCTCCGCACATTCTGTGCGTCTCTCGGTCAAACACAGCCCCACCGCTCCTCACTTTCTCTCCATCTCTCGGTCACACACAACCCCACCGCTCCATATATTCTGTCCGTGTCTCGGTCACACACAGCCCCAACGCTCCGTCTCATTCTGTCCGTCTCACGGTGCAACACAGATCCACCGCTCCACACATTCTGTCCGTCTCTCGGTCACACACAGCCCCACCGCTCCGCACAAACTGTCCATCCATCGGTCACACATAGCTCCACCGCTTCGCACAATCTGTCCATCCATCGGTCACACACATCCCCACAGCACAGTACATTCTCGCCGTCTGTAAATCACACAGAGCACCACCGTTCTGATCCGCACATTCTGTCCGTCTCTCGGTCACACACAATCCAAACGCTCCGCACATTCTCTCCGTCTCTCGGTTTCACACCCCCACAGCTCCGCACATACTGTGCGTCTCTCAGTCACACAAAGCCCCACCGTTTCTCAAATTCTGCCTGTCTCTGTGTCACACACAGCCCCAACGCTCCGCCCATTCTTTCCGTCTCTCGGTCACACACAACCCCACCGCTCCGCACATTCTGTACGTCTCTTGGTCACACCCAGCACCTCCGCGCCGCACATTCTGTCCGACTCTCGGTTACACACAGCCCAACGGCTTTGCAAATTCTGTCCGTCTCTCGGGGTCACAAAGCCCCACCGCTGCGCCTCAATCTTTTATTCTGTCGGTCAAACACAGCCCTACCTCTCCGCACATTCTGTCCGTCTCTCGGTCACACACAACCCCACCGCTCCACACATTCTGTCCGTCTCTCGGACACACACCCCCACCGCTCCACACATTCTGCCCGTCTCTCGGTCAGACACAGCCCCAACGCTCCGAACTTTCTTTTCGTCTCTCGGTCACACTCAGCCCCACCCATCCGTACATTCTATCCGTTTTTCTGACACAATCTTCCCCACCGCTACGCACTTTCTGTATGTCTCTCCGACACACACAGCCCCTCCGCTCCGCACATTCTCTCCGTCTCTCGGTCACACACAGCCCCAACGCTCTGCCTCACTCTCTCAGTCTCTCGGTCACACACAGACCCAACGCTCCACACCTTCTGTCCATCTCCCTGTCACACAATGCCCTACCGCACCGCACATTCTCTCCGTCTCTCGGTCACACAAAGTCCCACCGCTCCGCCTCATTCTGCCAGTCTCTCCGTCTCACATGGCCCGATCGCTCTGCATTTTCTCTCCATCTCTCGGTAACACACAACCCCACCGCTCCGCTCATTCTGTCAGTCTCTCGGTCACACACAACTCCACCGCTCCGCACATTCTGTCCGTCTCTCGGTCACACACACCCCCACCAATCCGTCTCATTCAGTCAGTCTCTCGGTCACACAGAGCCACACCGCTCCGCACATTCTCTCCGTCTCTCGGTCACACACAGTTCCACCGCTCCCCTCCGCACATTCTGCCTGTTCAACACTAAGAAACGTTTAATAAAATCCACCACTAAATTTAAAAACATAAACTTTTTTCGGGCGATCAAATCAAGGAATTATAAAGGTTCGGAGGGCATGAGCACTTTTTTGTGAGAGTCGAAGTTCAATAATATTAACATGGATCATTAAAAATAGATTTTATGGAATGAACTGAATTCCTCTGGCTCAGGTTAGGAGCAATATATGGGCTTATTGTGTCCACAATAATGAGCCTGTTGGTTCCACAAGGCGTGGGGAATTTCTTAATTACCTGAGGATCGTTTAGCTTGACAAGAAAAACTTCGCGCCATGAAGTTATTAAGTCAGTCAATCAGTTACTTAGTTAGTTAGTTAGCTATGTAGGTAAGTATGTGGGTAGGTAGGTCGGTAGGAATGTAAGTAGATTCCTTGTTGGTCACAATATTTAACTCTATCCAGATCGCTCAGTAAGAACATCAGCGCCCGCTACATTTCTACCTGTAACTAATTTATTAATTCGAACCGTCTTTATACAACCCACAAATAACAGTTGCAAATCTACAGCTGGTTAATTAAGCAACATGTTTCGGCATTGTTCAGACATCATCAGGCTTACAAAAGATGGTGTTAATTAAGGTACATTCATTCGTTATACCATCTTTTGTAAGCCTGATGATGGCCGAACAAGGTCGAAACATGTTGCTTAATTAACTAGTTGTAGATTTGCAACTGTTTTTTGTACGTTGTGCAAAGACGGTTCGAATTAATAAATTCGCTACATGTACACAACGGGATGGAAACAATCCAATTCAAGTTTCTACGTGTAGCCTACCGTCTTACTTTGCTGGGAGCCTTATCGGTCCATCCACCGAGCAAGGTTATCGTTAATCTCACGGATGGAACACAAACAGATGCGCTGCACCAAATCCTCTGAGCTAAAGACTTTTCTTTTATTCCTCTCTCTTACTCATGGTCATATCTTGGAGAAATGGGGAAGGCGGTGGGGGGGGGGGGGCGCGGGGGGGTTTTTTTTCGCTTAGTTTTTCCTTTGGTGGTTGTTTTTACCCCCTGAACCAGGAACCCCTTTTTGTCTATTTTCCTTTTTCCCGGCTT
>Ga0123353_10012332_pt1 | contig 12140 bp, 11 predicted proteins | sample TergutLab28metaG_3_FD_92763 | JGI IMG/M metagenome (GOLD analysis project Ga0123353, IMG submission 92763) | Labiotermes labralis P3 segment gut microbial communities from Petit-Saut dam, French Guiana - Lab288 P3 | ecosystem: Host-associated > Arthropoda: Insects > Digestive system > Gut ... | reverse complement strand
ATCAAACAGCAGATACGAGCCTATTCCACCAAGGTGGACGTGGCCGAGGCCGGGAGCGTTATTCATGTCGGCGACGGTATCGCCCGCGTATACGGCCTAACGAACGCGATGAGCGGGGAGCTTTTGGAATTCCCCGGGGAATTGTACGGCATCGCGCTTAACTTGGACGAGGACTCCATCGGCGCGGTACTCTTGGGGCCCGACGCCACCGTTAAGGAAGGCGACCCCGTGAAGCGCACCGCACGCATCGCGGAGGTACCCGTGGGCGACGGCCTGATGGGCCGCGTGGTTGACCCTGTGGGAAGGCCGCTGGACGGCAAGGGTACGCTCAAATATACGCGCACCCGCGTCATCGAGCGTATCGCTCCCGGCGTCATCGAACGCAAGGAAGTAAACGTACCCTTGCAGACGGGTATCAAAGCCATCGACTCGATGGTACCCATCGGACGCGGCCAACGCGAGTTGATCATCGGTGACCGCCAAACGGGTAAGACCACGATCGTACTGGACACGATTATCAACCAAAAAAATACGGGCGTACGTTGCGTATACGTAGCCATCGGGCAAAAAGCCTCGACCGTGGCGCGTATACACCGCACGCTGGAGGAAGCGGGCGCGATGGACTATACGACCATTGTCGCCGCCAACGCCTCCGACACCGCGCCCATGCAATACATCGCCCCCTACGCGGGTTGTGCCATCGGCGAGGAATGGATGGAGGAAGGTAAGGACGTGCTGGTCGTATACGACGACCTTTCCAAGCACGCGGTGGCGTACCGCGCCTTGTCGCTTTTGTTACGCCGCCCGCCGGGGCGCGAAGCCTACCCGGGCGACGTTTTCTACCTGCATTCCCGCTTATTGGAACGCGCGGCTTGCCTGTCCGACGCACGCGGTGGCGGCACGCTGACGGCGCTCCCCATCATCGAAACGCAGGCGGGTGATATTTCCGCTTACATCCCCACCAACGTTATCTCTATTACCGACGGCCAAATCTTCTTGGAAACCGAGTTGTTTAACTCGGGCATACGCCCCGCCATCAACCCGGGCCTGAGCGTATCCCGCGTAGGCGGTGCGGCGCAGATCAAGGCGATGAAGCAGGTTGCCGGCCCGCTGCGTTTGGAGCTTGCGCAATACCGCGAACTGGCCGCGTTCTCGCAGTTCGGTTCGGACTTGTCAACGGATACGATGCTGCAATTGCGCCACGGCGCGCGCATCGTGGAAATATTAAAGCAACCCCAAGGGCAGCCGATACCCGTCGAGGAACAGGTTCTGCTCCTCTTCGCCACGGCGGTAACCTACAAAGGGAAGAAGTTCTTCCGCCCCATCCTGCCGCGTTTTATCGGGCGTACGGAGGCGGCGTTCCGCAATTACTTCACGCAGGGGCATTATTTGGAAATCCGCCCCGAAAGCGAACGGGTGAATATCCTGAGAGAAATCCGTGAAAAGAAGGACCTCAACTTCGGCGGGGAGTTGGCCGCAAAAGCCGCCGCCGCCATCGAAGACTTCCTGTGGATGCCGTACGAGCAAATGCTCCTTTTGCTCAGCGACCCGGAAAATAAAACCGCGCTTAACATGACACCGGAAAAACTTCAGCAAACCGAAGACGCGCTCCTTATCTACAACTTCAACGAACGGGAGGACATCCGTACGTTGTGCAAGCGCGACGGCGGCCTTTCGCCCGAGGTGGAGGAACGGATATTCAAGGCGATTTCGCCGTACAGCCAGTTCTCCAAGTTTGCCGAGCGCGATATAAACGACGACTTCAAGCGGTTGATACGCGCCACCACCAACTTCCTCACCAAACTCTTGGATCAACGCTTTACGGGCTTTAACGAGCATATCGTAAAAATCCGCGAGCTTAAGAGCAAGGGACAGGATTTACCCGACGACTTTAAGACGGAATTGGTCAACGACCTGCGCCTGATGTTGGAACGGGACGAAATGGCGGAATTGTTCGAAAAATTCGCATAAAGCGTAAGGGGACACGTTTATGCCCTCGATGAAAGCGATCAAACACAGACGCGCAAGCGTTAAGAATATGCAGCAAGCCATGCGCGCGATGAACCTCGTCGCCACGGCCAAGTTGCAAAAAGCCCGCCAGGAATGGCAGTACATCCGCGCGTTTGTGGAGGGTACGGACAGCTTAACGTTGTCCGCCGCCGCGGATAAGGACGCGGCGGAGCACTTTTACGTGCGGGGGCGCGGGCCGTCCCGCAACGCCGCGTATTTGGTGATTTCCTCGGACCGCGGCAAGTGCGGCGGCTATAACCTCAACGTGGCGAAGGCCGCGGCCACCCACGCGAGCGACCACGGTAAAAACGCCCTGTTCTACGTAGTGGGCATAAAGGGCTTGGAATACTTCCTTTCCCGCAACCTGCATGTGGAGCAATACGTACACGCGCCCAAGTCACTGGCATCCTTCGACGACGCAAGGGAATTGGGAAAATCGTTGATCGATCTGTACCGCGACCCGCACGAAGCGGCCAAGGGAAATCCCTTTGTACCCGGCAAGGTCGATGAAGTGTACATTGTGTACACGAAGTTTACGTCCATCCTCGCGACGGAGCCGAAGGTCGTACAGGTACTGCCGCTTAACGCAAGGTCGGAGCAGGCGCAAGCGGATACCAAACGCGCGCCCATGGAGTACGACCCCGGGCCGGAGGCGTTCCTCACCTTCATGACGGAAAAGTACCTCAACGCCTATATCTACGGGGCGATGACGGAGTCCGTGGTGTGCGAGCAAGCCGCGCGTATGCTCAACATGGACGCGGCCACCAACAACGCGCAGGATATCATCGAAAAACTGACGTTAATGTACAACCGCCAGCGCCAAGGCGCGATTACGCAGGAAATTACGGAAATCGTAAGCGGCGCAAACGCGCTTAAATAGGAGGAATTGACGTGTCGAATACGGGTAAGATTCTACAAATCATCGGTGCGGTTATAGACGTACGCTTCGAAGGGGAATTACCTTCGTTATACAGCGCGGTGGAGGTGCCGAAGCCGGAGGGTGACTCCGTCATCCTGGAGGTCGTCCAACACTTGGGCGACAATATGGTGCGTTGCATCGCGATGGACTCGACGGACGGACTCTCGCGCGGGTTACCCGCCATCGATACGGGCGGCCCGATTTCGATACCCGTAGGGCCCGAAACCCTCGGCCGCATGATGAACGTACTCGGCCGCCCCATCGACAACAAACCTCCCGCCGCCTCGGCGGAAAAGTGGCCCATCCACCGGCAAGCCCCCGGCTTCGCCGACCAAGCTGCCGCGACGGAAATATTGGAAACCGGGATCAAGGTCATCGACCTGCTCTGCCCTTACGCAAAAGGCGGTAAAATCGGCCTCTTCGGCGGCGCGGGCGTAGGCAAAACCGTTATCATGATGGAACTGATCAACAATATCGCCACCGAGCACGGAGGTTTATCCGTTTTCGCGGGTGTGGGCGAACGTACCCGCGAAGGTATCGACATGTACAACGAAATGACGGAATCCGGCGTTATCAACAAGACCGCCCTCGTGTTCGGCCAAATGAACGAACCCCCCGGGGCGCGTATGCGCGTGGGCTTTACGGGCTTGACGATCGCCGAATATTTCCGCGACGTGTCCAGACAGGACGTGCTGCTCTTCATCGATAACATCTTCCGCTTCATACAAGCCGGTTCGGAGGTTTCCGCGCTTTTGGGGCGTATCCCCAGCGCCGTGGGTTACCAACCCACCCTCGCGACCGACGTAGGCGCGTTGCAGGAAAGGATTACTTCCACAAAGACGGGCTCCATCACGTCGATACAAGCCATCTACGTACCCGCCGACGACTACACCGACCCCTCGGTAGCCACCACCTTCGCCCACTTGGACGCAACCACCAACCTCGCGCGCTCCATCGCGGAGCTGGGCATCTACCCCGCCATCGACCCGCTGGCCTCCACTTCGCGTTTGCTGGAAAAAAGCATCGTGGGCGAACGGCACTACGACGTGGCGCGCGCCGTGCAATCGGCCCTCCAACGTTATAAGGAATTGCAAGATATCATCAATATATTGGGTATGGACGAACTTTCCGAGGAAGACAAAAACACCGTCATCCGCGCACGCAAAATCCAACGCTTCCTGTCCCAGCCCTTTACCGTGGCGGAAATATTCTCCGGGCATCCCGGTAAATACGTACCGCTGGCGGACAATATCGAAGGTTTCCGCCGGATACTTTCCGGGGAACTGGATCACATCGCGGAAGGGCACTTCCTGTACGCGGGCCCCATCGAGGACGTTATCGAGCGGCACAACACAGCGGTCGCTAACCAATAATCGAGGCGATTTATGAGCGATAAAAAGATCGAAATCCGCCTGCTTACCCCGTCGGTACGCTCGGCGCAAAGCCGTTACAAGTACCAAGGCGAAGCGGACATGGCCATTATCCGCACCATTACGGGCGACCGCGGCTTCCTGCACGGGCACGAGCCTTGCTCCGTCGTGCTGGATGCGGGCGTACTGCGAATACTGCGCGACGGCCAAGACGAACTCAAGCTCGCTGTACTCGGCGGCGCAGCGCAGTTTGAGGATAATATCCTCACCTTAGTGACCGAAACCGCCGAATGGCCCGAAGACATCGACAAATCAAAGGCCGCGACAAAACGCGACGAAATCCTCGCCCACATGGAAAAAGCCGCCCCGCAGGAACAGGACGGTCTTCGTATGGACTTACGCGGCGCGGAAACGTTGATACTGGTCAGCGGCTTCCCGCCCAGCGGTATCACGCACGAGAAGTAGATTATAAAATTACACGTTTTTTACAGGAGGACTGCCCGCGCGGCGGTCCTTTTTTTGTTTATATTGAATCATAAATGCACATCTCCTTATTTCAACACATACAAGTCACCCGCGTACATTTCCATGACGCGGCGGTTGATGATTTGATAGCCTTGCGGGGTTTTTAGCAGGATGTTTTTTTCGCACAGTTTACCCAGGCAGCGTAACAGATGGCGGTAGCTCGCACCCATTACACCCGCGAGTTCCGTTAATTTTTCATGAAATACGCCGCCCGTTGCGGTTTGTAATATATAGGCGCAAAGGCGCGTTTCCAAGGGTTGTAAGGCCGTTATCGCCGAATTGACGACCCGTTGCGCCAATTTTTCCGCCAAGTCCTTCGCGACATAATTGATGAATACGTTATTGCGTTTTAATTCCTTGGCATATACGCGCAGGGGAAAGGCGACGCACACCAGTTCCGTAACGGCTTGTACGGTGGTTTGTGTGGTGAGGGCGTCCGTCATCAGTTCAATTTCGCCGATGATCCCCCGTTGGGTAAAGTAAGCGAGCAGCAATTCCTTCCCGTCGGATAAGCTGATAAACACCTTCGCCTTGCCCGACACGACGATATACAGTTCATCCATCGGTTCACCCGCGCGCGACAGATATTCACCCCGCGCAAGGGAAATGCGCACCGCGTGGGACAGATCAAGGGTTTGCAAGCCGTACGGCCCGAGCAACTGCCGATCCTTTTCGGCAAGGGATAAACGTTGCAAGTTGTCTTATCCTTTTTTCTTACACGCGGAGCAATGGCAGTTTTGCTCGCAGGAGGGTCGGCGGTTCAATATCTTTATATTCGCTACGGGATATATACCCGTTTCGGATTCGTCTTTTTCGCGCTTTTTGATGGCGACTTTTGCGGTTTGACGCAGGACCTGTATGCTTAATACCTCTCCATCTCCGTCGGGCGTTGACACCTTATCCCCCACATTGGGCAAGCCTTTGTTAAGCTCGACGTAGGTTTCTTCCTCGTATTTTAAGCAACACATGAGTTTGCCGCATACGCCCGATATCTTGGTCGGGTTAAGCCCCAGACCTTGGTCCTTGGCGGTTTTTACGCTTACGGGTTGGAATTCGTCAAGGAAAGAGGCGCAGCAAATATTACGCCCGCAAATACCCACGCCGTTGAGTATCTTCGCTTCGTCGCGCACACCAATTTGCCGCAGCTCGATACGCGTGCGGAACGTTGAAGCCAAATCCTTCACCAATTCACGGAAATCCACCCGTCCGTCGGCGGTGAAATAGAAGATGATTTTGCTTAAATCAAAGGTAAGTTCCACATCCACGAGGTGCATGTCCAAGCCATGGGCCTTTATTTTTTCCTGGCAAGTGGTTCGGGCTTCTATTTCCTTGGCCCGGTTCGTGATTTCCTGCGCTTCGTCCTCGGGGGTGGCCAAACGGAGGACCTTGCGGATGGGTTGTTGCAGGTTACTTACATCCGCCTCGCGCCGCGAGAGCGATACCAAGCCGTATTCCGCGCCGCGTATCGTTTCCACGATAACCGCCGACCCTTGCGGTGGGTCGAAGTCGCCCGGGTCGAAATAATATATGCGTCCTACGTCCTTGAAGCGTACACCTATGATTATCATGTAATTCTCCTATGCCGGAATATTTCCGCTTATTTTCAATAACATTAATTCGATCGCCAACTGGTAGTTGCCGTTTTGCGAAAGGATCCGCTTGGTGTGGGTGATGGCTTTGATTGCACCCAATGCGCGGGTGTCCCTTGGGTTATGTGAAGCACTTTCGCGGATTCTTTGGCCGTATCCCGCATACAGCATATCCAATAATGCTTGCGCGGATTCCTTGGATTCCTTATACGGTTCGAATTTACCGTACATATCCATTGCCTGTATGACATCCAAGCCATGGGCGGTATCAACGATTTGGCGCGCGAGTGCTTGCATTTCGGGGTCGGCACCAACTAACCGCGCTTCGCTTGCCGTTTCGGACCTCTGTTTAATAACCACGCAACGCGACAGCACCGTTGGGAGCATTGCCTCAACTTGGGTGGTAAGCAATAAAAAAACCCCGTAGGGAGCGGGTTCTTCAATCGTTTTTAATAACGCGTTTTGCGCCGCGGGGGTAAGGGTCTCCGCTTTATCGACGATGAAGACCTTATATTTATAGTTAAACGGCTTGGTCGCCATTTGTACGATAATTTGCCCGCGTACGTCGCCCACACCGATACTTGCGGGTTTGGTACCCGTTACGTACAACGTATCGGGATGGTTACCGCTTTCGAAAACGCGGCAGGAAATACAGGTACCGCACGCGGTTTCGCCGCCTTCCAGGCAATTGAGCGCCTTGGCGAAAGCGTTTGCGGTTTCGAGCAGGCCCGATTCCCCTTCGATAACGTATGCGTGGCCTTGATGCTTCATACGATCATATCCAGCAACAGACCTTGGATTTCGTCGATCTTGTCCAAGATGGCCAAATGATCCTTTTCTTTTTTTAGCAGTTCCTGCGCCAAATCATCGAGGTCTTGATTGACCAATCGGACGATGGCGAATACCCTATGTTGGCCGCGACGATTCAAATAATTCTCGCGGCTGAACTCGTGCGAATGCGCCGTAACCTCGCTGATAAAATCGGCGATCAAGCTACGGTACCGTTTAAGGTCCGAAAAGTCCACATGCTCGGCAATCCGCTTGCCTTGGACCCTGATTTCCGATATCAGGGCCTGCAGACGCTCAGCCAAGCCTTCGTCCGAAAGCCGCTTAAGCGTGAAGCTGAAGTCCACCTGCGGAGGTTTTTCCTTCACGGCTTGCGTTTCAGCGAAGCGTGCGGCGAGAACCTCGGAGACCTTCATTTCCATAAGGGTTAGACCTTCCTGAATTCCTCGATATTGAGTATGAAGATGTTCGCGCCGCCGACGGTCACTTCCACGGGGTACGGGGCAAAGCTCTCGTTGGCGTTGACGTTCATGGCGTTGACGGAAGTGATTTGCCTGCGGCTTTTGCATTTCTTTTCGATGATGTCTATGAATTCGGGCAACCGTTCTTCGGACACGCCGCAGATGAACGTCGTATTGCCCGCTCTCAGGAAGCCGCCCGTCGACGCCAGCTTTGTGACGCTGAAGCCCTTGGCGTTGAGCAGGTCCATCAAATGGAAGGCGTCTTCGTCTTGGATGATGGCCATTACCAGTTTATCGAGTTTCATGGTGTACCTCCTTGTGGATAACGAATGGGGATAATAAATAGTATAACATATTAAACACTTTCTATTTAATCATAAAAATTGCGTAAACGCCAGTATAATCAACAATACCCCCGCCAACCACGAAATATTGAACCGTAAATTTTGTGCGGCCTTGTTGCCGAGAAAGCTGCCCGACCACAAAGCGAACGCGTTGGCCATCAGGGAAAACAGGACGACCAACCCCCCGTCAAACCCCAACAGCGCCGCACCCAAACCCACCGCAAAGCCGTCCAACGAAAGGGAAACGGCCAATACAGTCGCTTCCTTGACGGAGATATGCTTTGATACGTCATGGTCGGCGGTTTCGGGGTCGGCATACACGCGCAGGATAAAATTAAAATTGAGGAGCGATAATTTAATTTCCTTGTTGATGCGCGTATATTTTCGGATAATCGTTTTCGTGATCGAATCCAACAGCTTTGCCATACCGATGACGAACAATATACCGAATGAAATAAACGACGCCGTGTGACCGCTCAAATACGGCGTCAACACCGAACCGACGAAAAAGGATAAACCCGTCGTACCCGTGCAAATCACCGCGATGACCACCCCCGAAAGCAGAGGTATCCTTATTTGCTTGCACCCGTAAGCGAAAGCCGCCGCAAAAGCGTCAAGGGACAGAGACAGCGCGAGCAAAAGCGCGCCGGCGATCAAGACAGCCATTATCATCACCCGTTTACAGGGTATGCAAGGGGCCGTATTAATGCTAAAATCAAATAGATGCATATTTTTCCATAAAGGAGTTGCCATATGAAAAAAACGGTTAACGACATCCAAGTAAAGGGTAAACGCGTACTCGTTCGGTGCGATTTTAACGTGCCGCTGATCGACGGAAAGATTTCCGACGACAATCGGATCGTGGCCGCGTTGCCTACGCTTAGGAAATTGATCGCCGATGGCGGGCGGTTGGTGCTTTGTTCACATTTGGGCAAGCCCAAAGGGCCCGACGCGAAGGCGACACTCGCGCCCGTGGCGGAGCGTTTGGCGGAACATTTGGGTAAACCCGTCAAGTTCCTCGCGGACGACGCAGTGGTTTCGGACGCGGTACGGGAAGCGGTCAACGCCTTAAAGGACGGCGAAGTGGCGCTGTTGCAAAACACGCGCTTCCGCCCGGAGGAAGGTAAAAACGAGGAAGCGTTTTCGAAGGACCTGGCCTCGCTTGCGGACGTGTACGTCAACGACGCATTCGGCTCGGCGCACCGGGCGCATTGCTCCACGGTGGGCGTGGCCGCGCTGGTGGGCGAATCCGCCGTGGGTTACCTGATGGAGAAGGAATTGAAATTCCTGGGCGAAGCGGTGGATAAGCCCGTGCGTCCCTTTGTGGCGATATTGGGCGGCTTGAAAGTATCGGACAAGATCGGCGTCATCAACGCGTTGCTTGAAAAAGTGGACAAACTGATCATCGGCGGCGCGATGGCGTATACGTTCTTCCGCGCGCAGGGCTACGGCACGGGTACGTCCATCGTGGAGGAAGACCGCGTCGGTTACGCCAAGGAAATGATACAAAAAGCGAAGGATAAGGGCGTCGAACTGCTCCTTCCCATCGATACGATGATCACGAAGGAGTTCAAAGCCGACGCGGAATGGCAAAACGTGGACGCGGACGCAATCCCCGACGGCTGGCAGGGCCTCGACATCGGCGCGAAGACGCAAAAGCGCTTCACGGAAGCCCTCCAAGGCGCGAAAACCGTGATATGGAACGGCCCCATGGGCGTATTCGAGTTCCCCGTATTCGCGCAGGGCACGCTGGCCTTGGCGAAGGCGATGGCGGAGCTGGACGCGACCACGATCATCGGCGGCGGCGACAGCGCGGCGGCGGTCATCCAACTGGGCTTCGCGGATAAAATGTCGCACATCTCCACGGGCGGCGGGGCTTCCTTGGAATTCTTGGAAGGCAAAAAACTGCCGGGCGTGGAAGCCGTAAACGCGTCAACGCCGAAGGCGGGGGTGTAAATATGCGTAAGAAACTGGTCGCGGGTAACTGGAAAATGAACTTCACGCCCGACAAGGCGCGGGAATTCGTGCAGGATATAAAGGAAACGATCAATTCCGATGAAGTGGACGTGGTACTTTGCGTACCTTACGTGTCGCTTCAGGCCGTAATGGAAGCGTTAAAGGGTACGCACATTTGCGTGGGCGCGCAGAACATGCACTACCGCGACGAGGGCGCGTACACGGGCGAAATTTCACCCAAAATGCTGGGCAGTATGTGTGTGCCGTACGTCATCATCGGCCATTCGGAGCGGCGCGAACGCTTCGGCGAATCGGACACGACCGTTAACTTAAAGGCATTAAAAGCCCTGGAGCACGGAATCACGCCGATCATTTGCTGCGGCGAATCCCAACGCCAGCGCAAGGAAAACCGGACGGCCGACGTGCTTAAAAAGCAAATCACGTTTGCGCTGGACGAAATCACCCCCGAGCAAGCGGCGAAGATCGTCATCGCTTACGAACCCATTTGGGCGATCGGCACCGGCGAAGTCGCCACGCTTGAACAGGCCGAGGAAGCCTGTGAAATCGTCCGCAATCAGGTATTCGAAAAGTGCGGCCCCGTCGCCGCCGAAAAAATCCGCATCCTGTACGGCGGCAGTGTGGACCACACCAACGCCAAGGATATCTTCGCCATGCCCAACATCGACGGCGGGCTGGTCGGCGGCGCAAGCGTAAAGCCGACGTTCGAGAAGGTCGTCCATTATGCGTAACGTCGTTTTAATGATCCTGGACGGCTTCGGCCTCTCCGACAAGCGCGAAGGGAACGCGATCGCGCTGGCGCAAACGCCGCACCTCGATTGGCTAATGGAAAAATTCCCCTTCCAACCGGGCGCGGCAAGCGGCATGGATGTGGGCCTGCCCGACGGGCAAATGGGCAACTCCGAGGTCGGCCATACCAACATCGGCGCGGGGCGCGTGGTATATCAGGAACTGACCCGCATCACGAAGGAAATCGCCGACGGGGATTTCTATAATAATGAAGCGCTGCTCGCCGCCGTGGAGAATTGCAAAAAGCACGACACGGCACTGCATCTGTACGGCTTGCTTTCCGACGGCGGGGTACACAGCCACAATACGCATTTGTACGCATTGTTGGAATTGGCGATGCGTCACGGCTTGGAAAAGGTGTATGTACACGCCTTCCTTGACGGGCGCGACACACCGCCAACGTCGGGCAAAGGATACTTGGAAGAATTGGAAGCCAAAATAGCGGAAATCGGCGTGGGTAAAATCGCTACGGTCATGGGGCGTTATTATGTAATGGATAGGGACAACCGCTGGGAGCGGGTGGAAGTGGCGTATCATGCGTTGACCGAAGGTGCAAATTTAAATACGAAACCTGATATACGTTATTATAATTCCGCGGCGCAATGCATGGATGCTACCTACGCCGAAGGGGTTAACGACGAGTTTGTCATACCTTCAATTATCCTCGACCCGGAAGAAACCGATACCCCCACCGCCACCATCCAACCCAACGACTCCGTCATCTTCTTCAACTTCCGCCCCGACCGCGCGCGCGAAATCACCCGCGCCTTCTGCGACCCGGATTTCACCGAATTCGGACGCCCGCGTGGCTTCTTCCCCCTGCATTACGTATGCTTCACGGAATACGACCACACCATCCCCAACAAGCATGTGGCGTTCCACGCGCAGTCTATGGACAACGTGCTCGGGCAATACTTGGCCGATAAGGGCATGACCCAATTACGCCTGGCCGAAACGGAAAAATACGCCCACGTCACGTTCTTCTTCAACGGCGGGCGCGAGGAGGCTTACGAACACGAAGACCGCATCCTCGTCCCCTCCCCCAAGGTGGCTACCTACGATTTACAACCCGAAATGTCCGCGCCCGAAGTAGCTGACCGTTTGGTCGAAGCCATCGAATCGCAAAAATACGACCTCATCGTCGTTAACTTCGCCAACTGTGACATGGTGGGCCACACGGGCATCATGGACGCGGCCATCAAAGCCGTCGAAACCGTGGACACCTGCGTCGCCCGCGCCATGGACGCGATGCTCAAAAACGGCACGCGCATGTTCTTCTGCGCCGACCACGGCAACGCGGACAAGATGATCGACGAGGAAAACGGCGGCGCGTTCACCGCCCACACCACCAACCCCGTACCGTTTGTCCTGTT
>Ga0123353_10012331_pt1 | contig 12140 bp, 11 predicted proteins | sample TergutLab28metaG_3_FD_92763 | JGI IMG/M metagenome (GOLD analysis project Ga0123353, IMG submission 92763) | Labiotermes labralis P3 segment gut microbial communities from Petit-Saut dam, French Guiana - Lab288 P3 | ecosystem: Host-associated > Arthropoda: Insects > Digestive system > Gut ... | reverse complement strand
GCAGTTGAAAGAGGTGTAATCGTAAAGGCTGTCAGAGATATTCAAAAGAGAAACAGCATGTTGCAAGTATTCAAACGTATTTTTCTCTTTATTTTGGTAATTGCAATTCAATATTTTGTGATAAAATTAACAAATAAACTCTATCGAAAATATAAAACGCTTATAATCAGGAAATCAGAAAAGATATTCAAGCCGATTGTTTTCCGAAATTATGAATTTTTAAATATTACAAAACAGGTAAAAGTAACGGTCTTTGTGGGAAACATCTTACGATATGTTCTGATATTTATACAATTAATGATAACAGTGCCAATCCTTTTTTCAATATTTCCACATACTAAGAACTTGGCTAATAAATTGTTCGGCTATATTTTCACTCCTATTAAATCTATATTTGGCGCTATTGTCGAGTATATTCCTAATTTATTTGTGATTGTGATTATTTGGCTGTGCATTCGTTATCTGATAAAAGGTATTCTCTACGTTGCCAAAGAGATTGAAAGTGAGCGGTTAAAAATAACAGGTTTTTATCCTGATTGGGCAATGCCGACTTTTAACATTCTTAAATTTTTGTTGTATGCCTTTATGATAGCAATGATTTACCCTTATCTTCCGGGTTCTGAATCTGATATATTTAAAGGCGTATCAATTTTTGTAGGACTTATTGTGTCATTAGGCTCAAGTTCTATTATCGGCAATCTTATGGCTGGTTTGGTAATGACTTATATGAGACCGTTTAAGATCGGCGACCGTATAAAATTAAATGAAACAACAGGAAATGTTATTGAAAAATCCCCTTTTGTAACAAGAATTAAAACTCCTAAAAATGAGATAATTACAATTCCAAATTCACTTATAATGTCAACACAGACAACTAATTATAGCGCTTCTGCCCGCGATTACGGTTTAATTCTTCATTCAAATATTTCAATAGGATACAATGTAACGTGGCAAAAGGCGCATGAATGTTTGATTCGGGCTGCCAAAGAAACTGAAGGTGTTTTGAAAGAGAAAGAACCATTCGTACTGGATTTGGGGTTGGAAGATTATTATAATTCTTACCAAATTAACGTCTATATTTCGGATGCCGACATGATGCCCAAAATATTAACCCAACTTCACTCAAAAATTCAGGATATTTTTATCGAGGAAGGAATTGATATTGAGACGCCTATGTTAGTTGCGGATAGGAAATGATTTATGAGACTTTATTCACACTAAATATTTCCTGATTTCTTCCGCAATACATTCCATCTCTTCCTGAGGTAATTTTAGTTTAGGTTTAAAAAATCCCATATCTGATTCGCTATGGATTGGAACAAGATGGATGTGTGTATGAGGAACTTCCATTCCGAGTACTGCAAAACCGATTCTTTTGCAGGGAATAGCTTTTTCAATTGCTTTGGCTATTTTTTTTGAAAAAAGAACAAGATCTGTAAGCAGTTCATCGTCAATATCCAATATATACTCAATTTCTGCTTTAGGAATTACAAGTGTATGTCCTTTTGCCAAAGGGTTGATGTCGAGGAAAGCATAGCATTTCTCCGTTTCGGCAATTTTGTAACTTGGGATTTCTCCATTTACAATTTTTGTAAATATTGTTGCCATAATGTATTATTTTGTAAATCAAAAATTTATAGTGTAATTTCCAATATTTCCATAGCAACGATGCCTGAAGGTACTTTTATTTCAACCTTGTCGCCAACCTTTCTTCCTAATAGACCTTTGGCTATAGGAGTTGTAACAGATATTTTCCCTTCTTTAAGGTTTGCTTCATTTTCAGAAACGAGCATATAGGTCATTATTGCATTGTTTTTCACATTTTTGACCTTTACTTTATTCATTAATTGAACTTTCGATGTATTAAGCCTTGATTCATCAATTAAACGACTGTTTGCAATAGCCTCTTTCAGTTTTGCAATTTTCATTTCAAGCATACCTTGCGCATCTTTTGCGGCATCATATTCTGCATTTTCAGATAAATCGCCTTTATCACGCGCTTCTGCAATCTGCTTTGAGATACGTGGCCGTTCAATTGATTCTAACTGAACAAGTTCATCTTTAAGTTTTTTCAACCCTTCTTCGGTTACATAACTTATTTTTGTCATTATTTTCCTCCTTCAAAAAAAACAGTTAAAAAGAAAAAAATTCCGAACTTTTTCGGAACTCTTTGCTACTAAATTAGCAAATTATCAATTTAAAAAATTTTAGTGATTATTTATTATCAGTATTCCGGTTTTTTAAGTATTTCACTGTAAATTACAGCTTTCTGTAAATCAAATTGTTCTTCCTCCCAAAATGAATAATTACTTTGTTCATCAACTTCAAGAATAACTTTTGCTATCTGTCGTTTTTTTAAACTCGAAGTTATTGTCCGCTTTTTAATCTTTCTTTTTTCAAAATCAATCTTTTTATACTCGGAGCGATAAACTTTTTTTTCTTTGATTTCAAGAGGTTTGTTCAATGGTCTAACTTTCTCCTCCCAAAATCTGTTTTGTGGAAAAACCTCTACCGGAGAATTTTCTGCTTCAAATTCAGGCATTAACACATCAGTCTGCTTTTTACTACTGCTCTTTTTAATTATACTAAAAACTGCAATAGCAACCATTATCAGCACATATATTAAGTCACCAAATTCCATTGTTTTTCAAATTCTGTTAGAGATAATAAAAATGTAAAGATAGATATTCTCAATATAAAAAAAACATGATTTTTATCAGTAGCATTAAAATTATTATAAATATTCGTTCAAAACGATTTATTTTGCACAAAAAAAAAGTTGATTATGAATTGCAAAATTATTCTATTTTTATTAACGCTTTTGCTTTACGGATGCGGGAAAGAGAACATTGTACCAAATATAAAATTCGATGTTTTAATAAATTTATCCGATCCGGAATATGCAAATAAAGAAGTTTTAGATTTAGGAGATGTTAAAGATCTTAATACAGGAATGAGAGTAGGTGTTGGTTATTCAGGTGTAATTGTTTATAGGAGTGCAAGATACGTGGCTTTTGAAAAATATTGCCCCCATGATCAGAGTAATTCCTGTAAAGCCACTGTTAAAAAGAATGAAACAACTAAAGCAGTGTGTAATTGCTGTAAAACTGAATTTTTGCTTTTAACAGGCGAAGTAGTATTGGGTGAATCAAAATATGGATTAAAAGAGTATAAAACTGAACTTATTTTGCCTCAAAATTTATTAAGAATTTGGAATTAATATAAATTAGAAATGAATCAAACAGAAACTCCCCATTCAAAGAAGGGAATACTCGGATTAACAGAGTATTATGCCGAAAAAATAAAATTTAAACATCAATCATCTGTTTCAGGGATTTGTGATGATGCTGCAGCAATTGCAGAAAACGACAGATACCGACTATTTTCAAACATTTTATTCCTTGAAGGAATTAATTTTGATTTGACTTATTCTCCATTTAAACATTTAGGATATAAAGCGGTAGTTGCTGCAATTTCTGATATTTTAGCAATGAACGGAACTCCTGAGCAACTTTCAATTGTTTTAGGTATAAGTAAAAAGATAATGACAGAATATATCGAAGAACTTATGGAAGGCGCGTTATCAGCATGTTCCAAATACGAAATTGATATGATTGATTTTAGCGCTGTTCCTTCTTTAACAGGGCTAACTATTTCAGTATCAACTATTGGCGTTGTGGAAAAATCAATATATGTAACCCGAAAAAACGGAAAACCAACTGATTTGATATGCGTTTCGGGAGATTTAGGTTCAGCGTTAATGGGTTTGTATCTTTTGGTACGCGAAAAAAGAGTTTTAACAGGAAATAAAGTCGTAGAACCAGATTTTGGAATTAATAATGACTATGTAATTGAGCGGCAATTAAAACCGGAAGCTAAAAAATATGTTATTAATTTTTTAAAAGAGATGGGCCTTGTCCCTACATCAATGATTAGTGTTAAAAATGGACTTGCCGCCGCTTTGTGGGATATTTGCAGGGCTTCGGGAACAGGTTGCCGGATTTATGAGAAAAAAATTCCTTTGCACCAAAATACTTTGAAAGTCGCTCATGAATTGAATTACAATCCTTTAATAGCAGCGTTGAATGGAGGTGAAGATTATGAACTTCTTTTCACACTATCGTTATCCGAACATGAAAAAATTATTAGTCAACTCCCTGAAAATATTAATATTATAGGCTTTTTAACCGAACCTGAAAAATCTTGTCGTATGATTACCGGAAATGATGAAGAGTTTGATATTAAAGAGATAAGGTTATAAAAAAAACAATAGAAGAATTTTAATAATAAATATGAATTATTGATTGACAAATTATACGAATTATATGTATAAAAGTCATATTTTCAATATTTTTTTACTGATTAATATCATAAAAAAGTCATTTTAAAAAAACTCCAAAAAAAAAATTTTACCTATTATGTGATTTTTTTTTGAAAAAAATTTGGAGAATGTAATAATCACCGTAATTTTGCGACTTGAAGTTTTTAAAAACTGAAGTTTTTAACCCTTAATTAATTTTATCATGAACAAAGCACAATTAATTGATGCAATGGCAGCAGAATCAGGGCTTACAAAGGCTGATTCTAAGAGAGCGCTTGACGCTTTCGTAAAAGTTACCGCAAATGCTTTGAAAGGCGGCGACCGCTTAGGTTTAGTTGGATTTGGCTCATTCGGAGTAGCTGAAAGATGCGCTCGTTCAGGACGCAATCCTCAAACGGGTAAAGAAATCCAAATTCCTGCAAAAAAAGTCGTTAAATTCAAGGCTGGCAGTGATTTAAATGAAGCTGTAAAATAATTTTTCTTATTCATAGGAAAATTAAACGAGAGAGTACACGATTTGTACTCTCTTTTTATGTGTAATCAGCAAACTGTAACTTGATGATAAATGCATGATAATAAGATTCTTATGCTACTCATCCTCATCTGAAAAACGAATAAGTACATTTCTGTAAGCCGAAAAAATCTTTGATTTTGATACAAATCCGACATATTTGCCGTCATCCACAACAGGTAAATTCCATGCGTTCGTCTCTTCAAATTTTTTCATCACATCGTCCATACGTTCATTAATTTCTATATATGCAGGAGCATAAATCATCAATTGCCACACTTCTGTATTGTTGTAAAGTTCCTGATCGAACATTATTTCTCGAATATTTTCAAGCAAAACTAACCCCAATAACCTGTTTTTTGTATCAACAACAGGAAAAAGATTTCGTTTTGACTTTGCAATTACCCGAACCAGCTCTCCTAATGTCTGTTCCGGATTTATCGTAAGAAAATCTTTTTCAATTACATCATTCAATTTCATCAAAGTTAGTACGGCTTTATCTTTATGATGAGTAATTAATTCGCCGCTACTTGCCAAACGTTTGGTATAAATTGTGTGAGGTTCGAAATATCTGTTTGTAACGTAAGCAATTGTAGAAACAGTAATTAAAGGAATGAAAAGGTCGTAACCATTTGTTATTTCGGCAATAAGGAAAATTGCTGTTAACGGTGCGTGCATAACGCCAGCCATCAAAGCCGCCATGCCTACTAACGTGAAATGCGTAAGCGGCAGGTGTACAAACCCTATTGTATGCAACAAACGAGCGAAAAAATATCCTGTAACTCCTCCTATAAATAATGTAGGCGCAAAAATACCCCCTACCCCGCCGCTGCCGTTTGTTGCAACCGTCGCAACAACTTTGAAAAGCACAAGCAACACAAGAAATAAAAGAATCAAATAATTATTTTCATGAAAAGAATAAAAAAAAGTGTGTTCTAAAATAGATGATGAATTACCTTCTAATAATGCAGAAATTGAATCGTAACCTTCACCATACAAAGGAGGAAACAAAAAAATCAGTAAACTTAACACTAATCCTCCAAAAATCCATTTAATATATGGATTTACGATTTTTTTCATTTCATTTTCTAAAAACAGCGTTCCTTTAGTCATGTAAAGAGAAACAAATCCGCTAACAATACCAAGAAGAACGTAAAAATGAAGATAACCCAATTCAAAAGGAGCTTCAAGCATAAAATTAAATTCAGCGCCTTTTCCTAAAAAGAAAAATGCCACAGACGCCCCCGAAACAGCCGATAATAACAGTGGAATAATAGACCCAATTGTAAGGTCAATCATTAAAACTTCCAAAGTGAACATCAAACCAGCCATTGGCGCCTTGAAAATTCCTGCAATAGCGCCTGCTGCGCCGCATCCGATAAGAAGTGTAACTGTTTTGTAATTCAACTGAAAAAAACGCCCAATAACAGACCCAATGGACGCTCCCGTCAAAACTATTGGCGCTTCCGCACCTACCGAACCTCCAAATCCGATTGTAAATGAACTGCCTATGATAGATGAATATGTGTTGTGCGGTTTTAAAAAACTTTCATTTTTTGAAATGGAATGTAGAATTTTTTCAACTCCATGTCCGATATTATCTTTTACAATATATTTTACAAAAAGTAATGTTATAAACGTCCCAACCATTGGATAAATCAGGTATAGATAATTCCAACCTGATAAATCAAAATTACCTGTTAATAAAAGATGAATATAATGTATTGTATTTTTGAGTATTACAGCGGCTAATCCACTGAAAATCCCAACAATAATACTTATAATCATCACTAAGTTTCTTTGAGAGATATATTTTCTCCTCAAAATCAGTGAACGCCTTAACCATTTATTAACCACTAATTTAAAACTCATTATTTCATCATAATACTAATTGTAAAAATAGCCAAAACTAAAAAAAAATTGTTTTTTTGGACTACAAATGTATAAAAAATTACTATATTGCAACCGATTTTTAAAACAAATATTTCAATGAATAAAACAGAAAAATTTTCAAGCTATATCAATCAGGGATATACATTTAAAAGTGAAAATATCATACTCGGAAGCGCTATGCTTGACGGTGAGGTTGTTCCGGACACTCATGTTAAAATACCTCTTAAAATGTTGAACAGACATGGTTTAATAGCAGGAGCCACCGGTACGGGAAAAACAAAAACTTTACAGGTTCTTAGCGAACAATTATCAGAAAATGGAATCCCTGTGCTGTTAATGGACGTAAAAGGCGACATTAGCGGAATCGCCAAACCGGGCGACGAATTGCCATTTATTTTGGAACGTCATAAAAAATTGAATTTACCTTATACTCCAAAAGGTTATCCGGTTGAATTAATGACTCTTTCAAAACAGGATGGCGTAAGATTGAGAGCAACCATATCGGAATTTGGTCCTGTTCTGTTATCGCGAATTCTTGATTTGAGTGATGTCCAATCAGGTATTTTATCAGTTATTTTCAAATATTGTGATGACAAACAAATGCCTTTGCTTGATATGAAAGATATGAAAAAAGTTTTGAATTATATTACTAATGAAGGCAAAACAGAAATTGAAGATGAGTATGGTAAAATAAGCGCAGTTTCAACCGGAACTATTTTAAGGAAATTGATAGAGTTGGAACAACAAGATGCAGGTCTCTTTTTTGGTGAGTTATCATTTGAAATCAGCGACCTAATGCGTTTTGACCAAAACGGAAACGCTTATATCAATATTGTCCGACTCACTGATATTCAGGATAAACCAAAACTTTTTTCTACTTTTATGCTTTGTCTGCTTGCAGAAATTTACAGCGAAATGCCGGAAAAAGGCGATACCGATAAACCTGAACTCGTTATTTTTATTGATGAAGCACACCTTGTTTTTAATGAAGCAAGCAGAACTCTTCTAAATCAAATAGAAACTACTATTAAATTGATTCGTTCTAAAGGTATTGGCGTCTTTTTTATTACGCAAAACCCTACTGACGTACCTAATGGCGTTCTTGGACAACTTGGACTTAAAATTCAACATTCTTTGCGAGCATTTACGGCAGCAGACAGGAAAGCAATTAAATTAACTGCCGAAAACTTCCCATTATCAGAATTTTATAAGACTGATGAAACTCTTACAACTCTGGGAACAGGAGAGGCGTTAGTAACCTCGCTTAATGAAAAGGGGAATCCCACTCCATTGGCGGCAACAATGATTCGCGCTCCTCAAAGCAGAATGGATATTTTATCGCCTGAAGAAATTAATCAAATCAATAAGCAATCATTTCTCGTTAAGAAATATGAGCAGGTTATTGACCGTGAAAGCGCTTATGAAATGCTTACAAGTAAAATTGCCGAAGCAGAAAAAATGTCGGAGATTGAAATGTTAAAAAAAGAAAACGAAAAACTAAAACAACAAGCGCAAAAAGGGACTGCTAATACGCAACCTCCGGCTCAAAGACAGACTACAGTCAAAAAGAAGAGTTCAACACGTATGAACCCTGCTGTTAAAGTAGTTACAAGTGCAACGTTCGTCAGAGGGGTAATGGGAATTTTAAATAAGGTGATGAAATAGTTTTCAATAGGTAGAATAACCGATTGACATTATACTGATTTTTATATTTGGCACTTCTAACAAGGGTGCACAACAGGCTTCGAGTGTAGAACCTGTTGTAATTATATCATCAATAATCAATATATGTTTATCTTTAAGAATATCAAGGTTTATCATTTTAAAAATTCCTGCTACATTTTCCCAACGTTCTAATTTTCCCTTTTTGGTTTGAGAAACATTGTAAACATTTCTTATCAGCGCTTCCTTCATTACCGGAATTTTTAAAATTTTAGACATACCTTGTGAAAGGAGTTCACATTGATTGTAACTTCTTGTTTTTAACCTTTTTGGATGTAAAGGGACGGGGACTAAATAATCAAATGAAAAATCAGGTAACGATTCCTTAATGATTTTTCCTGCAATTTTACCCAGAAGAAACCCGACTTTTCGATTTTTTTTATATTTGAGCAAATGTATGAGTTTTTGCAATGTTTCACCTTTTCTGAAATAAAAAATCGAAAAAGCGTGAGCAATCTTTACTCTACCCCAAAATAACTGAGCAACAGGATTGTTTTTGGATATTTCAAAATAAGTTCTCGGTAACTCATTAATACATTTTCGACATAAAATTTCCTCTTTTTCAGACAGATCAAATCCGCATTTCTTACAAACATCAGGAAAAAGTAATGCCCAAAAACCATTAATATATGATAAAAATTTATTTTGTTTTATTTCTGAATTCATATTAATTATTTCACTTTAACAGTAATTTTCACTTCACTGTCAATCATTGCCCCATTTCGTTTAGCGGGTATCCATTTTGCAGTTTCTTTAAATATTTTTTTTATCTGTTCCGATTCTTTTAAATTTGGAGATTTAATAATTTCAACATCTTGAATAAGTCCCGTTGATAATATAATTATTTTTACAGTGATTTTATATTCTTTTGAATCCGTGAGGTCTAATTTTTTCAATTTTGTAACTACCTCATTTGTATATTTTTTCATTCCTATAGTAGGAGTTGCAGTTTTTAATCCTGTTTGGGATGCCATGGATATATTTATAGTAAATGTAAAAAAACTAATAAAAACAAGTAAAAGAGTTGAAGATTTTAAAGGCTTCAATTTCTTAGTTAATAGTGATATAAGATTATACTTGTTTTTCATATATAAAAACTGTAAAGTATTTTGAAATGATTTGTCGAACCTAAGTTCTATCAGACAATAATTGTTAAAACCAATAATGGTTTACTTTTGTCCATATATTATAACAATTCTTATACCAATTTTTAATATTTCTTATCAATTGGGGTGATTTTGTTTAAAAATGGCAATTATTTACCCAATTATTTACCCATCTACCCTGACAGGGTCTTCGACCGCTGTCAGGGAGAGGGAGAACAAACTTCATTAACCACTAACCACTAACCACTGCTCCCTCAAGAGTTTTACGGCTGCAGGAACAGTTTCGCTTCTATTTCCCTGCGAACCGCACTCAAAACTCACATATCCCTGATAATTAATTTGTTTTAAGGCTTTAAAACCTTCGATGTAGTTATCGGCATCTCCGTCTTCGCCGGGCATACTTCTTCGTTTACGACTTGCGATGTGAACATGAGAAAGATAGTTGCCGGCTGAAAAAAATGCGCCATAATCGCTTGTTTCCTCGAAAGTTCCATGCCAAAAATCGCCCATACAGGTAACACCTTTGCTGTTTACGTCACGGCAAATTGAGGCGGCGTCTGCAATCTGTCTCAGAAAAAATGCTTCCCTGCTATTGAGTGGCTCAAGAATAACTGATGTGTTGTTTTGCAAGGCAAAATCGCCTAATTCCTGTAACTGTTCCACAAGCCATTCGCGGGTTTCCAATGTGTGAGGACGGCATGGTTGCTGACTATTGAAAGCAGGAACCATAATTACGCCAACTGATCCAAGTTCACCAGCAGCAACAATTATTTCTTTGTATGTTGTTATAAATTGCTCATAAACAGCATTATCTGTACTCAATAGAAACCCTTTAAACCCTGCACAAATAGCGCTCACTTTTATATTGCGACCTTTTAATGCGTCCTGAATTTCAGTTATTCGATTATGTAGTCCTGAGCCCCAAGGTTCAAAACCAACTATTCCGAGTTCTTCCATGCGATCGAATTTGGCATTGAGCGAGTCGCCATCTACCGTACTTTCCTGAAATGATAGTCTCAATGGAACATTTACCTTGTCATCCGCACTTTTTGTAGATGTACAGGACGACAAAAACGGGATTTGAGAACTAACAACAATTGCGCCAGTTCCCACAATTCCTTTCTTAAAAAAATCACGTCTGTTACAATTCATAATTTACTAATTTTAAACATTAAACTTTAAACCCGAAACTTTAAACTTTTTTAACCTATTAGTTTTTTGTCCCCGGCACCGGAATATCAACATTTACAGCAGGATGAGCGCCAAAAGCAAGTACTTCGGGAAGGTAATTTTGAGTATCAGCAGCCATTTGTTCCCATTTAATTTCGGCTCCTGTGTATGCCGCTTCACGTCCCATCACTCCGCACAATGATGAAATGGCATCATTTTCAATTTGATTGAATGACAGTTTTTTACGAATTGAAGTAATCCAGTTCACATGCTCTAATACATAAGGATTTGTATGTTTGAAATTTTGTTTTTCTGCATCAAAATCAAATTGCCATAAAATGTTTCCGTTCAGGTCGCGGATAGTCATATCTGCGCTGTTCCATGAGCCTTTCGTACCTTGAATAAATTCGCTTACATTGCCGGCGCAACCATCTATTTGGCGGCACATGCTATGAAGATGCACTCCGTTTTCGTAAACAAAATCGGTACTGAAATTATCATATTGGTCGCCTGTTTTTCTTCGATGTCGTGAGCCGAAACTTACACAACTGATAGGTTTTTTACCGAAAAACCAGTTGAAAACATCAATGTTATGTACATGCTGTTCAACGATATGGTCTCCAGAAAGCCATTTCCAATTCACCCAGTCACGAATCATCCATTCAACGTCGCTCCATCCTTTTTGGCGTTCTACAAACCACAACTGAGGCTGATTCCAGTAAACATTTCCACCTGTAATTTCACCAATAAGTCCTTCCTGTACTTTTTTGTACGATTCGACGTATGAACGCTGGTGATGTCGTTGAGTACCGGTCAAAACGCACAAACCTTTTAAATCTGCCTGTTTTGCAGTAACCATCAACGATCGATAACCGACTGCATCAACGGCAATTGGTTTTTCAAGAAACGCATGTTTCCCTTTTTCAACCGCATATTGACATTGAACAGGGCGAAATACCGGAGGTGTAGCAATAATAACAACATCTACCTCTGAATCAATTACATGCTTGTATGCATCAAACCCTGTAAAACACTTATCTTCTGCTATTTCAATTCCTTTTTCTTTCAGTTGTTCGCGCAAAGATGATACTCTTTCTTCAAAAACATCACCTAATGCAGTTATTGTAACATTATCGGCAGCAGTCAGAAAGTCCATAGCGGCTCCTGAACCGCGACCTCCGCAACCAATAATTCCGGCTTTCAATTCCTGACCATCAATCGCTTTATCTTTTAAATCAGGAATATACAACTCATTAAATGGTCGTAAAGGTATAAGTTTTGACCCCGAATTACCTGACCCTGTGCAGGATGAGAGTACCGCTCCGGGTCCTATCACGGCTGCCGCTCCAAGCAGAGCGGAACTGCCTAAAAATTGACGTCTGTTTAATTTATTTTTTTGCATTTTTGTGTATTGTAT
>Ga0123353_10012330_pt1 | contig 12141 bp, 10 predicted proteins | sample TergutLab28metaG_3_FD_92763 | JGI IMG/M metagenome (GOLD analysis project Ga0123353, IMG submission 92763) | Labiotermes labralis P3 segment gut microbial communities from Petit-Saut dam, French Guiana - Lab288 P3 | ecosystem: Host-associated > Arthropoda: Insects > Digestive system > Gut ... | reverse complement strand
TATTGCCGGAAAAATGGATACGCTCGGGCAGCTTTGCCGGGCCACCTGCAAGGGGGCGGTGCATATCCCATTTTGTATAAGCCTGTCGCCAGATTTCAAAGGGAAAAACATTGCCGGGAAAAAGGGCGTTCAAAAGGGCTTCGACCTCCTGGGCATCCAGGCCATAAGCCGTTTTTATCTTGAAAACAGGTATTTTCTGTGGGTCTAGCATGGCCCTGTATAATATGTAGGGTGGTGATTGTGCAATACGAGAAGGAGCGGCGCGATTTTTGCGAGCGACACCCATAGAAGTGTCGGCGCTGCAAAAAAACGTGCCGCTCCGATGGGTTGTGCTTACTGTTTCTCTTTCAAAGTTGTCAGGTAGTCGGCCCATTCCTGCATCATCTTCCGGCGTTCCGGCAAATATTCGGCGCGATTGTATATGCCGCGAATCTTATTGCGCGGATTGTGGGCAAGCTGTTTCTCAATGGCATCGGCGGGGTAGCCCTGCTCGTTGAGAATGGTGCTTGCCATTGAGCGGAAGCCGTGAGCGCACATTTCGTCTTTTTCAAAACCCATGCGGCGTAGGGCGGCTATAAAGGTAGCGTCACTGATGGCCCTGCCGGATGAGCGCAAGCCCGGAAACATGAGAGGCCCCTGTCCTGTAAGCTCGCGCAACTCTTCCAGAATGGCGCAAGCCTGGGTACTTAGCGGCACAAGATGGTCAAGGCGCATTTTCATGCGCTTGGCCGGGATGCGCCAGAGTTTTTCGTCCAGATCGATTTCAGCCCATTCGCCAAGTCGGACTTCACCAGGGCGCAAAAAGGTCAACGCCAGAAGCTGCAAGCCGCATTTGGTGACAAAGTTGCCTGTATAGCCGTCTATGGCCCGTAATAGGCCGCCTACCTCTGTTGGTTCGGTGATGGCGGCGCGTGGCGTGATAACATGCGTTTTGAGCGCACCGCGCAGATCAGCGGCGGTGTCGCGCTCGGCCCTGCCTGTGGCGATAGCGTAGCGGAACACCAGAGAGCAGCTTTCGCGTATCCGGTTGGCTTGATAGGCGGCTCCCCGCGCTTCAATTTTCCGTAGTACGCTCAAAAGCTCCGGCGGGGTGATTTCGTTGATAGGGCGCTTGCCGAGATAGGGGAAGATATTGCTGGCTATGCGTTCCAATACGTCCTCGGCGTAATTTTCGCTCCATGCGGACTTTTTATTATCGTGCCATTCCCGCGCAATGGTTTCAAAGGTGTTTTCCCAAGCGAGAGAAGCGAGTTTTTTCTGAACGGCGGGGTCAATACCCCCATTAAGCTGTTTTTTCGCGTCAACGCTACGTTCTCGCGCTTCTTTAAGTGAAAGTAGGGGGTATGTGCCGAGGGTCAACAGTTTTTCCCGGCCCTGGAAGCGGTACTTCAAGCGCCAGCTTTTTGTGCCGCTCGGAGCCACGAAAAGAAACAGGCCGTTGCCGTCAAAGAGTTTTTGCGGATTGTTTGTGGGCTTTACGTTGCGAACAGAGGTATCTGTAAGAGGCATGGGGGTATTCTCCTGGCAAGGGATTTTATACCCCCTACAATACCCCCGCAAGGGTGGGTTGTCTATGGATTTTTTGGGCCGTGCCGGGGCAGTCTTTTTTGTAATTTCCCTTGCCAGGGTTACATTTTTAGACTGCCTCGGACTTGGCTATTTTGAAATCTGGAGCGGGAAACGGGATTTGAACCCGCGACTTCAACCTTGGCAAGGTTGCACTCTACCGCTGAGTTACTCCCGCAACATCAGCCGCGAACGGCGAAGCATTATTTACGTGAATTGGCGGGAAAAGGCAAGGGGTGGTTTCAGCAGAGAAAAGCTATTCTTGATATTTGGAGAGTATATTTTCCAGTTCTTCACCTTCCTCTTTTTCCAAGAGAGCATAGACAAGGTGGTGCACGCCGGTGAAGGGGTTTGTGTCGATGGCTTCATGCGAGTATTTGGGAATGCCTTTTCCAAGCAGGGAGGCGTGCTGCATTGCCTGGAAAAGCTTTGGTCTCAAGATGCCAAACATATTTTTATCATTTTTTTCATATTCTTTGTCGAGCAAGGAGCTCAGTTTCTTTTGATAGGCTGTGCGGGACATGCCGGTAACGATGAGTTCGTAGTGCAGTATAAACCACAATTCAAAAGCTTCATTGGTAAATGCTATATTAATATCGGCACCCTTTGCTTTATCAAAGGCCGTGTGGAGTTTGCCTTTATCAAAGCTGTCATGGTCAAAAATCACCCAGACTTCGTCAAACTCTTCGGGATAGTCTTGTTTATATTGGATTACGGTTTCCACAACAGAGAGGGGGTCTCCTTCTCCCTCAAGAACTTCAAGGGCTATCGGGTTTCTGCATACAGGTTTGAAGGATTCAAAATACAGAGGTTCGGTCTTCTCTCCCTCGCATACCAGAAGAAATTTTTTTCTTGGCGCTATGAAATCCGTCCTGCGCTCTAAAGTACTACGTGCCCAAGGGTCAGTGGCGGCATCGGCCTTCAGGCGGCGTGAGGTGCTGGCGAGGCTCTTCGCTCGCGCTTCTTGTTTGCCTTGCTCCTTTATTACCGAAGGCCTTCTGGATTTCGTTACCATAGAAAACTATTCCTGCGTTTTCGTATCAATCAATGCGGATATTTTGTCGCTGCACGTTTCCAGATGCTTATATTGAATTACCGGTATGCCGCCAAATTTTCCTTCCATGTATTGTTTGGCGAGGTTGCCGTCACCTCTTGCTTTAAAGTCGGATGCGCTGAAGATGTCTGACTCGCCATTGTTTTTTTCAACAACCCATAACTCATCCCTTCGTATTTTGTTTTGATCAAAGATAAAAGGACAATGTGAGCTAAAAAGTATTTGTGCCGAGCTTTTTTCCGTATTGATGAACAGCTTGATAATGCCTTCGACAAGCAATGGATGGAGCGAAGCGTCAAGTTCATCTATGACAATGATGCTGTTGTTTTTCAAAGCAGAAATGATGTTGGCGATTATTCCGATAAAGACAATAGTCCCTCGTGACTCTTCTTGAGCGCTGAGGTTGAATTTTTTCAAAGCGGCTGCATTGTTGTCAAAAATATTATGTTGAAAAAGAATTTTGTACGCCAATTTTTCCTTTATCATCGGCTCAATATATTCTTCAAGAGCTTCCAGCAATTTTTTTGCTTTTTCAGGGATATTGCTCGAATGCGATTTCAATTCGTCGAGATCTTCTTTGAGATCTTCTTTTATGACGCCGCTCAACCCTGTATCCACAAATTCAAGAACGCTGGAAACTAGAGTAAAATCTCCTTCATCTATAACAGACATAATATCTGTAACATCAAATCTATATCCTTGCCTGAAGCGCATGTTTTGGAAAAATGAAATCAAACTTACATAATTATCAACGTTTAATTCAGCCAAAACAGTTAAAAACAGATTGAGACCAGTGACATGTCTCGCATGCTGCATTAGTTCGTCTTCGCATTCAATAGTATCATCGGTACGGTAAAAAATAGTCTGTTCTTCTTTTTTTACATCAGATCTGACATACAGCCATTCTCTGGTAAACATTTTTTCCGTATAGCTGAATCCGTAGCGGTAGATGTTATTGCTACTGGTAAAAATAACCTGAAACGTGGTTGGGACGGCGGGAGCGTCATGGGGGACAAGTTTGAAAGAGGTGTACTGTAATGGTTTTTCGGATTTCAGCGGATGTTCGGACTCCGGTAAGCGCAGGCCGAAGCGTGTAACAAAGCCTTTCATACGGTAAAGCGCTTCTAAAAAATTGCTTTTACCGGATGCGTTTGCTCCAAAGAGTGCGGCTACTCTATTGATAGATAAATTCGGTTTTTTCGATTTTCCCCAATGTATTACATGTTCGGGGAGCTCTCGCCCAGAAGAGGATATCATGCTCAATGTGCTGATTTTTTTAAATGACATGAAGTTTTCAACAGAAAACTCTAATAGCATGGCTCACTCCGAAAGTCCTATTTTCTAGAAGTATATCTTCAGAGCGCTGTAAAGTAAATCGGCCGGGAGTGAAAAAATTGAACCGCTATGCAGGGATTTTGTTCGTAAATCCTTGCATAACGGTTAGGGCCTGTTAACGCTACGGCCCTTTTGCCCCCTGCCTTCGTCAGAAAAGCTTTTTATTCCAGTCGAGTACCATAAGAGTACACTCCCTTCATAAAAAGCTTTTCTTCCTTGGCAGGAGCCAAAATTGCCTGTAGCGTTAACAGGCCCCGGTGTAGGCGGGCTTCACTACCCCTGCGCCTTCACCCAGGCAACAGCCTCCTTGAAGTCCAGCGTGCCTTCATAGAGGGCTCGTCCGGTAACGACGCCCTCCAGGTTGCCCTCTTTACTGAGAGGATAGAGGGCCTTGATGTCGTCGAGGGTGGCCACGCCCCCGGCCGCGATAACGGGCATGGGGCTTTCCTCGGCCAGGGTCCGCAACAGTTCCAGGTTCACGCCGATTTGCATGCCGTCCCGGTCAATGTCGGTATGGATGATGAACGAGGAGCCCTGGGCATAGAGGTGAGGCAGCACCTGCTCCAGAGTCATGCCGGAATTGTCCACCCAGCCCCGGGTTTTGAGGTTGCCGCCCTCTGTATCCAGGGAAACGCCGACTCTGCCGGGCAGGTTGGTGCATATTTCCTCGTAGGCATGGGGGTCCTCAAGGGCCAGAGTGCCGATGATCAGGCGGGTCACGCCAGCGTCGCAATAGGCTTTAGCCGTGTCCAGATCCCGGATGCCGCCGCCCATCTGCACCGGGATGGAAAGGGCCGCGCACAGGCGGGTAATGAGCGGCAGGTTGACCGGCTTGCCGGAAAAAGCGCCGTCTAGGTCCACCAGGTGCAGCCATTCGGCGCCTAGTTCCTGCCAGTGCAGCGCGGCCTGGATCGGGTCTTCCGCAAACACGGTTTCCTGATCGGCACGGCCCTGTTTCAAGCGGACGCAACGGCCGCCCTTGATATCGACAGCGGGAAAGATAATCACAGTCTGAGCTCCTTCACGGCTTTTTCCATACCTTCTCTGGCCAAGTCATGGGCCGTAATCCACCTGCCGCCGCGCCTGAAGAACTTGCCCGCCTCAAGCAGGTTGCTGGTCAGGGCGGATTGGGTTTCATCAAAGCGGGAACGGGAAATGAGGCTCTCGCTCCGCACATCGATCACAAAAATATCCATAACCACCCTGGCCGGTTCGAGTGCGCCCATAGGGCCGCCAAGACGTTCCCGGAATTCAAACAGGAAGGGGACCACCAAAAGGTCCACACCCATACAGCGGCCGATGGAGGACCAGGTGCGCAGGGCGGCCTGGTTGTTGCTGCGTCCGTCCTGGACCGCGACCTTTTTGCTGCAATGCAGGGCGCTGTCTCTGGAATGGAAGGAGTTTTTGGATTCCTCCGCCAGCACCTCGGCCAGCAGAACGTCCATTTCGGCCAGAAACCTTTCGTCAATGTGCGGGAGGTTTTCAAGCACGTACCCGGCCAGCATGTGGGACGGCTCGGCGGGCTGGCTGAAATAGGCAACGCCCAGTTTCAAATTGCCCACAGGCAGCGGAGCCTGACGGGGCTTGGCGCAGCCCGTAAGCGCCAGGGCCGCCAGGGCACAGACGAGGGACAGACAGAGGACGGAAGCAAGGCGACGGGAAAGGGAAATGGTAGGCATCAGTCAAGACTCCCTTTGGTACTGAGTATAGTGTCTCGGCTCTGCGTCACGGCGGCGCGCAGGGCAAGGCCAAGCCCCTTGAAGGCGGACTCCAGCAAATGATGTCCGTTCGTGCCGTATTCCAGAGTCAGGTGCAGGTTCATTTTTGCCCCGCCTGCCAGGGATCTGAAACACTCGCGCCAGAGGTCGCTTTCTTCCCCGGCAATGACCGGCGGCAAAAGCTCCTGGCCGCGAAAAACGAGAAAGGAGCGGCCCGAGAGGTCAATGCAGACATCCACAAGGACCTCGTCCATAGGGACGCGCCCTGTGCCGGTGCGGGCAATGCCTTTGCGGTCGCCGAGCGCCCGGTCCAGGGCCTGGCCGAAACACAGGGCCACATCCTCCACCGTGTGGTGCGCGTCAACGTGCAAATCGCCCCGGCAGACAAGACGGCAGTCAAAACCGGCCCAGAAGCTCATCAGCGTGAACATGTGATCAGCCATGCCGAAACCTGTTTCTATGCTAACATCGCCCGTACCATCAAGGCAAAGCATAAGTTCAATGGAAGTTTCTTTTGTTTCCCGCTGTATGTTTGCCCGGCGCTGTTCCTGTGTGTTCATCCGTCTCTCCTTGCGGCTGCGGCGTCTTCTTTTTCTTCCTCTTCTTCGTCTTCCTCGTCTTCCTCGTCGTCATCTTCTTCGGACGCGGGTTCTTCTTTCTTCTTTTTGCCGAAGACCGCCACAATCAGGATGCTGATTTCATAGAGCAGCATGACGGGTCCGGCCATAAGGAACAGGGACAGGACATCCGGCGGGGTCAGGAGCGCGCTGACGATGAAGGAAAGAAAAATGGCATAGCGCCTGAAGGATCGCAGCTTGTCCGCCGTGACAATGCCCAGGCGGGCGAGGAAAAAAATGACCAGGGGCAGTTGAAACACCAGGCCGAAGGCCAGCAGAAGCTTGAGCGCGAAGCTCAGGCTCTCGTTGAGCTTGAGCATGGCCTGGACAAAGCCCTCTTTGTTGTAACTCATGAAAAAGTCAAAGATGAAATCAAAGACCACATAGTAGCAAAAAGCCGCGCCCAAGATAAAAAACAGGGCGGAAGCCAGGGCCACCGGCAGGATATAGAGCTTTTCCTCCTTATACAGCCCCGGCGCGATAAAGGCCCAAAACTGGTAAAAAACCAGAGGGCTGGTGAGGAAGATGCCGGAAACAAAGGCGATTTTCATATAGGTGAAAAAAGCCTCGGGAGGACTGGTGAAAATGAGGGTGCTGCCTTCGGGCATGAAGCGCATCAGCGGCTCAAAAAGAAAAGGAAAGATGTGGCTTTCCGCAATGGGCCAGCAAACAACGAACCCGACCAGGACAATAAGAAAGGAGCGCGTCAGGCGCTTGCGCAGTTCAGTCAGATGATCGCGCAGGGTCATGGGGCGGTCGTCGGAATCTTCCTCGCCCTCCTCTTCTTCCTCGTCGTCGTCATCATCATCTTCTTCGTCCGAATGGTCGGAATCGTCGTCAGGGTCGTCCGGAGGAGCTCCCGCACCGTCGCCGGAATTATTGGAACCGGCATCGTCTTCGGCAGCGGGGGCAACGGGGGCAGCGCCTTCAGCAAGGGGGACAGCGGCGGCAAGGCCGTAAAGGACTTCAGTGGCAGTGGGAAATTCGGCCTTGTCCGCAGCGGTACCCGCATCGACGCCCACATCGACGCCCACATCGACGAAAGACGAGCTTTGCGGGCACATAACCAAGCCGTGACCGACCTCCTCCGTGTCCTGCTCGCCATCAAGGGGAGTCCGGCAGTCATCATCAACTTCGATGGCGTCAACGTTGCGCGCGGCAACGGCGCAGGCCGCCGGGTCCAACTGGTTCGACTTCGGCTCCTGGAGCAGGCGCTGGTAGGTCTGACACGCCTCGCGGGAGGCGGCAAGGGGGTCCTCCTCGGCCGGACCAAGGCGGGATTCAATCTCGGGCTGCAAATCAAAGTCAGTATAGCTGTGATCATCCTCCTGTTCCGGAGGAGAGCGCTCATCTTCGGGGAAGTAGAGGGGATCCTTGGGGTCGGTCATGTCCGGCCTCCGTGAGCGTCAGCAGGCGGGCCCTCCGGATGGGCCGCAGGATCCCGCTTTTCGGCCGTTTGCGCCAAAGCCGCATCAACCGGGCCTTCCATAGCAGCGGGCGCTTCGGGCATCTCGACCGGTTCCGTGGCCGCCCCTTGCTCAACCCTTTCTTCCGCCGCTGCGGCGGTCTCCGCAGCGTCCGGCGTTTCAGCCGTTTCCGGGGCCGCGGCTGTTTCCGACTCGGGCCGGGGCACGGCCTTTTTCTTCTTTTTCTTTTTGGCGGTTGTTTCGGCCTGCTTCTGTTCCCACTCTTCCTTGTTCGCTTCCAGGTTGATGGTACGTTGGAAGTCCGTGCTCACGCGCCGCACGTCGGACATGACTTTGGTCAGGCTGCGCACGATCTTGGGCAGTTGCTCGGGGCCAAGCACGACGACGCCTACCAGAAAAATGACGAAGAGTTCCATGGGACCGATGCCGAACATAATTCACCTGTAGTGTAATGCCTCAGTTTGAGCAATGTCGGTAGTGCTTCAGTTTGTTGTCAGACGAGGAAGGCGCAGCTTTGTGCTCTGGGGCTGGACTCTTTGGTCCTGCCCCAGAGCACAAAGAAGCCTGACGAAGTATCACGACAAACTGAGGCACTACCGTTATTCCCATTCAATGGTGCTAGGGGGCTTTGCGGAAATGTCGTAGACCACCCGGTTCACCCCTTTGACCTCGCTGATGATGCGGCTGGAGATGGCTGCCAGCACCTCATAGGGCAGGCGGGTCCAGTCCGCGGTCATGGCGTCCACGCTGTCCACAACGCGCAGGGCCACCACGTTTTCATAGGTACGGGCGTCGCCCTTCACGCCCACGGTACGCAGAGGCAGGAGCACGGCAAAGCCCTGCCAGACCTTACGCTCCAGGCCGAACTTTTTCAACTCGTCCTGCACAATGAAGTCGGCCAGACGCAACACGGCCAGACGCTCCTCGCTGACCACGCCGAGAATGCGCACGGCCAGACCGGGTCCGGGGAAGGGCTGCCGCCAGATGAATGCTTCCGGCAGGCCGAGTTCCACGCCGAGCTTGCGCACTTCATCCTTGAACAGTTCGCGCAAGGGCTCGATGAGTTCGAGGCGCATTTCTTCCGGCAGGCCACCGACGTTGTGGTGGCTTTTGATGACCACGCCCTTGGCGGAATAGGATTCGACAATGTCGGGATAAATGGTTCCCTGGCCAAGAAAGCGCACCTTGGGCAGTTTTTTGGCTTCGTTGTCAAAGACCTCGATAAAAGCGCGGCCAATGATTTTGCGTTTCTGCTCCGGGTCTTCCACGCCTGCGAGCTTGCCCAGGAAAAGCTCCCGGGCCTGGATATGGTGCAGGTTCAGGCCGGGCATGTGTTCCTTCAGCATGGTCACGACTTCCTGGCCTTCGTTAAGGCGCATCATGCCGTGGTCCACGAAAATGCAGTGCAAGCGATTGCCGATGGCCCGGTGCAGAATGGCGGCCACAACCGTGGAATCCACGCCGCCGGACAGGGCCAGCACCACGCTCTCGTCCCCCACCTTGGCCCGGCACTCTTCAATCGCCCGATCCACAAAGGAGGCGATGGTCCAGTCGGGCTTCAGTCCGGCAATGCCGAACAGGAAGTTGCGCAGCATGCGTATGCCGTGGACGCTGTGATGCACTTCCGGATGGAACTGCACGGCATAGATGTTTCCGGCCCCATCAGCCATACCTGCTATGGGTACGCCGGGTGTGGAGGCAATGGCGGAAAAGCCTTGGGGCAGAGCCGTGATCGTGTTGCCGTGGGACATCCAGACCGTAAAGGGCGCGTCTTCGGGGATATCCTCCCACAGGGGGCAGCCGCCGTATACCGTAAGCGCGGTGGGGCCGTATTCCCGGTCATGGGCCACGCTGAGCGTGCCGCCCAGGGTATGAGCCAGAAGCTGCATGCCGTAGCAGATGCCGAGCACCGGCACGCGCAGATCCAGAGTGGTCGGGCTCAAGGTGGGCGCGCCTTTTTCTCCCACATCGTCAGGGCCGCCCGACAGGATGATCGCGGACGGGGCAGCGGCCCGAATCCGCTCGTCAGAGGCGGTGCAAGGCAGGATTTCCGAATACACGCCCGCCTCGCGCACGCGCCGGGCAATAAGCTGGGTGTATTGGGAACCGTAGTCGATGATCAGAACTTTGGAATATGTGGTCATAAAAAAGAGCTGTAAAATGTGGGGTTATGGGGCGGGAGTGCCTCAGTTTTGCGTCAGACGAGGAAGGCGCAGCTTTGGCCGATGGGGCTGGACTCTTCGGTCCTGCCCGGTCGGACAAAGCAAGCCTGACGAAGTATCACGCAAAACTGAGGCACTACCGCAACGTTAGCTTTGATCCACCTGGTAATTGGGCGCTTCCTTGGTGATGATCACGTCATGCACGTGGCTTTCACGCAGGCCCGCGGAGGAGATTTCCATAAGCTGCGCCTTGTCGCGCAGCTCCCGCAGGTTGGCTGCGCCCACATAGCCCATGCCGGAGCGCAGGCCGCCCACCAGTTGGTACAGGTTGTCACTGACCGGGCCCTTATAGGGAACGCGGCCGACAATACCTTCGGGCACCAGCTTTTTGGACTTTTCCTGAAAATAGCGATCCGAACTGCCGTCCTTCATGGCGTCAATGGACCCCATGCCGCGATAAATCTTGTAGCGGCGGCCCTGGTACAAAATGGTTTCGCCGGGACTTTCCTCGGAACCGGCGAACAGTCCGCCGATCATCACGCTGTGCGCGCCCACGGCCAAGGCTTTAACGATGTCGCCGGAGTACTTGATGCCGCCGTCGGCAATAACGCAACGGTCCAGTTTTTGGGCCGCTCTGACCGCTTCCTGCACGGCGGTGATCTGGGGCACGCCGACTCCGGCCACGATGCGGGTGGTGCAGATGGAACCGGGGCCGATGCCGACCTTTACCGCGTCCGCGCCCGCCTCCAGGACGGCTTTGGCTCCCTCAAAGGTGCCGACGTTGCCGGCAATAATCTGGCACTGGGGCCAGGCCGCGCGCACGTCCCGAATAGCCGCCAGCACGTTGGCCGAATGCCCGTGGGCGGAATCGAGCACCAGAAAGTCGGCTTCAGCCGCCAGCAGAGCCTCAGCCCGGGGCAGGCAGCCCGGGCCCACGCCGATGGCGCCGCCCACGCGCAGGCGACCTTTGTCGTCCTTGCAGGAGAAGGGGTATTTTTTAATTTTTTCTACATCCTTCATCGTGAACAGGCCGCGCAACTGCTTGTTGTCGTCCACCACCAGAAGCTTTTCAATCCTGTTCCTGTGCAGATGTTCCTTGGCCTCTTCCAGGGTGGTGCCCACGGGAACGGTGACCAGATTGCGCTTGGTCATGCGCTCTTTGACCAGCACTTCCGTGGGGTTCTCGACAAAACGCACGTCCCGGTTGGTCAGGATGCCGGCCAGGCGGGTTCCGCGCACCACCGGCAGGCCGGACACGCGGTACTTGCTCATCAGATCCAGGGCCTTGGCCACGGTATCGTTGGGGTGGAGCGTGACCGGGTCGGTGATCATGCCGCTTTCGGACCTCTTCACCTTTTGGATTTCATGCCGCTGCAATTCAATGGGAATATTCTTATGCACCACGCCCACACCGCCGTGCCTGGCCATGGAGATGGCCATGTCAGCTTCGGTAACCGTGTCCATGGCGGCGGACAGCAGGGGAATATTCAAACGAATGCCGGGAGTGAGGAAGGAAGAAACATCAACCAGATCCGGCGTTGTTTCCGAAAACCCCGGAAGGAGCAGGACATCATCAAAGGTCAGTCCTTTGCCCACAAAGTGACTCATAAAACAGCCTCGTTCATGACTGGCGCATATACAACCCGGAGAGGCCCGGCGTCTGGGTAGCCTCACGGTAGCCGTGGTTAGGGGCTGTCTCCAAATAAGGGCTTTTGCTCCAAGAGCAAGGAACCCGGCCCTTTTTGCGAAGGGAGTGTACTCTAGTGGTACTCGACGGTCGAAAAAAGGGCCGGGTGACGCAGCTATTTGGACAAAAGAACTATTTGGAGGTAGCCCCGAATCCTTCTTTATAATGAAGCGAGCGGAGAACTGTCAAGGGAGGAATATTTTACATAAGCACTATCTTATTATTTTTATTTATTAATCTAAGAAAGTAAATGTCTGCCTCATGTATGAGGATGGATGGCGCAAAATGCGCTCAGCGGCTCAGTTTGGCTGCGCTACGCTTTGCCGCTCCACAAAGGCCAGGAAAGGCTGGACAGCGTAGCCAACAATAAGTGCCGTTGACTGATCTGACGAGGAAGGCGCAGCTTTGCGCGATGGGGGCTGGGCTCTTCGGCCCTGCCCCGGTCGCGCAAACAAGCCTGCGGCAGCCGTTAGGCGGCCTTGACCGTAGGTGAGCTTGCGAATCGTACGGACAAGGACAGCATAGATAGTCTTCGAGCCTTACGGATGGCGACAGCAACGATGACGAAGTATCAC
>Ga0123353_10012328_pt1 | contig 12141 bp, 4 predicted proteins | sample TergutLab28metaG_3_FD_92763 | JGI IMG/M metagenome (GOLD analysis project Ga0123353, IMG submission 92763) | Labiotermes labralis P3 segment gut microbial communities from Petit-Saut dam, French Guiana - Lab288 P3 | ecosystem: Host-associated > Arthropoda: Insects > Digestive system > Gut ... | reverse complement strand
CTGGACGGGCGGAAAATCTCGTCCCCACCGGGATTCGATCCCGGACCGTCCAGCCCGTAGTCAGTCGCTGTACCGACTGAGCTACCCGACCCACACTTGCATATATATACACACACACACACACACACACACACCTAATTTTACTCAAATCGGACACTAAATATGGAAGGTTGGATACAACTCTGAGATGTTCAGAGAAGGGTGTTGAGGAGGATAGGTGGGCCTGATAGGGACGAGGTAACTGTGGAGTGGAGAAGTCTGCTTAATGAAGGGTCTTTCGATCTATTCTTCTCACCAAACATTATTCTGGTGATCGAATAAAAAAGAATGAGAAGGACGGAGCATACCGCACGTATGGGGAAGAGGAGAAGTTTATACAGGTTAAAACACTTTATTATCCAACAGATGCACAAATATATAATTCGTAGATACAATTAGAATTATTATAAAATGTTTTAAAATGTTTAAAATTGTTCCAACATATTTCAGATCACAAGGGATCCATCATCAGGGAGCTTTATACAGTGCTTTGCTAAAATTTCAATAATAGTTCTATCGTGTCCGTTGGCGTTGACGTAGTCTTTGTTATGGCAGCATATGCTGCCTTAACACTGCAGTTAGTTTGGTTTATTTATTGTGTTTTGATATTTTGATGTTCTCGAGCTATTGAGTGTTAAGATTATGGTGTTTTGGGATGTGACACCATGCAGTTCGTTGTCTGAAAGTTACGCTACACGGCATCTCATTCCAGAAGATCATTTTAGTGATTTCAGACCGCGTATTGGTCGAATTCTTAAAAAAGCAGGCGTCTTCCTCAGCCCTAAACTAATCATGATTCCGGGAAAATCAGTATTAATTAGTTTGCCTGTTTTGAATGTATCCCACAACTCCGAAAAAAAACTTTTTTTTTCTGTTCCTAGGTACGGTAAGCCCAATTCTTACGTCAAGGGACTTCAAACAACAAATAAGCTTGGAAGTCACTATCCTTCCAAGATCTGTTTGCAGAAGATAGCGTATTCTTCTTCTAAGAAGCGCAGAACCGAGAGCCGCTCTAACAGGAACACTCATATTCTCGGTATATGTGCGCAGAAACCGCTATACACATACGAAGCCGGAAGAAGAGCGACTTTCATGTTACACCACTTGCACGATTTTCTTATGAAACACATTGCGCAATACTAGGACCTACGTTCTGTACCACGTGGAACTTAACGTTTATGTTCAGGGGTGAACAACGTACTTGCCATCATCTCTCACATTTAAGGTTTTTTTTTTTTGCCGTGAGAAGCCAGTTTCTAAATTCCTGAGCTACAACTTCATACTTTGGATGAAGGCTCATGTGTGTATGATCTACACTTATTTTGTTTTTTCTGTATCGCATATGATGATGGTACTATTATTTGACTGAAGATATGTTCAGTTTTTGTTTGATTGCTTGGTAGCCCATTTCGCACATCATAAACCGAATTTTTATTAAGGTCAGAACTGAGTTATGTTGATATAAATTGATGAACAATTAACTGAAAAGACATGTCAGGCTTCAGTCGTTGGCGTATTGTTATGAATTATACCGAATTAAACCGAAATCGTTTAGGAAGTTTATGGTATTTTGATCAGAAGCTTGGTCAGATTGTGAATTAGCAATTTTGGTATTATGGCTGAAATAACTTTTCAGGGTATATTTACTAAACATTTTCAGACTCACATCTGGATAGCCGCACGGTTTATGACGCGCAGTGCAGCTGGTTCGCATTATTTTTAGAGCAGGGATATTCTCGTGTGTATTTCAACACGCGCCACTATGCTACACGTCAATAAGGTTGCTTACGTTTCGGACGTCTGCCGCGGACTGGTCCTCCGTGCCGTAGAACACGTAGGTACTTCAAGGCTTAAAAGTTATGTAGATGAATACTAAGAAGAAGAAAGGGAAGGAGGAGGACGACACTTCTGTTCTAGCTGTATCACTGTTTGCTGAAGCTCTGTTGAGTCTGTAATCTCCTGTGACGAAACCAGGCACAGGGGGTTTCCAATATCGATTTAGCTGTACATTGTTAAAACATATGAGAAGCAATGATTTGACAAAAACTGAGAGGCTTCGGCATGAGTCATTTAGTTTGCAGACATAAATTTTGCTCTTTGCTCTGTATACAAAATCAACACCTGTGGCTAAGTTATGGAATATTTTTTAGCAACGTTACCCTTACGTCAGTAATCAACTGTTCAGGACGTAATAATTTCTCTCAAACAACTGCGACAGATTGCCATTCATTACCTAATTTCAGGTATTGATTACGCTTTTGGTTTCTTCATCTTTACGCATATTCCATATGATTTTTTCAAAAAGAAAATTATTTTTCTCTTATCTTTAGAGGCACTTCACGGTAAGATTTAAGCCCGTAACTATTTGCACTAATTACGTCTCTGGTGTTTTAGTTCAAATCACAAATTCTTCCCTCTACACTAACTTCATACGATGAATATTTTATATGAACTCCAACGAAGGCTCAACATTATGAATTATCTCAAAGTTTGGGAAATATTTTTCGTAAACAACCAAATATCATAAAAGCACCTCCTACTGCAAATTCTCACTTAGTAAGTGAAATCCTGACATCATTTGCTACCCACTTCAAAAGCTCTAATTAAAAGGATGGCTGTTCTGTGTCAGCAATGTTGATAATTAGTTTTAGAATTTCTTACTAACCTATAGAACTGTTCAGTCCCTGATCATTGCTACGAGTGGTTGGCAAAGAACACAGCAACTTTGTGTCATTTTGCAACCATTGCAAAGAATTAAGTAACACTCATAGGAAAAACTGTTCTAAAAACAGGTAATAAAAAAGAACACTATGGTTAACAGTAGAAAAATATTCAATTGACAGAACGCATGCAAACGATACATAACAAAAAAAAAAGTCCTATTGCTACAGAAACAGCTGTCACCCACTCAGATTTAACATCACCTCAACATCCGGCTTTGCGATGATGTGGATAATGCAAGTTTATATACCAGTGCAGAAAACAGTTCATATTTCTATATTATAAATATTGCTTAAGTGTTCATTCCAACAACTTCATACTGAGAAAAAAGTCCTTTACTGAACACTGTTACAGCTGGTTTAACATTAAAAGGAAACGTCCCTTAAAATTAAACAGTGCCAAACGTAATCTGTCCTTCGATGGTGTCAAGAAATGCGTATAGTAATGTAAGAAAATTTTAGTCATTCTGAATCTGTGAAGTCGACGAAATGAACAACTTTAATAAAAAAATGTATAAAGTCAAGTAATTTATAATCGGAGACTTAATCACTTTTTCCGTCAGATTATCACAATCGTCAAGCTCAATTTCTGCCACTTATTCAGTTTGCTCCTCTCTTTTACTTTACAACAAACATTCCATATTTTATTCGCCACGTCTTAGATCCCAACATAAAAATTGATTCATTGCGCACTTCGACCAGGGCTGAAGAAGTAACGGTAAACTGTTCGCTGTCACTGTTCTATCAAAATGTCCAGTGTCCTTTATTATATCACAGTGTCCCGTGCCCATTATTCTATAAAAATATCCGGTGTCCACCATTATGTCAAAATATCCGGTGTCTACTCTTCTATCACTGTCCAATGTCCACTACTGTATTGAAATTCTCAGTATGTACTATAATATCGAAGTGTCCGGTGTCCGCCATCCTATAAAAGTGCCCGTTGTCCACTACTACATTAAATGTCCGGTGTCCATTACCCTATTATAGTATCCGGGGTCCACCATTCTACAAAAGTTCCCGATGTCCACTACAATACCAAAATGTCTGGTGTCTATTATCCTATCAGATTTTCCGGTGTCCACCTTTCTACAGAAGTGTCCAGTGTCCACTATTCTACACAAATGCCCGGTGTCTACTTTTCTATCAAAGTGTCCAGTGTCCACTAATTTATCCAAATGCCCAGTGTGTACAGTAGTATCAAAGTGCTCGGTGTCCAGTTTTCTAACAAAATTATTTTTGGCAAAAGGTACGCTGGAACAATTTGACTCGAAATTACTTCGTCATGACTGCAAAACCATACTATGAATCTCACTCTAATTGGCACACACTACTCACTCCCAACAGGTGTTCCAGCATCACTGACAGTGGTCAGAAACACCAGTCGCTGCTGCACAGAATTCAGATTTCGACCTTGACATCTTTCGACTGCAGCAGATGGTGTAATTATACCCCTGCCACGTGCCGAGTAACACTGCAGATTGTGTATACATGGAGAGATAAAGTTCGTAATTCGTAGCTACGTCAACCGTTTCCCCGAAAAATATGTCAACAAAAGTTACTTACTAAGCCAGAATACCAACATAATAGCATAAAGGTGTGAAAAACAGTAGACCTGTAGGGCCAATAAGTACGATTTGTTTTCTAAATGTCATTGTTTGATTATCTATTTTAAGACGTGATGAGGTACTCTACAGAGTATCAATAAAAGTAATGTGCCAGGCCTTATGAGAAATTACAGTTGCCAATACAACGAAATAAACTTTGAATGATCACAGGCTAAATTCTTAATGACTTCAAGACGCTTAACTCCAGTGGAAAGAACCTCTGGTTCGTGATAGCCACATCGTTGCAACAGCAGATTACTGTTGAAAGATCACTTGCAACTGCTGGGGCAAAAGTTCGAACAAAATTACACAATATTAAAAGGCGTGTCGTAAATATGTACTATATGAACTGTATTATTATATCGTGATGTTGTTATTAAACGAAGAGCTGGTACAATTATGACTTGAAGGGGAAGGAGTGAACAGTGTTCATTTGCTGTTTCAAATTCGTGTTGCTCTAGAAACATATTTAAGCTACTTTTTGAACGGATGTGCAGACATTTTGGGAGTAAATGTTGGTTTGCACTTCCAGCTACAGAATTTATGAGTTTTATCTTAGGAGGATTTTTCTTTGAAGGTAACTAATCTGCAACTTTATGGTGCACACTCCTCGACCTAGCCTATTGACGATGCGTGTCAGTACTAAGTAAAAGCCATGAAGGCCACATTCATGGAACTCCAGTATCATTCACCAGTGGCCCCTTCCTTACTCACGGCTACTCTGGCACCATGGACACAGTGGAGTCCAGACAACACTCTCGCTAAATAAACAATTACAAAAGTTCGCATCGGTTGAATAAAAGTTTACATTAGATATGCGCTGTACATGCAAGGCTGTGACGTGACGTAGAAACTACTGTAGTTCTGTCTCAAGGAGCAGGGCATTTTTCTCTGCCACTTCACGTGTTGCCAATTGGACATACCACTCTTTGACGTCATGCTATTAAAGTGCAAATTACTTATCTGAAGCAATGCCAGGAGGTCATGATTTACACGTGGTTGGCGTTCCTCGAACTTGTGCGTAAACAATTATCGTCGCCTAGGCCGCCACACAGCGGAGGTTAAGCCACACACACACACACACACACACACACACACACACACATACACAGTAGGACTCCTCTGGACGAGTGATCAGCTCGTCGCAGAGATCTCTACCTACGCAACACATAACCTCAAGAGACGAACTTCCATTCCATCAGCGGGTTTCGAACCCGCAATAAAAGCAATCAGGCGGCCGCAAACTTACGCCTTAGACCGCACGGCCACCGTGATTGGCCATTAGGACCGATTATCCTACAGAAATTATGTAAGTTTTTGTCCCTGCGTAAACATACGGCCCGTTATTTTTTTTTTGCGTGTAGGTTTATAGTAAGGTCTTTTTAATAATATTACGTGCATTATAAGTGTGCGTTATTTCAAGACCACACGAAATAACGACGCGTAAACCGCCACAGCCACAGCCCTCAGTTACAGTGTAAGAGCCAGCTGACTAGTGGTTCGTCATATCAAGGCGGAAAAGACGCACATTCTGTCACCGCTCGATACTATTTGGAAGATTTTTAATGAAATTTAGTACGACAGGGACCTGATCTGATATTTTGTTGTTGAATTTCAATTTAATTCTTGTCGGAGAACGTGTTTACACTACTGAAACTTTGGATTTCGTATTTATTAGTTAATTAGGTAATTTTAGGGCAATTAATTATTTAATAAGAATTGACATCAAACTTGCAGACCTACTGCCACGAGTAAACCATTGTGTAGACTCCTATTATATGGAAGCCAGACTCACAGTATTAAATTTAATTAACCGGGAACTGCCTCTATTTGTTACGTTAAAACATGTCTTTCTTGATTTAGGATCTAGTACAAGGAATACATAATGGAACATGCAAGTGATGACGAACGCAGTAGTGTCTTCATACGCGTGCACAGGATGGCAAAATTATTTTACAAGCACCGGCGCTCGTGTAGCCTTGCGAGCGACTGCAGTGTCGGAGGGCGTTCAGACCGACAGTGGGCTACAGTCTGCTGAGAAGCGACGCCAATCAGTTCGGTAAATAAATACCACAATTTCGGATGCATCTGCTGCCTAAATTTCTACCTTGAAGATGAAGTTCGAAATGTCTATATCTACCAATCAACACGGTGTCACATTCCAGAAGTGTACAAATTAAATACTTGGAAAATTTTTGTTACTTTTTATTTTTGTCCTTTTAATGTTTCTTTGTAAAGTGTATTTGTTATGCAGGTTGACCGGGCAAATAACTGGAATTAATGATCTGGAAAGGATGCCCGTAGTGGGAGAGGGCCTCATCATTATCGAGGCTTCACGATCAAGCTTAGACACAGCAATCCCGGTAGGACTCCTCTGGACGTAGAGAATTCTACTTGACAACACACAACACTCACAAGAGACAGGCATCCATGCCTCCGGAGGGATTCGAACCCGCAATCCCATCCAGCGAGCGGCCACAGACCCACGCCTTAGACCGCACGGCCACAGGGACCGGTAAAGGTAGTGCTTGCCAATTAAAATTAATTTTCTGGCATCCGCGGCATCGGCTGAGGGAAGGCAGTTATCTATTCTTTTGAACAGCCGTACCCCGAAACCCATTCGATTTCCTGAAAAAGATATGTTGACCTTGAATTTGTGCAAAATACGCTCCGCCCACCGGATAAATGGCACAGCATGGCTGTGTGCTTACGCAGTTGCTCTCGCCCATCCCACGGCACCAACGCTGACACTGAAACCTGTTCATTCCAGTGATAACGTTATCAGCCGTTCTCAAGTATTCGACCAAACTTTCCTAGAATTGCGTACACATCTCTGCGAATTGTATGACCTTGAACAAGAGATAACAGCCAAAGTGGCGAGGAACCAAACAATAAACACCGTTGTGCTGCCAACATTACGGGAACGACATGCACTCTCTCATCATTCGGAAAGCTTGGAGTGACTACGATTTAACGTAGCGAAGGGTATCGTCTAATAATATATTGCGAAATGATTGTGAATGAAAAAATTGGAATGAACAATGCAAGAAGTGATCGTAAGTTTCTTGGTACGTCGGTAGATCGGTGTTAGACTGCTGCTACACTGGGATCCCCGGTTCCATTTTCTATTTCGTTTAGGCACAAGCGTCGCGATCGTCTACTTCTTCCTAGGAGTCCTCGGCCTATCTAAGCGACGGTTTAAAAAAGGTAAAACTTTTAACTGCGGAGTCTAATGTGAGTGCAGCACCAAGAAGAAGAAACAGAATGTGGAAAGAAATTTATTTGCAACAAATTTATGTAGACGTATGAACTATTGCATACGCACGCTGTGCAGTAAATTCGAGTGGCAGGCCGCTGGTCTAAGCGCAGTTGAAAAAAGAAACACATGCGTCATTTGTTTGGTAAACGCCATCTAAGAAGAAACTTACAGCACTTTGGCATTAAAAGTGGAAGTTTGTGAAATACGCTGTAGGGATTTGGCTTGACAGAATTTGTGCAATTGCAACGGGGATGAATCTCAGGTTATCTTTCTTCCAATAACAGTTATGGGAATGGGTGCGTGCTGTTGGAACAGCTGGTTAATTAGTTAGAATAGGCTGCACGCAAAGTATGCCACGTAATCTGTAAATAATGAGATTATAAATAACTTGACATTTAGAAATTGCAAATGCAGTCGAATTGGGCTATAACGTAATGAAAATGACTGATATTGTTTGCCGCTATGAACGAGTGTTATTCTAACCGAGGAGTTATGTAAAGGTTAACAGTGAGGAATTATTTGGTAACACACAATATCTGACGCTATGTATGACGTCTCGCTTAAACTTGTGGCGTTATAGCAGAGTATTACTTTACTTCTGTCTTCCTTTCTCAAAGCTGACAATAGACGGCAAGATACTTCCACGTGGATACACCAGCGCAAAAAATTCTTATCATGGATTTCCGGAACAGCCGGATAAAAAGACACAGAGTTCCTTTTTTATTTTCCCACATCAAAGAAAGTATCTTCTAGAAGGGACAAAGATATCGATGACTTCATATTTAGCTTCCTGTCACAGAAGTCCTGAATTTGTGGCAGCTTTAGATTGCGTATAACACTGTATCAGCTGCTACATTTCCTGCTTCTAGTAGTCTAAAAGACGTATCTATATTTGATTGTACTACAGGGTGCTAATTTTGACCTCCGAAGTCCCTGCCACTACACGACCCTAGTCACGTGTTTAAGCTGCTGTCCTTATGGTGCCCTCACGAAATAATATTATCGGTTCCTCTCTTCTCACCCTCCCTTGAGGTGCAATTGCGACTCTTCTGAGATGAAAGTGAAAGCATTTCTGAGTTTTCTCTTTGGAAGGAAAGTCCTAAACTTTTCGACAATAAGAATATACCGCATATTTACCATTAGGAGAATTCACACTTTCGAAAAGAACCCACTGAAGACATTCCTTCCGCTTGTCTGCACATCAAGCAATTACACAACGGTTGAACTGATTTTACAGAAACTGATGTCGGGAATGAGGTGGCCGTGCGGTCACAGCACAGGTCTGAAGTTTTTGGATTGCTGAGATCGCGGGTTCCATTCCCGCTGAAGGCATGAATGTTCGTCTGTGTTCTGTAGGTAACAGTCTCTGCGACGAATCAGAGTCCAATCGGGCATGTCTAACTGTGTGCGATATAGAAACATCAAAACTGGGGCAATCCATGTTCGATTTGGGCTGCAGCGTCACTTATACAAAAAGAGTTAGGTTTAACATAGTCGATATAGTGAAGAGGTTACGGGCTGGAAGACACATGGTTCGATTGCCGGAAGAGGAAAGATATTTTGTTTTCTTCCCGAACGTTCACACCAGTTCTGGAGCTCACTCAGCTTCCAATTTAATGGATGCTGGGAGTGTTTTCCGAGGGACAAAGCAGGTGGGTAGCGAATATGACCAAACACCTCCATCTAGTGCCGCAGTTAGGACTTAGTGGAGCTATTTTGCAAAATTCATGTATGCCTTCTTGGCACGGAGAGGGACAATTGTACCTATTCAAAATTTTATTTAAATTAGTCGCTACATTCCATTGTCTTTTAGATAAGAAAATTCTATCGACCACTTAGACGAAGACTTAACAAATCTAAGAAGCTGAAACACAGCCTTGTCAATAAACTGCGTACGATTTTCTGTACGTAGCTGGATACAAAGTGATGGTCTGCTGTACGTCAGAGTGAGTGGCATTTTCGCTAAAAACCGTTCTGCCTGCCAAAATTTCGTCTGCTCTCTTCCGAGTGTTTGAAGGCGGGAACATAAATAGTTCTGACAGCGCTCAATTGCTTTCTAATCCAAATCAGACCTTATCTTTGTTGACGCTGGTTTAAGAGTGTTTGCTTTCGGCAGGACACAGAGATACTATAGACTACATATCTTTTGTCGCCATGGATCAAAATGTGACATGGACTTCCCAAATTCCTTGCACGTGTAAAGCAACAGACATTATCTTGAGATGCAGACAATTATCTTTCGAGGGTTATGGCACGTGGACTACACTTGCAGAGACAGAAGGACAGTACTTTGAACAGTATTTCGGACAATCACTAATTCGTTTTAAACAAGGACAAGCGGATATCGTACTAACTAAATAACTAACTATTCAGCCAACCAGAAATCAATCAATCAATCACATCAATCAATCAATCAATCAATCAACCGACCAACCAACCAACCAAACAACCAACTAACCAAACAACCAAATAACCAACCAGCCAACCAACCAACCAACCAATCAACCAAACAAGCGAACAAATACCCAGTCAACCAGCCAACCGACCGACCGACAGACCGACGGACCCTCCGAAAGACCAGCCGACCAGCCACACGACAAAGCAAAAAGTAGTTATTTTATGAAACGGAAGGTTGGCCGGGATACCGCAGTCTTTATAGGTACTCGGTACGAGCTGGACGATCCGGGGATCGAATCCCGGTGGGCGCGAGATTTTCCGCACCCGTCCTGACCGGCCCTGGGGCCCAACGAGCCTCCTATACAATGGGTCCCGGATCTTTCCCGCAGGTAAAGCGACCGGACCGTGGCGTTCACCGCCCAGTCCCTACTAACGCCAAGGTTAAAGGAAAAGGAGAGCTAAAATTCTACTCCCCCTCACGGCACCATCCGCACCGTACACACGACCTACGCAGCGGCTCTCAAAAACACCACCCTTCCAAAAACTCGGCGCAGAAAACCATATGCTGCAACTCAACATCTAATGCTCCTGATGATGGGCCTATGTACCCGCAGGATGTCGAGTTAAGAATACATTAATAAAGCTACCTTGTTGCATCAAGTTGGCATTTCACTTTATTGCATGAGGAAGATGCGCGGCCAAACAACTCTCAATATTTTCGCCTTGTCTTTACATTATTCTTTATAAATGGAATATTGACATAGGATTTACAAATAAAACTCTTTTCCTATTTCTTAGTTCCTCTCATTTGAGTCACACGTTCTGTCTCCCCAGACATCAACATCTTTAACAGTACCAACAAAACTGATCTTTAACTTACATTAATGCAGTCGTTTCGCTTTCACCTTCCCATTGATTTAATTTGTTGTGGGAATACAAACCGGCCCAAAAAGAAGATTACCTACGATTTAAAACATTTTAGTTACAACTTCTTTGGCAAGAATTCACCTCCCACAATCATTATCTAATCGCTGCTAAATGGGTCAACTTAAGTCACAGCGTTGCCAAATGATACGGAAGTCTGCTTGCAAAAATTAAGTGGCATCCGTCGTATTCTCGGAGTACAACCAACAAGATGTAACGTTTCACTATTTATTTATTTCTGCAAGACGCTCTACATGTAGAACGCATTGCAGAAAATAAATAAATTGAGAAAAGTTGCATGTTGTCGGTTGTACTCCGAGAATATATTAGCGATGCACAGACCTATGAATGTTAAATTGGCAGTTGTCGATTGCAAGTTTTTTTGTTAGCTACACAAATTTGTTTGCTGCTCTCTCGTTGTGACTGCCCCTGTTCCCGATATTGAGGCTAGGACAGGATCAAAGTCATAGCGAGGTACAGGTACCTTGCATAAATAGGGTAAAACATAAAGTTGCCTCATTTCTCAGAATGAAACAGTTGTAAGCAGAGAATGTCGATTATATGTGTAGTATATATACATATATGTACAGTCATGAGTCGCTTAACGACGGGGATACTTTCTGCGAAATGAGTCGTTAGGCGATTTCGTCGTTATTCGAAAGACATAGAGTGTACTTACACAAACCTAGACAGTATAGCTTACTACAAACCTACTACATACGGTATAGCCAATTGCTCATAAGCTACAAACCAGTACAGCATGTTACTGTACTGAATACTGTAGGCAGTTTAACACAATGGTAAGTATCAGAGTATAATATTATAATATTATTGGACCACTGTCGTACATGCGGTCCGTCCTTGACCGAAACGTCTTTATGCGCCGCATGACTGCATTAGGGAAGGTATTTGTGTGTCTAGTGGTAGCAATAACCAATTGGAAAAAGAGATGTAAGTGTTTGAAGCTGTGATATTTGCATTAGCATGATCATGATAATAACTCCTTGGCCTTAGTCCGCACGTGAACTATACCGACAGAGCGGCCGCCGCCGGTCGGCGAAGTTAGTGCCAACTTTGCGGATAGAGGGTGTCACGTGGTCAGCGCAACGGGTCCCCACAGCCGTTAATCTCTGTTTTCTAGACCTGGAGCCGCTACTTTTTTCATTCAAGTAGCTCCTCAATTGACCTCACGAGG
>Ga0123353_10012327_pt1 | contig 12141 bp, 8 predicted proteins | sample TergutLab28metaG_3_FD_92763 | JGI IMG/M metagenome (GOLD analysis project Ga0123353, IMG submission 92763) | Labiotermes labralis P3 segment gut microbial communities from Petit-Saut dam, French Guiana - Lab288 P3 | ecosystem: Host-associated > Arthropoda: Insects > Digestive system > Gut ... | reverse complement strand
TTGGGCACAACAAACTCATGCGTAGCGGTTATCGAGGGCGGCGAGCCTGTGGTTATCGCCAACGCCGAAGGCGCGCGCACAACCCCGTCGGTGGTGGCGTTTTCCAAGACCGGCGAGCGCATGGTCGGCCAGGTGGCAAAACGCCAGGCCATCACCAACCCCGACCGCACCATTTCGTCCATAAAGCGCGACATGGGAACATCCAGATCGGTCAAGATCGACGGCAAAACCTACACCCCGCAGGAGATTTCGGCAATGACGCTGCAAAAGCTCAAGGCCGACGCCGAGAGCTATCTGGGCGATACGGTCGTGGAAGCGGTCATCACCGTCCCGGCGTATTTTACCGACGCTCAGCGTCAGGCCACCAAGGACGCGGGCAAAATCGCGGGGCTTGAGGTCAAGCGCATAATCAACGAGCCGACGGCGGCCGCGCTGGCTTACGGCATCGACAAGGAACAGGATCAGAAAATCATGGTATACGACCTGGGCGGCGGCACTTTTGACGTGTCCATCATCGAGATGGGCGACGGCGTGCAGGAGGTTCTGTCCACCGCCGGAAACAACCGTCTGGGCGGCGACGACTTTGACCAGCGGGTAATCGACTGGATGGTCGGAGAATTCAAGCGCGAAAACGGCATCGACCTCAAGAGCGACAAAATGGCCATGCAGCGATTGAAGGAAGCCGCCGAAAAGGCAAAAATCGAACTGTCCGGCGTGACAACAAGCTCGATAAATCTGCCCTTTATCACTGCCGACGCCAACGGTCCCAGGCATTTTGAGGCCACGCTGACCCGCGCGAAATTCAACGAGCTGACCGACGATCTGGTGGAAAAAACCATGGGTCCCGTCCGTCAGGCCATGAAGGATTCGGGGCTGTCTGCGTCCGAAATCAACAAGGTGCTGATGGTCGGCGGTTCCTCACGCATCCCTGCGGTGCAGGACGCCATCAAGAAGTTCATCGGCAAGGAGCCGGACAAGAGCATCAACCCCGACGAATGCGTAGCCATCGGCGCGGCTTTGCAGGCGGGTGTCTTGGGCGGCGAGGTCAAGGGTCTGCTGCTACTGGACGTTACCCCGCTGTCGCTGGGAATCGAAACCATGGGCGGCGTGAACACGCGGGTGATCGACCGCAACACCACCATCCCCTCAAAGAAAAGCCAAATTTTCTCAACGGCCGCCGACGGCCAGACCTCGGTCGAGGTGCACGTGCTGCAGGGCGAGCGCGAATTCGCGCGGGACAACAAGACCCTTGGCATGTTCCATCTGGACGGCATTCCCAGTGCGCCCAGAGGCGTTCCGCAGATTGAGGTAACCTTTGATATAGACGCCAACGGCATCGTGCACGTGTCGGCCAAAGACCTCGGAACCGGCAAACAGCAGGCCATCACCATCACCTCCAACACAAACATGTCCAAGGACGACATTGAGAAGGCGGTCAGGGATGCCGAGCAATTCGCCGAAGAGGACAAAAAACGCCGCGAAGAGGTGGATACCCGCAACGCTGCCGATCAAATGGTCTATCAGAGCGAAAAGACACTGACCGACGTTGGCGACAAGCTATCGGAGGACGAGAAGAAACAGGTTCAGGATAAGATCGACGAGTTAAAAGAAGCACTCAAGGGCGAGGATATCGAAAAAATCAAATCCGGCCAGGAGGAGCTTCAAAAGGTTCTGTTCTCTTTCGCCGAAAAGATTTACAAGCAGCCGGAGGGTCAGGCACCTGACGGCGAAGCGCAGCAGAACGCGGACGGCAACGTCTACGACGCTGACTTCAAAGAGGTCGACGAGGAAAAATAGAAACAGCATATAATTTTTTAATAAATTCATCCCTCTTGCCCCCTTTAAATTAAGGGGGGATGCCCCGCAGGATAATCCGCATGGCGGGGACAGGGGGGATTCAAAGAGCGAGTGGATTGATTTGCCAGACAAGCGTGATTATTATGCCGTGCTGGGGCTTCAAAAAGGCGCGTCGGACGACGAGCTGAAAAAGGCCTACCGCGCGGCCGCGAAAAAATACCATCCGGATCTGAATCCGGGGGACAAATCCGCCGAGGCCAGCTTCAAGGAGGTCAACGAGGCCTATGAGGTGCTGTCCGATTCGGACAAACGCGCCCGTTACGACCAGTTCGGCCACGCTGGTGTCGACCCCAATTTCGGTGCGGGCGGCGCGGGTGGCTACGGCGCCGGAGGTTTCGGCGTTGATTTCGGCGACCTGAACGATCTGTTCGGCAGCTTTTTCGGAGGCGGCGGGTTCGGCGGGACGCGCACGGCCAACCCCAACGCGCCGCGCCGGGGACGCGATACCTCGGCGCATATCGCGCTGTCATTTGAAGAGGCGGCCAAGGGCTGCAAAAAGTCGGTGGACGCGCCCCGGGTGGAGAATTGCGGCGAATGCTCCGGCAGCGGTGCAGCAAAAGGCAGCTCCCCAAAAACCTGCCCGGAATGCCACGGAGCCGGTCAGGTGCGCGTAAGCAACCGCACGGCTTTCGGCGTGATCCAAACCCAGCGCGCCTGTTCGCGCTGCGGGGGCAAGGGCAAGATCATCAGCGACCCCTGCAAGGCCTGCGGCGGCAGAGGCAGAGTTCAGCGCAGCCGCAAAATTGAGGTCAGCATTCCCGCCGGAATAGACGACGGGCAGGTGCTCAGCGTGCGGGGCGAGGGCGACGCCGGGGTGAATTCCGGGCCGCCGGGCGACCTGCAGGTTGACGTTACGGTACGACCTCATCCGCTGTTTGAGCGCAGGGGCTACGACGTGTGGTGCGAGATTCCGCTGACCTTCGCGCAGGCGACCCTGGGCGCGGAGATAACCGTCCCCACCCTTGACGGCGTCGTTCGCTACAATGTCCACGAGGGTACCCAGCCGGGAGATGTGTTCAAGCTCAAACAAAAGGGAATCCAGAACATAAGCGGCCGGGGAAAAGGCGACCAGTATGTGCAGGTCACCATCGAGGTTCCGAAGAATCTCACGGGCAAACAAAAAGAAGCACTGCAAGCTTTTGAAGCGGCGGCGGGCGACGGGAATTACCAAAAACGCCGAAGTTTTTTTGATAAATTAAAAGGGCTGTAAAAGCGGATGCCACATCCGCACCGCGGCATTCCCGGGCGGGGACAACCCGTCCGTTTTTTTGTCGGTTTCGAAGAATAAACGTCAGAAACGTAGATTTTTTGGCCTTCTTCTCAAAGGTTACAAGTTTGTAACCTTTTACAAAGTTTTCTCACAAACACGCAGTAACAGGTATACATGTAAATATTTGGGAATGTTTTGTGCGATATGCCGAAAATAATTTGCATAATGCTTATTAATACTCGGCTATATATACAAGTCAAGTGCAGCTATTTGCTGTTTCAGAATTATTGTATAATCGAAATAAGAATAATGCGCGATATACATAAAAAAATTATGCGGTGAACAAAAATATTATCACTTTGGAATGCGCCCCGTTTGTTGTGCAATATATACAAAATCTCCGGTTTGAACACACTTGACGATTATCAACTTTGTGAATATAATAGTAATCAATAAGCAAAATATTTGCAGTTATGCATTTGCCAAATTGTAACAATTCTCCGGTAGAGTGCATGTATGTTGTTTCGCGGGATTTTGTTATCAACCGCAAATACAAACTTACCAAGGGGGTCAAAGCCGTGCGGGGCGCGGCGCATAATTTATGTTAAATTCAAAATTAACAGCCAAAAATGTCAAGCGTGTTTTGTCTCACAGTCTGACCTTGACGACCGCCTGCGTTTTGTCCTTTTCCGTCGCTATGAGCTGCGTGATCATGAACACCAATACAGTTCTCATAAAAGACGGCGACGACCTGATAACGCGCTTCACGATGGAACGCTCGCCGGATCAAATCCTGGTTGACGCGAATGTCGCGGTGGGGCAGTTCGATCAGGTGGCGTTTTCCGGATGGGACAAGCGCGCCGGGACTATTGAGGTCGAGAGAGCGTTTCCGGTTTGTGTCAACGCCGACGGCAAACAAGCGGTTCTGATGATGACCGGCGGCAATGTTTCGGATGCGCTGAAAAAAGCCGGTGTTACCATGGATACCGATGATGAGATCAATTGCGAGGAGTCCAAGCCGCTTTGCTTCGGCATGAGCATCAATGTTGATCGGGTGGAATATGCCGTTGTGGAGGTCAAGGAGTCCATCGCGTATTCCAAAGAGGAAAAGGAATCTTCGAAATTGTTCGAAGGCGACAGCAAAATCGTTAAAGGCAAAAAAGGCCTCAAGGTAATCTCCTACCTCACTAAAATCGTCAACGGCGAACAGGTCAGCTCAAATCTGATCGGCGAACAGGTGAAAAGAGAGCCGAAAAACGAGGTTAAATTGCTTGGGGTCAAGGAGATTCCCGTGACCACAACGACGACTACGCAGGCTCCGGTAACCACCACAAGAGCCTACGTCCCGCCCCCTCCGCCGCCTGTTGCGGGTAACGGGGATATGATCTCGCCGGTGACTCCCTCGAAACCGCTGGAGTTTGACGAGAACGGCGTGCCTTCAGGATACAGCTCGGTTACCTCCGGCCAGGCCAGTGCTTACAGCGCGAATGCCGGTGCGAGAACCGCCGCCGGTTACCCGGCTCAGGTCGGATATATCGCGGTCGATCCCAACCAGTTCCCCTACGGCACGGAGCTTTACATCGTTTCTGCGGACGGCCAGTACAATTACGGGTACTGCATCGCGGCCGACACAGGTGGATTCGCCGGTGGAGCCAGAACCGCCGACTTATTTTTCAACACCGTTGCCGAATGCATGTCCTTCGGCGTCAGAGAAATCATAATCTATGTTTTGTAATAATTAATATTCCGATAAAAAAAGCTCTGCATTTGTTGTGCAGGGCTTTTGTGTTTTTGTTGGTTGAAGTTACGCAAATCAGATTATGCTATGCATTGCATTGCGGGCAAAGTTAGCGGGCGGGCGAACACAGTTCACCCCTACATTTTTTTCCTCCGTGCCGTCAGAACCAACACAGCCACACCCGCCATAACCAGCGGAATCACCGCCGCTGTCCCCGCGTCGCCGGTCGGTACGTCTTGTTCGGTGGCTGGAGGGTAAACATAGTCCTCGTAGAGTTCATCATCGTCATCGATTTGCCAGTCGCCGTCCGGTGGGTCATCAGTAGGCGGGTCGTCAGTCGGTTGGTCATATTGAGGATCAAACTTAACTTTCCTTATATTCTCTATCCCTATGACGTCATCCATCGAAGCAAAATAGTTGCGGCGGCAATCCAGAAATTTCAACACGGTATTGTTGCTCAAATCCAGTGTGGCAAGCTTATTCTTCTGGCAAGACAACTTCTCCAACAGTGTGTTTTTGCTGACATCCAGCGTGGTCAGATAATTTTCTTCGCAAGACAAATAAGTTAACTCTATGCAGTTGCTTACATCAATTGCGGTTAGCCGATTTTCGTTGCAATACAAACCTCTTAGCATAGTGTTTTTACTCAAATCCAATGTGGTTAGCTGATTGTCACGGCAATCTATAGATTCCAACTCTGTGTTTTTGCTTAAATCCAACGAGGTCAGCCAACACTGTACACAATTCAAGTCCTCCAACTTGACGTTCTTGCTCAAATCCAAATTGGTAAGCCGCCAACTGTATTGGCAATCCAAAATTTTCAACTTGGTATTTTTGCTTAAGTCCAAATCGGTCAGAGGATTGTCTCCGCAACTTAATTCGTTCAGCTTGGTATTTTTACTCACATCCAGCTTGGCTAATTTATTCATACAAACTTCCAAATATTTCAACTTGCTATTTTTACTTAGGTCTAACGTTTTTATATCGTTACAGTGGACGTCCAAGTTTTCCAGCTCGGCATTTTTACCACTATCCAGCCCGGTCAACTGATTTCCTGCACAATGAAGCACTTTCAGAAAATCAAGTCCGCCTAAATCCAAACTTCCACTTAAATCTACTAATACTAATTCTATTGTAACGACACGTTTGTCGGAATCATCTTCGCTCCAAAGAATTCCGAAGTCATTCACATATTCCCACTTTTTCGGAACACTCGACCCGTCCTCCGGAGCTTTCGGCCAGTCAAGCCCGTTGTTATCAATGATTCTATTGATAACCGCAATATCGCCCGGGTTATACGTCCCCGGTTCCGCCGCGCGAACCGTCAGCGCACCCGACAGGGCGCAAACCATAAGCATCGCCGCAATCATTACGGAAACCGTAGGGGCGAACTGTGTTCGCCCGCAAAGCAATAATTTTTTCACAGAAAAACAAACCTCCCTGATTTTTATAACGCCGATTGCGAAATCCTCGGGAGCACACAGTGCCCCCCTACAATGCACAAACGCCGCGCGAACCGTACAGACTCGCGCGGCGGCACATATTTACGACTGACTTAATTGCAAATAACCTTCTCGGTTTCCTTGTCGAACAGCATGATCTTTTCGTTGTCCAGCGCGACCTGAATGGTAGAGCCGGGCTTGGCGGTGGATGTCGGCGCGACGCGGGCGGTGAAGCTGTGTTCTTCGCAGTCTAGGTAGAGATAAATCTCCGCGCCCATCAGCTCGGTAACCTCCACATTCGCGGTGATAACGCCGTCGGCCATTTTCGCCAGAGATTCCGCGTCATCGTAGAGATTCTCGGGACGGATGCCCATTACGATCTCTTTGCGGTCATAATCCTCAAGGATGCCGTCGGGATTTTTGCTGGCCGGCAGCTTGATCTTATACTTGACGCCGACTCTGTCTTTTTTATCTTCGGAACCAAATTCAACAAAGAAGTCTCCGCCGTCTTTGAGCAGCTTGGCGTTGATGAAGTTCATCTGCGGGGAGCCGATGAATCCGGCGACAAACTGGTTGGTGGGGGTATCATACAGATTCTGCGGGGTGTCGACCTGCTGAATAAAGCCGTCCTTCATAACCACGATGCGGTCACCCATGGTCATAGCCTCTGTCTGGTCATGGGTAACGTAGATGAAAGTTGTACCCAGTCTCTTATGTAGCTTGGACAACTCGGTCCTCATCTGAGCGCGCAGCTTGGCGTCGAGGTTGGAGAGGGGTTCGTCAAGCAGGAAGACCTTGGGTTCGCGGACGATTGCGCGGCCGAGGGCGACACGCTGACGCTGACCGCCGGAAAGAGCCTTGGGTTTTCTGCCCAGCAAATGGACGATATCAAGCACACGAGCCGCTTCCTGAACGCGGCGTTTGATTTCCTCCTTGGGAGTCTTGCGCAGTTTAAGCCCGAAAGCCATGTTGTCAAACACGGTCATGTGCGGATACAGCGCGTAGTTCTGGAACACCATGGCAATGTCGCGATCCTTGGGGGCGACGTCGTTGACCAGGCGGTCGCCTATCAACAGCTCACCGTCGGTGATCTCTTCCAGTCCGGCGATCATACGCAGGGTGGTGGATTTTCCGCAGCCGGACGGCCCGACCAGAATAATGAATTCCTTGTCCTTGATCTCAAGGTTAAAATCGCTGACGGCCACAACGCCGCCCGCATATACTTTTTGGATACCCTTAAGTGATAAGCTTGCCATTAATACAGACCTCCTATATTTTCTTACCCTAATACTATACCAAAAAACGCGGCTTTTGGCAATTCCCCGATTACCCAAACTTTTAAAAAGCACTTTAGATACTTTTGCTAGTTTTGCCGCAGGGCACTGTCTTTATAGACAATTTTTAGCCGTATTTTTTAGCAATAGATGTATTTCTTCACCACCGAGCAATTTACACGCCCCCGGAGCCAAATCCGGGTCAAGCGCGAGACCTCCGATTCTCAGCCGCTCGAGCGCGAGAACTTCCCGCCCGCACGCGCTGAACATCCGCTTGATTTGATGGTACTTCCCCTCGTGAATCGTGATTTTGGCCGTAAACGGCATGTAGGGGACATCGTCCTCGATGTCCCGCAGACCAACGGGCGACTGGGGACGGTAGCCCCTACGATTTCTCGTCGGATGGATCCCTACAAGCTTCGCCGGCAAAAACGCCGTACCGTCCCGCAGCGTTATTCCCCGGGCAAAGGCTTCGATCATATCCCTGTCAACCGGCCCATCCAGCTGCGCCCGGTAGATTTTTTCCACCTTGTTTTTGGGGCTGAGCAACCGGTGCGCCAGCTCGCCGTCGTTTGTAATCAGCATAAAACCCGTGGTGTCCTTATCAAGCCGCCCCGCCGGGAACAACCCCTTGGTCCGGTATTCCTCCGGAACCAGGTCAACCACCGTCCGCGCCTTTGAATCCCTGCTGGCCGACAGCACGCCCGCCGGTTTGTTCATCATAATGTACACATACGCCGCAGTCATAACCGGCTTGCCGTCCGCAGTCAGACCCGTGATCCCCGGCTCAATTTTTTGCTCCGCACTCAAAAGGGCTTTGCCGCAAAGCGAAACCCTGCCCTCTTTGATTTTTTGCCTGGCCTCCTTGCGGGAAATGCACAGACGCTGTGAAATCAGCTTGTCCAGTCTTTCGGGCTGCATTACGTCCTCCTGTGGAGCTATGGCAATCGCCTCTATTTCTTCGCTCCCTGCTTAAGCCTTTGTTCTTTATTAAGAATCATCTTCCTCAGCCGTATACTCTTTGGCGTGACCTCCACCAGCTCGTCGTCGCCGATAAACTCCAGCGACTGCTCCAGGCTGAAAACGGTCGGCGTGGTCAGCTTGAGCGCGTCGTCCGAGCCGGAAGCCCGCATGTTGGTGACGTGCTTTTTTTTGCAGACGTTGCAGGCGATATCCTCGCTTTTAGCGTTTTCGCCCACGATCATACCCTCGTAAACCGGCAGCCCCGGCCCGATGAACAGCCGCCCGCGTTCCTGCGCGGCAAACAGTCCGTAGGTCGTGCTTTCACCGGATTCGAAGGAGACGATGGCTCCGCTGCGTTGAAATTCGATGTCTCCCTTATATTGCTCATAGCCGCTGAACACGTGGTTCATGATGCCGTTGCCGTTGGTGTCGGTGAGGAATTCCGGGCGGTATCCGATAAGGCCGCGGGCGGGGATTTTGAACTCGAGATGGGTAATTCCGGTGTCTCGGGTGCCCATATTGAGAATTTCGGCTTTCCGGCAGCCCAGCTTTTCCATGATAGCACCGACGTAATTCTCCGGCACCTCGATCATCAGCAGCTCGGTCGGCTCGTGCAACACGCCGCCGATCTCCTTGTATATGACACGGGGGCGGGACACCTGAAACTCATAGCTCTGCCGACGCATTGTCTCGATCAGTATCGACAGGTGCAGCTCCCCCCGACCGGACACCTTGAACGTGTCGGCGGAATCGGTTTCCTCCACCCTCATGCTGACGTTTGTCTCGATTTCCCGCAGCAGCCGCTCGCGCAGGTTCCGGGAGGTGACGAATTTTCCCTCGCGCCCGGCGAAGGGACTGTTGTTGACCAGAAAATTCATGGAGATTGTCGGCTCGTCGATTTTAACAAAAGGCAGCGGCTCGACCACATCCGGGTCGCAGGCGGTCTCGCCTATGTTCAGCCCCGCAACTCCGGCCACCGCGACCAGATCGCCCAGCGCGGCGGATTCGACCTCCACCCGTTTCAGCCCTTCAAATTGGTAAAGACGAGTGATCTTTATTTTCTCCTGCCGTCCGTCCTCGTTGCAAAGCACCGCCTGCTGGCCGTGATTCACCCGGCCGCGCTCAACCCGGCCTATGCCGATGCGGCCGACATACTCGTCGTAATCCACATTGGAAAAAAGAATCTGCAGCGGCGCGTCAATCTCCCCCTGCGGCGCGGGAACGTAACGCACGATGCTGTCCAGCAGCGGCCTTATATCGCCGCCCGCTTCGTCAGGATCATATGCAGCGTAGCCGTCCCTGCTGGAGGCGTAGACCACCGGAAATTCCAGCTGGTCATCGTCGGCACCAAGTTCAATAAACAGATCCAGCACCTGGTCTATGATCTCCGCCGGGCGCGCGCCGTCCCGGTCGATTTTGTTGACCACGACCACGACCTTTTTGTGCAGCGACAGTGCTTTTTTCAGCACAAACCGCGTCTGCGGCATACAGCCCTCGAACGCGTCGACAAGCAGCAGCACTCCGTCAACCATCAGCAGAATGCGTTCGACCTCGCCTCCGAAATCCGCGTGACCGGGGGTGTCGACTATGTTGATCTTCACACCCTCGTAGAACACGGCGGTGTTCTTTGCCAGGATCGTAATTCCCCGCTCGCGCTCCAGATCGTTTGAATCCATGACCCGCTCGGCCACCTGCTCGTGGCTGCGAAATGTCCCGCTCTGGCGCAGGAGCTGATCCACCAGCGTGGTTTTGCCGTGGTCAACGTGCGCGATGATCGCGATGTTCCGAATGTCTTTTCTCTCTCCCAATTTCTTCACCCAATACTTTAAAATTTATTTAATGCGTAATTGCACAAAAATGTTCCCTCGTCAATCATACTGTTAACTTTATCACGGCTTGCCCACATTGCATTGCAGGTTTCATCAGGAGCAAGAATTATGGTTGATATATCTACGTTTTGCTGAAATAACCAAATATCAATCAAACCGTGACATTCAGCTGTGCTGCACGGTAAGTGATGTTGAATCATTCGCCCGTTCTGCAGATCAAGAATGATGCCCAATTCTTCTTTTACTTCTTTCAACGCCGTAGTCAGGCTGTCATCGCCCGCAACCGCGCTTCCGCCAGTGCATTCCCACATATTTGGAAACGTCTTGTTCGGCGACCTTTGCGATATAAGGTATTCGCCTTTGTCGTTCTCAATCCAGACAGAAACCTCAAGGTGATATTCGCCTTTGTTCATGAGCTTGCCACGTTGGTGAACGCGGCCTGTTGCGTTTCCGTTTTCGTCCAATATATCCCAAAGCTCAATCATGTTATTTCTCCGTTCGGTTATGCCAGCCCCATTAACCCCTGTTTTTATATTTTTATCTGCCAAGGCAGACGACCCGCAGATCAAAAACGACCTGCGGGTTGTTGCTCGCTATTATAACTTACAACTCATAACGTATAACTTATTCAGCTTGATCCTCGGCGGTTTTTTCCTCATCAGCTTCAGCGTCAACTTCATCTTCGGCTTTTTCTTCAGAAGGGGCTTCTTCTTCGGACGGAGCTTCGGCTTCGGTGCCCGCGTCTGCATCTGTTTCCGCTTCCTCCTGGTCAACCTGGTCGGAAACTTCCTCATCCGCGTCGTCAATGGTTTCGTCAACGATTGCTCCAAACTGATCGTCCACAGCGGACGGCGCGTCGCAGTTGCAGGTGCAAACGGGCTGGAGGGATCTCATACCGGCGGCAATCAGCACAAACACAAATCCGATAAATCCGATAACATAGGTCATGATCTGCGGCAACAATGTCTGAGCGACATAGTCGGATACCTGCTGCTGATCCACCATTTCGTTCTGCCTGGCTTCGCTGATCATTTCAAGCTGCGGGGGGAGATAGAAGATCAACTGAACAATGCCGAGGATGAGCATGACGCCTGCCAGCGTGAAAATAATGATGGGGACGACTTTGCTTTTTTTCATGGGTAGTACCAATCCTTTCTTTTTTAGCCTGTTTTCGACTTTTGATTATCAATAGAATAACACGGGTTTCTGACTTTTATCTAACCTTTTGGCAAAAAATCAAACCAGCCCCGAATAAATAATGGCCTGCGGGTTGTAGGCGTAAACCGGTTCCCACGCCTCCGGGTCGACCAGCGGTGTGTAACTCGCCGTGACAAATTTTTCCCTCGGATCCATCGACAGACGGCAGCGGCCCCAGCCCTCGTGATAATAAGTTCCGGGGGTGTCGATGAGAATATCCCCAAGGAACAAATCCGGGCCAAGCCCGTAAGGACGCGGCACGCCGCCGTCGCCCCAGCCGAAATTGGGCAGCGCGTTATATTGGCCGGTCATCTTTTCGACAGCCTTGCGGCCAAGCACCCGCACACCGTCCAGCCGCCCGCCGTTGATCAGCATCTGGCCGAACTTGATCATATCCAGAACGGTGGAATATAACCCGCCGGCGGTTTGAGGGAGCATCTCCCAGACGCCGCGAGCTTTGTCCGGGTTTTTGAGCTGTTCCTCGTTTTCTTTCAGCTGTATAACCAGCCGCCGCGATATATCGGGAAACTGTTTTATCGTATTCCAAAAGCCGGAATCAGACATGCCGCAGGGGGCGGTGACGCGCTGTTCTATATAGTCGTGAGCATGGAGACCCGATATGCGGGTGATC
>Ga0123353_10012326_pt1 | contig 12141 bp, 12 predicted proteins | sample TergutLab28metaG_3_FD_92763 | JGI IMG/M metagenome (GOLD analysis project Ga0123353, IMG submission 92763) | Labiotermes labralis P3 segment gut microbial communities from Petit-Saut dam, French Guiana - Lab288 P3 | ecosystem: Host-associated > Arthropoda: Insects > Digestive system > Gut ... | reverse complement strand
GCCCGGAACTGGGCAGGCTGGCCCCCGGCTATCGGGCCGTCTGGGCCGTGCTGCCGGAAGATTTTATGCTGTAATGAACCGGTAACTTTAACCATCAGAGCCGCCATGAACGAGACGCATATTCGCTGGCAGCACAAGGACTTGCTGGATGTGGATCAGCTATCCCGGCAGGATGTCGCCAGCCTGCTGGAACAAGCCGCGAACTTCCAGGAAATCAACCAACGCCCCGTCAAAAAAGTTCCCATTTTGCGGGGTAAAAGTGTTGTGCTCTTCTTTGCCGAACCCAGTACGCGCACGAAGACCTCCTTCGATGTTGCCGGCAAACGCCTGTCCGCCGACACCTTTTCGCTGGGCAAAGGCGATTCGAGCCTGACCAAAGGGGAAAGCCTGAAAGATACTTCCCTGACGCTGCAAGCCATGGCGCCGGATGTGATCGTCATCCGGCACTCCAGCAGCGGTGCCGCGCAATTCCTGGCGGAACGCCTGGATTGCGGCGTCATCAACGCGGGAGACGGTTGGCACGCCCACCCCACGCAGGCGCTGCTGGACTGTTTTTCCCTGCACCAGACCTGGGACGGGAACTTTGCAGGCAAAACCCTGCTCATCGTGGGCGACATAACCCATAGCCGGGTGGCCCGTTCCAATATCACCCTGCTTTCGCGCTTTGGCGTGCGCGTACGCGTTTGCGCTCCGCGCACCTTGCTCCCTGCGGCCATCACAAGCTGGCCGGTGGAGGTACACGACAACCTCAACAACGCCGTGCGCGATGCGGATGCCGTCATGTGCCTGCGTTTGCAGCTCGAGCGCCAACAGGCGGGCCTGCTGCCCAACCTTACGGAATACGCCAAACGCTTCTGCCTGGGGCCACGACATATGGAGCTGGCGAAAAAGGGCGCCCGCATCCTCCATCCCGGCCCCATAAACCGCGGCCTTGATATCGCATCCGCTCTGGCCGACAGCCCGCAAAGCCTGATTCTCGACCAAGTGGCCTCGGGCGTCTCCGTGCGCATGGCCATTCTTTTCCTCATGGTAACCAGGAATGACGGGGGGACTGATGTATGAAGCTTTTGCTCCGCAACGCCCAGTATGACGGCAAAGCTGTTGATCTGCTTGTGCAGGACGGACGCGTAGCCGGCCTCGGCCCCGCTGGAGGCGTACAGGCGCCGAAGGATACCGAGATCTTCGACGCGAAGCAAAGTCTGCTCTTCCCCAGCTTCATCGATGCCCATGCGCATCTGCGCGAACCGGGCTTTGAATACAAGGAAGACATCGCTTCCGGCTTGCTGGCCGCGGCTCACGGCGGATTCGGCGCCGTGATGTGCATGGCCAACACGCATCCGGTGAACGATAACGCCGGCATCGCAAAGTTCATGCTCGAAAAAGCGGTGCGCCTCTTCCCTCACGGCCCCCGGCTGTATCCAGTGGGCGCGGCCAGCATCGGGCTGGAAGGCAAGGAAATGGCTCCCTTGGGCGAACTGGCCGAGGCGGGCTGCGTGGCCTTCTCAAACGACGGACATTCCGTGGAAAGCGCCGACTTCATGCGCCGGATCATGGAATACGCGGCGGACCTCGGCAAAATCGTCATCGACCACTGCGAAGACGCAAGCATGGCCAAAGGCGCGCACATGAACGAAGGCGTCACCAGCGCGCGCATCGGCGTCAAGGGCCAGCCCCACGTGGGCGAGGCTCTTCAGGTGGCGCGCGATATCCTGCTTGCCCAATACCTGGATCTGCCCGTGCATATCGCCCATGTCTCCTGCCGCAGCGCGGCGGATCTTATTGCCTGGGGCAAAGCGCAGGGCATCCGGGTTACGGCGGAAACCTGCCCGCACTATCTGTTGCTCGACGACAGCGAACTGGCGGGCTACAACCCCAATGCCAAGGTCAATCCGCCGTTGCGTACTTCTGAAGATCGTGACGCCTTGCGCCTGGCCGTGAAAAGCGGCGTCATCGACATCCTGGTCACGGATCACGCCCCGCACGCCCCACATGAAAAGGAATGCCCACTGGATGAAGCGCCAAACGGCATTACGGGCCTCGACCTTGCCGTCAGCCTCAGCTATGAGCTGGTAAGGAAAGGCATCCTGGAAGAAAAAGACCTGATCCGGCTTTGGAATGCGGAACCGGCTCGTATTTTCGGCCTGCCCGTCAATCGCTTCCAGCCCGGCGATCCCGCAGACTTCTTCCTTTTTGATCCCAAGGTGCTTTGGAAAGTCACGCCGGAAACACTCTATTCCAAGAGCTGCAACACGCCTTGGCTCGGCAGGGAACTCACTGGCAGAGTACGCGCCCACTGGATGGGCGGCGTGAAGATTGTCTAGGGGGAGATATGCTGAAATTGCTAAGGACATCGCCATTACCATGAACAGCAAGTCGGAATACAGGCTGGACGAAGAGCATACGCTGTACTGGGAACTCACAATTCCCGCGAACCAGGGCGCGGACATCACCCATTCCGTCGCGGTCTCCGTGCCCGCCGACATGCAGGTGCGCCCCGGAAGATAAAGGAGAACAACTTTTTCAGCGTTAAGCCGCTATTGTATAATGGTTTTTATAGAAGCATGTCGCGCTCAAGGCTGTACCACGCTTCCTCCGTCACCACCACATGGTCAAGAAACGCGATCCCCAGGGAAGGCGCAAGACGGGCAAGTTCCCGGGTCAGCTGCATATCCGGGACGCTGGGATGCGCATTGCCGCCGGGATGGTTGTGCACAAGGATGATGTTGCCCGCTTTATGCAGCAGAGCCATCTCCAGCACCTCGCGGGGCGTGCAGGGAACATGCCCCACAGTACCCTGGCGCAGCCGTTCCCAGGCAATGAGGCGGTTGCCGTGGTCGGTCAGCGCAATCCACAGTTCCTCGTGCGGGCAGCCCGCGAGCCTGGCTTGAGCCATACGGGCCACAGCGTCCGGCGTGCAGAGAATTTCCCTGCGCCGCACGGGCGCTTCCTCGTATCTGGCCATCAGTTCGCGCAGAAGCCGCCAAAACAGCGCCAGGGACGTACCAAAATCCTGCACAGACAGCAATTCGTCCGGCCGCGCATCCAGCACTCCGCGTAGAGTGCCGAAACGCTGCAGCAAGTCCTTGGCCAAAGCCTTCGTGTCGCGGCGCAGCACGACGCAACCGATCAACAGCTCCAGTATCTCGTAGTCCGCGATCTGCGCCGCATCTTTCTGCAAACGCGCCTTCAGGCGTGCCCGGTGGCCTGTCTGATGGCGTGCTGTGCTCATGGCGTCGCTTTTGGAGTATGCGCGGCAGACGCCGCAGCAAGCAGCAGACTCACATCCGCCACCAAGGCATCCAGGGCCTGTTCCGGCTGCCTTTCCCCGGATTTGACGGATAGATCCGCCTGGAACAAAAGCCCGAACAGCCGTGCCAGGCCCTCGTAGCCCAAACGGAACGCCAGCTTCCGCTTCGCATCCGACTCAGCAGGATGCATCCGCACGCTTTCCCCCTGCACAAGCCGCCACAACAGCCGTGTTTCACGGATCCAAAGTCCAAGCAGAGGGAACAATAAACCCTCGTTTGCCCGTCGGGCATGCAACACGCTTGTCCAGGCGTTCCGTACTTTGCCCCCCTGTACGAGACGCAGAAAGCGAAAAATGTCAAAAGCCGGCACATGCGCGGCCTGGGCCGCCAATTCCGCGGATACGCGCCCATCCGCCGCGGCAAGCTCAAGCTTGTCCAGTTCCGAGGCCACGGCGCTCGCATCCGGAATAAGCCCCGCGCACAAAAGTTCCAGCGCTCCCGGCGCACAATGCAGCTTGCGTTTTTGGATCTCCTTTTGGACAAACGCGCGTAACGTTCTGTCATCCAGGCCCGCAGAGCGCCATACCCAACCCTGGCTGTCCGCATGGGCAAGGCATTTGAGCTTCGCTATATACGCGGGAACCTTCGCTTGCCCCTTTTCCCAGGCCATTTCCAGGCAGAAAAAGGGCCAGCAGTGCTCTTTCGGGCTTGCCAGCGCGCTGGAAATACGCTTCCATACAACGGCGGGCAGGGCATTGGCCTGGCGGATCACCAGCGCGCGCCTCATGGCAAACAGGCTGGACTGGTTCAAATGGTCCCAGAACGCCGAAGGCAGTTCTTCATCCCCCCAGTAGACATGACGTTGCCACACGCCGCCCGGAGGGACATACGCCGCAAGCTCCGCCGCCACATGTTCGCGGATGAGGCGCCCGTCCGGGCAGATGCAAAAACTAAAGCCGGCTCTGTCCATGAATATTCTTCTTGTCTTGGCAAAATTCGTATCTAAGATATAGCATCGCATGCGCCGGACGTCTATCATCGCAAGTTCAATTACAAGAAAGTGACTTCTCCCCGTTTGATGTCAGCCAGGCTGTGAACGCCATCCATAAAAGCAGCACGTCAACCGCAGCATCAAGGAAATCAACGCCATTGCAAGCCATACGCACGAAAGTATGGCAACGGCCTCGCGGGAGATCGCCGCACTCGCCGGCCAAACGGACAGCCTCGGCAGGATTGTCGCCGAAATGAAGCACGGTTAAGCCGGACGGGCTGCACACTCGGCAGGTTCAGTCCATTAATTCGCCACGATGTTCACCAGCTTGCCGGGCACATGCAACAGCTTGCGCACGGTCAACTTTTCAAGCTGCCGCGCGATATTGGCTTCGGCCAGGACGGCTTTTTCCATCTCTTCCCGCCCGGCGTCGGCAGCGATCGCAATTTTGCCGCGCAACTTGCCGTTCACCTGGATGACGATGGTCAGCACGTCACGCGCCAGGGCGTCCTCCCGCCATGCGGGCCAGACTTCGTCGGCAAGCAGGGTACGGTGACCCAGTTCTTCCCACAGTTCCTCGCACAAATGCGGAGCGACCGGAGACAGCAGGGTAAGCACGGTGGCCATGGCAGAGGCAAACACCCGGCGGCCCTGCTCGCTCTGGTTCAGTTCGGCGCGGGCCACATACAGCGCGTTGACAAATTCCATGTTCGCCGCGATGGCGGTGTTGAACTGAAAGCGCTCGCCGATGTCCTCCATGGCTTTTTTGACCGTAGCGTGTTCCTTGAGCCGGATTTCGCGGGCCAGGTCAGAACCTTCCGCGTCTGCGGCCGTGGAGGAGCACGCCTTGCAGGTGCTGAGATGTCCGCGTTCCTCGACAAAAAGACGCCACACCCGGTGCAGGAAACGCGAAGAGCCTTCAATGCCCGCGTCGGACCAGTCGAAATCGCGTTCCGGCGGCGCGGCGAAGAGACAAAAGAGGCGTACGGTATCCGCACCGTAGCGGGCGATCATGTCTGAAGGATCCACCACGTTGCCCTTGGATTTGGACATCTTCGCCCCGTCCTTGAGCACCATGCCCTGTGTGAGCAGCTTGGCGAAGGGCTCTTTCAGACCCTTGGGGAAGAAGCCGCTGTCACGCAAAGCCTTGGTGAAAAAGCGGGCATAGAGCAGATGCAGGATGGCATGTTCCACGCCGCCGATATACTGATCCACGGGCAACCAGTAACCGAGGGCCTGCGGCTCGAAGGCTGCATCCTGTTTGCTGGCGTTGGTAAAGCGGGCGAAATACCAGGAGGATTCCACAAAGGTATCCATGGTGTCCGTTTCGCGACGGGCGGGTTTGCCGCACACCGGGCAGGCGCAGCGGTAAAATTCCGGGCTGTCCGGCAGGGGCGAACGTCCGTCGTCGCGGGTTTGCACCTCAAGCGGCAGGAGGACAGGGAGTTTTTCTTCCCTTTCAGGCGTCACGCCGCAGAAGTCGCAATAGACCATGGGAATGGGCGCGCCCCAATAGCGCTGGCGGGATATATTCCAGTCGCGCAGGCGGTACTTGACCGCGCGCTTGCCCTTGCCCCGCGCTTCCAGCGCGGAGGCCACGCTCTCTTTGCCCTCCCCGCTGTCCATGCCGTCAAACTCGCCCGAGTTGACCATGCGGCCGGGACCGGTCATGGCTTCGCCCATAGCGGCGGGGTCAAGCGCTGGGCCGTCCGGCTGAATAACCACGCGGATCGGCAGCGTGTACTTACGGGCGAACTCAAAGTCGCGCTGGTCGTGCGCGGGCACGCCCATGACCGCGCCGGTACCGTATTCCGCCAGCACGAAATTGGCCAGCCATATGGGGAGCCGTTCGTTGTTCAAAGGGTTGATGCAATAGGCGCCGGTAAAAATACCCGCTTTTTCCAGCAATTCGGACTGGCGTTCCAACCTGTCCATATTGCGTACCTCTTCGATAAACGCGCGCACTGCGGTTTCCTGTTCCGAACCCGCGATAAGCGTTTCCACCAACGGATGTTCCGGCGCGAGGCTCAGAAAGGTCGCGCCAAACAGCGTATCCTGGCGGGTGGTGAACACGGCGATGGGGTACTCTCCCGGCGTTTCCAGGTCAAAGACGATTTCCGCGCCGACGGACTTGCCTATCCAGTTGTGCTGCATGGAAATGACGCGTTCCGGCCATCCTTTTCCCAACATCTCCAGATCGGCCAGCAGTTCTTCGGCGTAGTCCGTGATGCGCAGGAACCATTGCGCCAGATCCTTGTGCACCACTGCGCTGTCGCAACGCCAGCACAGCCCTTCGATAACCTGCTCGTTGGCGAGCACGGTGTGGCAGGAAGGACACCAGTTCTGCGGCGCCATTTTGCGGTAGATCAGGCCTTTTTCATAAAACTTCAGGAAGAACAGCTGTTCCCAGCGATAATATTCCGGATGGCAGGTCGCAAGCTCGCGATCCCAGTCATAGGAATAGCCGAGGCGTTTCAACTGACTGCGCATGGCGTCAATATTCGCATAGGTCCAACGGGCCGGATGTACCCTGTTCTTGATGGCGGCGTTTTCCGCAGGCAGGCCGAAAGCGTCCCAGCCCATGGGATGCAGCACATTATACCCGCGCATGCGCAAAAAACGAGCCAGCACATCGCCGATCGAATAATTGCGCACGTGTCCCATATGGATATTCCCGGAAGGATAGGGAAACATTTCCAGCAAGTAATATTTCGGCTTGGCGTCTTGCGGTCCGGTGGCAAAGCTGCGTGCCCGTTCCCAGCGTTCCTGCCACTTTTTTTCTATATTTTCAAAATGATAACGTTCAGTCTGCATGGTTTGTCTGATGTATGGCCGGACTTGCCCCGGCGACGTTTGCATCCTGTTCCAGGGCCTTGGCCGCTGCATCGAGAATGCCGTTGATAAAGGAACGCGCGCCTGCTTCGCCGAACTGCCCGCAAAGCTCCAGCGCTTCGTTGATCGCGACCCGCGGAGGAATGTCCGCCCGGTACTGCAGCTCGTATACGGCAAGGCGCAACAGCGTCAGCTCAATCCGGCCCATCCTGTCCAGGCGCCAGTTACGCGCAAAACGGGCAATCACGGCATCAAGACGCTGCACATTCTTCCACACGCCCAAGGCCAGCTCCCAGGAAAAACCGGAAAGCACGGCCGCTTTATCCGCCGTGACGGCACTTTGCTCAAAACGCTCCCGCAGTTCCCCTTCGGAAGAAACAGGAGTAAAAGCAAGTCCATACAGAAACTGAAACGCCAGTTCCCGCTCGCTTCGCCGCGATGTGCCGACTTTCTTCGTCATTTATGTAATCTGTTCCAGTACGCGCACGGTTTCCAGCATGGCTGCGGCCGCTTCCGCTCCCTTGTTGCCCGCTTTGCTGCCCGCGCGTTCTATGGCCTGTTCCAGAGTGTCGGTGGTCAACAGGCCGAAACCGATGGGCATGCCGCTTTCCAGGCCGACCTGGGCGATGCCCTTGATTGCCTCGTTCGCGACAAAATCAAAGTGCGGTGTGGAACCACGGATCACCGCGCCCACGGCCACAATACCGTCGTATTTTTTGCGCGCGGCCAAGCGTTTGCAGACCAACGGCATTTCGAATGCCCCCGGCACGCGCACCAGATCAATGGCTTTCTCATCGCAGCCGTGCCGCACAAGATAATCCACCGCACCGCCGATCAGGCGCTCCACGATGAAGTCATTGAAACGCGCGGCGACTATGGTGATGCGCAAGCCCTTGGCGTCAAGCTTTCCTTCGATGCTTTTCATGACTTCTCCATGTAGTAATGTATGTTGTACCATGTGACTTATCCCTTGGCCGAGGAACACGACAGGGTGAGCAGGTGCCCGAGTTTTTCTTTTTTTGCCCTAAGATAGACGGCGTTTTGCGGGCAGGCTTCCAATTCGATGGGCACGCGCTCCACGATTTCGATGCCGTAGCCCTCAAGCCCGATAATTTTCCGCGGATTGTTGGTCAACATGCGCATTTTGCGCACTCCCAAGTCCACCAGTATCTGCGCGCCCACACCGTAATCGCGCAGGTCGGGGGCGAAGCCGAGCTGCCGGTTGGCTTCCACGGTGTCATAACCCTTATCCTGCAAGGCGTAGGCCTTGATCTTGTTCGCAAGCCCTATGCCCCGGCCTTCCTGGCGCATGTAGAGCAGTATCCCGCAGCCTTCCTGTTCGATCTGCGCTAAGGCGGCTGCAAGCTGGCCGCCGCAGTCGCAGCGCAGGGAGCCCAGCAGGTCGCCGGTCAGGCATTGGCTGTGGACGCGCACCAGCACAGGGTTTTCATGACCCTTGATGTCCCCTTTGATCAAGACCAGATGGGTGCTGGGATCATTTTCGCTTTCATAGGCCATGACCGTAAAATCGCCGAAGCGTGTGGGCAGTTTGGCTTCCGCCGTCCTGCGCACGCAAAGCTGCCCGGCTTGCATGCGAAAGCGGATAAGATCCTTGACCGCCGCTATTTTCAGGCCGTGCTCTCTGGCAAATTCGACCAGATCCGGCAAGCGCGCCATTTCGCCGTCATCACGCATGATCTCGCAGATAACGCCGGCAGGTTTCAGCCCGGCGAAATGCGCCAAATCCACGCTGCCTTCGGTCTGTCCCGCGCGTGTCAGCACGCCGCCGCTCTGTGCGCGTATGGGAAAGATATGCCCCGGCGTGACAAGATCATCCGGCCTTGCGCCGTCTTTGACCGCTGTGAGAATGGTGGTGGCGCGATCCGCAGCGGAAATGCCGGTGGTGACGCCCTCGCGCGCTTCAATGGATACAGTGAAATTCGTGCCGAATTTTGAGCCGTTGCGTTTGGTCATGAGCGGCAACTGCAAGTTGTCCACCATGGCCGGGGCCATGGTCAGACAGATGAGCCCCCGGCCGTATTTCACCATAAAATTGATGCTGTCCGGCGTGACATGTTCAGCGGCTATGGTCAAGTCGCCTTCGTTTTCCCGGTCTTCGTCGTCGACCAGAATGATCATCCTGCCTCGGCGGATCTCCTCAATGGCCTCCGGAATGCTGCACAACACCGACATCGTGTTTCCTTTTCAGGTTTCAGGGCTATAAAAAACCATGTTCCCGCAAAAAATTCTCGTCCAGACGCGCGTCTTCCCGCCTGGGAGCGAGCATGCGGCGCACATATTTGCCGATCATGTCGACTTCCATATTGACCCGCGTTCCGGGCGCCCAGGACGCGATTGTTGTGGAGCGCCGGGTTTCCGGAATCACATTCACTTCCAGAAAATCGTCCCCGCAGGCGTTCACCGTAAGACTTATGCCGTCAAGCGCCACCGAGCCTTTGGGGATGACCAGTTCTCCATAGTCCGCCGGAAACGCCAGGCGAACGAGCAGGGACCGGCCTGCATCCCGCACGCTTTGCACCGTGGCCAGGCAATCCACATGCCCGCTCACCAGATGACCGCCCAGGCGCTGTCCGATCGCCAGGGCGCGTTCCAAATTCACCGGATCCTCCGGACGCAGAAGGGACAAGTTCGTCCGGCCAAGCGTCTCCGCCGAGGCATAGGCCGTCAAACACCCGTCCGTGCTGCTTTCCACCGTCAGGCACGCCCCGTTGACGGCGATGGACTCGCCGATCACGATGTCCTCAAGCGTGAAAAGAGCGCGGATTGCAAGAACACGTTCCTGTCCGCTCCGTTGTATCGCCGTCAGACGGCCCTGTCCCTGAATAATGCCGGTGAACATCGCTTATCCCGATCAACGCGGCCGCAGCATAAGATGCGCATCTTCGCCGCACATGCTCAATGAAGCTATGCGCAAGTTCAAGCTTTCATCCATGCGCAACGGCGCGCGCCCGTCAAAGAGCGGCAACGCGGCATTATCTCCCAGAATGCGCGCTGACACATGCAGGCGAAATTCATCAGCCAGCCCCTGTTCAAGCAGGGAGAACGCAAGTCTGCCGCCCCCCTCGCAAAGCACATAGAAGCAGGCGTGATCATGTTGTAATAGGCGCAGCCCCGCATGGAGGTCAAGCCCCTTATGAGATCGCGCCGCATCAAGGCCATGTATGTGCGCGCCGATGTCCCGCAGGGCTTCGGCGTCCGGCGAGGCGGCAAGTTCGCGCGGACAGAGAAAAACACATTGCTCAGGCCGCTGATGCAGCAGATGGAGTCTGTCCGCCAGCTTGGGCAGACGCGAGGTGAGGATGCAGGCCAACGGCTGGCGACCCCCCGCCGGGAGCGGCCGGGCTGCCAGCAGCGGATTGTCGGCGTACAAGGTATTGCCGCCGATGAGTACGGCGCCGCCGCAGCCGCCGATATGGGCGCGCAGTGCATGTACCGAGGCGCGGGAAGCCTCGCCGCTGACCCATTGCGCATGCCCGTTTCTGGTAGCGATGCGTCCGTCCAGAGTGGAAGCCAGCTTGAGGATAAGATAGGGACGCTGTTCCTGTTGCCAGACGAGAAAATCCGCCGCCAAATCGCGGCAGGACTGCTCCCGGACGCCCATGTACACCTCGACGCCTTGCTCCCGCAGCCATTCGGCTCCGCCCCCGGCCTGGGGATTGGGATCCGGCAGGCCGACGACAACGCGGCGTATGCCCGCCTGCAGAATGGCCTGCGTGCATGGCGGGGTTTTTCCATGATGACGGCAAGGCTCAAGCGTCACGCAAAGCGTGCAGTCCGCGGGATGAACGCCTTTCTCCGCCGCGTCGTGCAGGCATGCCGCCTCGGCATGGGGCTGTCCGTAGGCGCTGTGGAAACCCTGGGCCGCAATATGCCCGTCGCGCACCAAAACCGCGCCGACGACAGGGTTGGGGCAGGCGCGCCAGCGTCCTTGTTCGGCAAGGGCAATGGCGGCATCCATGAAGGGCTCGAAAAACGAGGCGTCTTGCCGCCCTGTGCGCGGACTCACTGAGGACTCCGGGCAAGGCTGAGTTTTTCCGTGAAGATTCCGGCTTCGTGCAGCAACTGGGCGGCGAGGGGATCAGGGTAGTCTTCCGCGTAATAGATGGCGCTGACCGAACAGTTGATGAGCATTTTCGTGCACATCACACAAGGATGCGTTGTGCAGTAGATAACAGCGTTCCGGATCTGCGCATTGTGTATGGCGGCCTGGATGATGACGTTCTGCTCCGCGTGCAGACCCCGGCATATTTCATGCCGCTGGCCCGAAGGGATTTGCAGCGCTTCCCGCAGACAGCCGATTTCCGCGCAATGCGCCACCAAAGCGGGAGCGCCGTTGTAGCCCGTGGCCAGGATGCGCTTGTCTCTGACCGCGACGGCGCCGACCTTACGGCGCAGACAGGTCGAGCGTTCCGCCACCATGTAGGTGATGTTCATGAAATATTCCGGCCAGGGCATGCGGCTCATGGAGCCTCCTTCGTTGCGGCGCATGGTATATCACTTCGGCAAAAAGGAAAAGCTGCCCGGTTTCGGGGGATGAATACCCCTTCCCTGCGTCGCTATCGTATTTTTCTTGCCCTCCGCCCCTCGCGTCCGGATGGGAGAAAGCCTGGATGCACTGGCGGCCGATGTGCAGGATGGGGCGCGCCCTTGTTCTGGTGAATGCCAACACCGCATTGGCGTCCCAAGTGTAAGCGCCGGCATAGACGATGGAAAAGTTTTCGGACAAGGACGCGAATCGTGGCGTGCAGGTTTCACTACGAGAAGAGAGGCTGAGCACATAGCCCGTTGCGGCGTCTTGCTGTCTGCTCTGACGCGGCATCACGGCACACCGCAGTCCGGCGCTACCAGGCAAACAGGGGATATTGGAGCGCGAAGCGCGTCACTTCCTCGCGGATCCCGGCAAGACGCCACTCGTTTTGGACATCGCCAAGCACAGCCGCAATCCAGTCGGCCACGCGGCGCATTTCCGCCTCCTTCATGCCGCGCGTTGTCAACGCGGGCGTGCCGATGCGCACCCCGGAGGTCACAAAGGGCGAGCGGGTTTCAAAG
>Ga0123353_10012322_pt1 | contig 12143 bp, 10 predicted proteins | sample TergutLab28metaG_3_FD_92763 | JGI IMG/M metagenome (GOLD analysis project Ga0123353, IMG submission 92763) | Labiotermes labralis P3 segment gut microbial communities from Petit-Saut dam, French Guiana - Lab288 P3 | ecosystem: Host-associated > Arthropoda: Insects > Digestive system > Gut ... | reverse complement strand
CCGTGTGCAAATATTTGCTCGGAGACAGCACTTTTAACAAGGGAAGCGTCGAATATACATTTGAAATCATGTCCCGTATGAAGCTGAAACTGGGCGTGGACTACGCCTTCGAGAACAACGGGCAGTTCCTCGTGATCCGCCTTGGCAGCATTTATGATCAGCTGACGCGCTACTGCCGCGAGTGCAACATCCCCGGCGAAGTCCTCGAGCGAAGTCAGTTTTTAAAGCAATTAGAGCATACCGATTATTTCGTCAAAAAGAGCATCAAAAAACGCTACGGGGACAAGACATATTGGTCGTGGGTGGTCGATTTTTTCAAGCTGTCAAAGGCTTGCGACGTCTCCGAGTTCGTCCAGGAATCGGCACAGGAAGAGTATGTCCAATGTTCCATTTCTGTATAATGTTCCATTAGTTCCTTTAGAATCACTACTATATATGTATATATATATCCCCATTTAAAGCAAGACAGAGCGAAAAAACGGATATATATAATCGTGTGTTCCGGCATGGAACCATGGAACTTTGGAACATTTCGGATACCCCGAATTTTCGTCAAAATGACGGAAGGGGGGTCTACATCCCTGTGCGAATCCATTTGTCGAGCGTCCATGGGCCTCGCGTGAGCGTCCGCAATTTCAAGGCGTTTGAAACGCGCTTTCAATACATCTGCCCTCGGAGGGCCTTGATACACAAGGCTTTCCGGGGGCCTCATGTTTGTCCGGCGATTGAAAACTTGAAAGACAAGCCATGCTTTCAAGCCCGTCCGGCTGGGGATTTACACCCTTGGGGGTTCGGGGGCTTAGCGGCCCGGCAGCGCGGCGGACAGGCCCGGCGCGGCATGTATCTGGACAATTTATTGTCGCATAGAATGGGCAAAAAGGGGGCGGTATTATGGCAAACGGACACGGCGGGGCTCGTCCTGGGGCTGGCCGGAAAAAGAAACCCCTCGCGGACAAGATCATGGAAGATATGCCGGGCAAGCGCGCGCCGAAGGTGCTGGGGTTCGCCGAGGGCCTGCCCGCCGACACCACGCCGCCGGAATTTCTGGCTGATTTTGTTGCCATCGAGCAAGTGGAGCCGACGGTCGACGATATTTACAGCGACACCGTTACTTGGCTCCAGCGCACCGGGTGCCTGCATCTCATCAACCCGCAATTTATCAGCGACTACGCCCTGTTGAAGTTTCGTTGGTACGAGTGCGAGGCCATCATTCGGGCGCAGCTGATTACGCTAACCAAACAGGGCCGATGGCCGCAGAACCCGGCAACCGACATGAGCCTGAAATATCTCAAACAGGCGGACATCGCCTGGAACAAGATTTGGGCTGTGGTCGCGCAGAACTGTGAGTACAGTTTCGGCGGGGAGAACCCCAACGCCGACGTGATGCACGGCCTGCTGACAATGGATTTGGAGGATTGAAATGCCATATAAATCAAGGAGTTTTTGCTTGCAGCCGGGCTGTTCCAATCTGGTCAACGCCGGGGAGGGCGGCTACTGCCCGCTACACAAGCCTGTTCGAAAAGATGCCTCTGCCTATTATGACCGCCGCTGGCAGAAGGTGCGCGCGGCGTATCTTGGCAAACATCCGCTCTGCCATGATTGCCAGCGCACCGGTCGGCTGACCCCGGCCACCGATGTCCATCACATTATCAAGCCCGGTGACGGTGGCACAGACCGCGATGATAATCTGCTGGGCCTGTGCAAATCATGTCACAGCAGCCGGACGGCGAAGGGGGAATAGCATGTCGTTTACATATACCCCCACGCGCTTCATGGCCGACGATTCACGCTATTCACAAAAGCGGGCCGACCACGCCGTCGCGTTCATACAGCAACTAAAGCACATCAAGACCAACGAGTGGGCCGGCAAGCCCTTTTTGCTGCTGCCTTGGCAGGAACAGCTTGTTCGTGATATCTTTGGTATTATCAAGCCCAACGGAAAGCGCCAGTTTCGACATTGTTTCGTGGAAATCCCCAAGAAATCAGGAAAAAGTGAGTTGGCTGCGGCGATTGCATTATATTTGCTTTGCGCTGACAGAGAACAGGGAGCAGAAATATATTCTGTCGCGAACGACCGGGAGCAGGCTGAAATCGTGTTCAAATTGGCGATGCAAATGGCGCAGGATAATCCTGTTCTTCGGCAGATGTGCAAGTTCGTGGATTCCCGGCACAGAATTATTTTCCCGAAAACAAGGAGCTATTACGCCGCCATTTCCAGTGAAATCAAAAACAAATATGGCCTGAATGTTCATGGCTGCGTTTTTGATGAGTTGGTCGGCCAGACAACGCGCCAGCTATACGACACAATGACCCTGGGGGCCAATTCAGGCCGGTCGCAGCCGCTGAACTTTGTCATCACCACGTCCGGCACCGATAAAACCAGCGTTTGTTATGCTGAACATTGCTACGCCCTTGATCTTTTGCACGACCGCAAGCACAATCCTACGTGGTACCCTGTTGTTTTCGCCGCGCCGGATGATGCTGACTGGACTGACCCGGTGGTGTGGAAAAAGGCGAATCCCTCGTATGGCATCACTGTGCCGGAAGAATTCTATCACAATTTCATGCTCCGGGCCAAAGAGGATGTGGCCTTCGAGCATGAATTCCGGCAATTCTACCTGTGCCAATGGCTGAGTTCGTCGAAAAAGTGGCTTCCGATGGACAGATATGATTTGGGCAACAAGCCCATTGACGAAGCCGCCCTGTATGGCAGGCCCTGTTATGGCGGGCTGGATCTGGCTTCAACGGATGATATAGCGGCGTTTGTTCTTGTGTTCCCGCCGCCCGATGACGAGCCAAATGGTGAGTATATTGTTCTTCCATCATTCTGGATTCCCCGCGAAAACATGATGCGCCGGGTGAAGAACAACAACGTGCTGTACGATCAATGGCACAGAGATGGTTTTCTCAACGTGACGGAAGGTAATGTGATCTACTACGATTTCATCGAAAAAGAGCTGGAGGCCCTCGCGAAAAAATATGACATCAAGCAAGTCATGTACGACACTTGGGGCGCGATTCAGATGGTGCAGAACCTCGAGGGGCAGGATTTTGAAATGATAAAGTTCGGGCAGGGCTACAAGTCATTATCGCCGCCTTCGAAGGAGCTGCATAAAATTGTGTCCGACGGCAAGCTGATTCACGGCGGGCACCCGGTGCTGCGGTGGATGTTCGAGAATGTGTACGTCGAAATGGATGCGGCGGCGAACGTCAAACCCAGCAAGAAAAAATCCAAAGACAAGATCGACGGGGCCGTCGCGACCATCATGGCCCTGGACGGCGCGATTCGCCGGAACGAGTATAGATCACCCTATGACAGCCACGGCCTGCTGACCATCGGCCCGGATGGCTTGGAGGAATTCGACCACACGACCCGGATGTGGAAGCCCTACGTCAACCCGAAAAAGAAGAAGGAGAAGCCGCAGGGGGCGATTGCCTACGTCGGAACCGGGGTGCCGGACTACCTGAAAAAGACGGGTGAGAAATAGCCGGATGAGTTGTCATAAGTCATATATATCAAGGCTTTTCGGCTTTCATGTTCGTCTAGTATAGCGGGTTGACTGTTGGCGCAGAATCGTTTATCATGTGACTACCCCACACGGGGAATCACAAAATAAACGGAGGAAAAACCCATGCCAAAGAAGAAAATCGCACCCGTCATCGACACCGTCTGCATCGAAGTCCCCAACGATTTCACGCCCGAAGCCCTCGACAATCTGACCAAGATGGTCACCGCCAAGGAAGCGCTCATCAAGAAGGCCCTCGCCGCCGATGCGCTCCCCATCGAGATGGACGATGAAAAAGTCAGCTTCCCCTGGTTCGCCGCTGAGTTGGACGGCGAACACATAAACGCCTACGCACAATTCATCACTTGCCTCGCTGCTACCGCCAAGACAAAAAAGCGTGTTCAGACCGAAAACAAAGCCATCGACAACGAGAAATTCCGCATGAGGATTTTCTGCATCGCCCTCGGGATGATCGGGCCGGAGTACAAATTGGCGCGCGCGCTTTTGGGTAAAAATCTCAGCGGAAACTCGGCTTGGTCATCAGGAATCGACCCACGCGCCAAAGCGTCGGTGGAAGCCCCGCAGGAGGCCCCTGCCGCGCCCAAACCCGCGAAGAAGGCTCCCGTCAAGAAGAAGCCCGCCGCGAAACCCGCACCCGACGTGGCCCCCACGGGCGAAATCGCCACCGAGGCCGCATAACCCCGCGCGCCCGCGCATATATTTTTCTCAGCCGAGCCGCCGCAAGGCGGCTCTTTTCAGTGAGGGGACACCATGGGGATTTTCAACAGAAAACAGAAGCAGCCTGTGAAGAACAGCCTGTCGACCAGCCGCCCGTTCTTCTTCGGGCGCGCGACTTCCGATGTAAACGTCAACGAGCGTACCGCCATGCAGACCGCCGCCGTATATTCCTGCATTCGGGTGTTATCGGAGGCAGTGGCGTCGCTGCCGTTGCAGCTGTATAGATATCAGGGGGCCGGTGCGGTGATCGCGGACGATCATCCGCTGTATGACATACTGCATTTTGTGCCAAACGTGGAGATGACTAGCTTTGTCTTTCGTGAGACGCTGATGTCGCACCTATTGCTGTACGGCAACGCCTACGCGCAAATCATCCGCGACAGCACCGGGCAGATCAAAGAGCTATACCCGCTGCTGCCGGATAAAATGGATGTCAGCCGTGATGAAACCGGCCGAATATATTACACCTACTGGCCCGAAAAAGACGCTGCCCACCCGGAGGAAAAAGGCGGCGGCACAGTATTGCGCTACGATGAAGTGCTGCATATACCGGGGCTGTCGTTTGATGGACTCGAGGGCTATTCGCCTGTCGCGCTTGCCAAGAATGTGATCGGCATGGCGATTGCCACAGAAAATTACGGCGCGAGCTTTTTCCGCAACGGGGCCATGCCGGGCGGCATATTGGAACATCCAAGTGAGCTAAACAAAGACGCTCCCGAGCAGATCCGCGACATTTGGGAGACCCTGTTCCGAGGGCAGGGCGCGCACCGCGTGGCTGTGTTGGAAGGCGGCATGACGTACCACGCCGTGGGCATCCCTCCCGATCAGGCCCAGTTCCTTGAAACGCGCCGGTTCCAGTTGAATGAAATCGCCCGGATATTTCGCGTCCCGCCGCACATGATCGGTGATTTGGAGCGCAGTACATTTAGCAATATTGAGCAGCAGGCATTGGAATTTTTGAAGTACAGCGTTGATCCCTGGTTGAAAAGGTGGGAGCAACAGATGGAAAAAACGCTGCTTTCACCCGCCGAGCGCAAAACACATGAGATTCGCTTCAATGTCGACGGCCTGCTGCGCGGGGACTACGAAAAGCGCATGCGCGGCTTCGCCATCGGGCGGCAGAACGGCTGGCTTTCGGCGAACGAAGTGCGCGCGCTGGATCGCATGAACCCCATCCCGGAGGAATTCGGCGGAGACACATATTACATCAACGGCAACATGGTCGAAATGGGGAGGCGGCGCGATGCGGACACTGAGAATTGACGGCGATATTGATGAGATTTCCCTCGCAGGCCTGCGGACTGAGCTTGCCTCTGACGCCGGGGACATCACTGTGTGGATAAACTCCCCCGGCGGGGACGTTTTCAGCGCGGCGCGGATGTATACGCTGCTGCGGGAGCACCCCGGCAATGTCACTGTGCAGATAGATGGCATGGCTGCCAGCGCGGCATCAGTGATTGCAATGGCGGGTGACCGGGTGCTCATGTCCCCGTTGGCCTACATTGTTATTCACAATCCTGCGACCATCGCTGTCGGAGACAGCACGGAAATGCAACGCACCGGCGCGATGCTGGATGAGATAAAAGAGGGCATTATAAACGCCTACACCCTGAAAACAAAACTTTCCCGCAAAGAACTCAGCCGCCTGATGGATGCCGAGGAGTGCTTCAACGCCAAGCGGGCTGTGCAATTTGGCTTCGCTGACGGGATATTATACACCGAAAATTCTACAAGGAGGCAAGTCATGAATCTGAGTGGTTTACACGAACAGCGCAGCGCGCTGTGGGAGAAAGCACAGGCGTTCATGAACGCAAGGACGGAGCTATCCGTCGAGGACTGCGCAGTCTACGAAAAGATGGACGCAGACATCGCCGCGCTCGGAAAACAAATCGAAATGATGGAGAGGCATCGAGAAATGAAGGATCAACTGAGCGCGCCCACGTCGAAGCCCCTGGTCAGCAAGCCCGGCGCGACCCTGCCTGCCGCCAAAGACGAGTACGGCGAGGCGTTCTGGAATGTGCTGCGCGGGCGGCCCATCAGCAATGTGCTGTCCATCGGCACCGATACTTCTGGCGGATATTTGGTGCCGGAGGAATTCGCAAATCAGCTGGTGGAAGCCCTCACGGAACAGAACATCTTCCGGCAAATAGCGCAGATCGTTAGCACCAGCCACGAAAAGCTGAAAGTACCAATCGCCACGGTGTCCGGCACCGCAAGCTGGATGGAAGAGAACGAGGCTATCCCGGAAAGCGACAGCGCCTTTGGTCAGGTGATTTTGCAGGCGTATAAAATAGGTACGCTCATGCGGGCCTCGACGGAATTGATTGATGACAGCGCGTTCAACATCCAGAATTTCATCGCCCGCGAATTCGCCCGGCGCATCGGTGTCAAAGAGGAGGAAGCCTTTTGTATCGGTGACGGCGTCGGCAAGCCCACCGGGGTGTTCACTTCAGCCGGTGCGGAAATAGGCACAACGGCCTCCAGCACAAACATTAATTTCGACAATGTGATTGATCTGTTCCACAGCATCAAGCCGCCGTACCGCATCCATGCGAAGTTCCTGACCCATGACAGCACGCTGAAGCAGTTGCGCAAGCTGAAAGACAACAACGGCCAGTATCTTTGGCAGCCCGCCGTCAAAGAGGGCATGCCCGATACAATCCTTGGGAAGCCTGTGTATATCTCGCCCTTCGTGCCGGAAATAGCCTCTGGCACCACGCCCATCGCCTTCGGGGACTTTTCCTACTACTGGATTGCCGACCGGCGCGACGTGCGATTCAAAGTCCTGAATGAGCTGTTTGCGCAGAATGACCAAGTGGGCTTCTATGCCACGCATCGTGTGGATGGGAAGCTGATTTTGCCGGAGGCCATTAAGCTGTTGAAGGTGGCATAACCCCTCTGTGCTGAAAAACGTCTCTCACGCCGTCCTGCGCCGCGCAGGGCGGCTTTTGCATGCTAAGGCGGGATGGGATACAAGAACAGACATGGACAAAGTTTCCTGAGCCTGTGTTTGATTAGCGCGTTTTCAATTATAGCACAACCCGGCATAAAAATCTACAGCCGGACAAAATTTTGTCCCGGACGCGCTTTCCTTCTATAATAGGACATCCACTGACATGCATAGACATGGCAGGGATAAACAGCATGGACAATCAACAGGTTTACACCGACAGCGGCACATTTGAAGTGAACGCTTTCTTCGGCGAAAAGATAACACTCGGGCAGATTTTGGCTGCTCGGGTGCTTCGCGATTTGGAGAAGAAAACCCTTGAGAATCAAGGAGAATTAACTTGCCTGTCTGAAAATTCAGAGGTATAATGGACGGGCAAATCCTTGGTTCCTGCTGGGAAGGAGTGAAAGATTGAAACAGCAGGCAAACCACGCAGCACTCTACTGCCGTCTCAGCCGCGATGACGGCGGCGATGCTGAGAGCAATTCTATCCAAACCCAGCGGAGTATGCTACAGCGATACGCCCGCGAACAGGCGTTTATCGTGCGCGAAGAACACATCTACATCGACGATGGCATTTCTGGCACAACATTCGAACGCCCGAGTTTTAAACGCATGATCGCGGACATCGAGGAGGGCAAGGTCAAAATTGTCCTGTGCAAAGATCTCAGCCGTTTGGGCCGCAACAACGCCCTCGTAGCCTTCTACACCGAGATTTTTTTTATTGATCACGATGTGCGCTTCATTGCTTTGAATGACGGCATTGACAGCGCCAAGGGCGATAATGAGATTATGCCCTTTAAATCTGTGATCAACGAATACTACGCGCGAGACATTTCAAAGAAGGTGCGGTCGGCGATTCGCACACGGGCTATCAACGGGGAGCATCACGCAGGCAAAGCACCCTACGGCTATCTCAAAAATCCACAGGACAGACGCAAATTGATAGTCGACCACGAAGTCGCGCCGGTGGTACAGCAGATGTTCCAGATGTACGCCGACGGCCTGAGCAGTTACGCCATCGCGAAGCACTTTTTTGAACAGCGCATCCCCACGCCATCGGGCCTTGATTTTCTCCGCACAGGCAAAATCGGCAAAGGAGTCGACCCGGAGCGGCCCTGGGACTGGCGGTCGTATTCGGTAGACACAATCCTCAAGAACCCATGCTATCTCGGACACATGGTCAGTGGAAGGCAAACCACAAAATCCTTTAAAAACCCGACTGTTGTAAAGGTTCCACAGGAGGATTGGATCATCGTCGAGGGAACGCATGAGGCCCTAATCAGCGAGGAGCTGTTCGAAAAAGTGCAGCGGCTGACAAAAACAAAAGTCCGCACCAACAATTTGCATGGTACGAACATGTTCGCGGGGTTACTCAAATGCGCCGACTGCGGCAGGAACATGGCATATTCCTCCACACGCGAGATGCGCGGCGGCGAGGGCGGCTTCAATTGCGGAGGCCAACGGCACAGTTACCGCGCCAAAGACGGTGATCGCTGCTCAGGGCACAACATCCCCTACAAGGGCCTGCGCGAGGCTGTGCTGGCGAATTTGCGCATGGTGCTGGCTGCCAGCTTCGACCCGGAGGATTTCCTTCAGCACGTCGAACAGGGCCACGAGGACACCTCAGAGGATGACAAAAAGGCCATCGTCAAGCTGAAACAGCGCGACAGCCAATTGCGTGTACTGACCCGGCGCATCTTTGAGCAGAACGCCAGCGGCAGCATTTCCGATGAGACTTTCGCTGAATTGTACAGCGGCTATCAGGATGAGCAGAAATCCATCGCGGGCAAAATCGCCGCCCTGGAGGAAAAGCTGGCCGGTCGACAAGTGGAGCAGAGCAACACCGACCAATTTCTCGCGCTGGCGCAGCCCCATCGGGAAATCCCCGAACTGACCCGCGACATTCTGGTGGACTTTATCGAGAAAATCGTGGTGCATGAGGGCACCGGGTACAGATTCACCAGAAAGCAGGAAATTGACATCTATTATCGCTTTGTGGGGAAGTTGGGAGTAGGCATTGCGTTATTCTAATGCGCCCCCTGCGGGCCGCGCGCGCCGGTGGCGCCCCTGGGGCCGGGCAGGCCGTTGGCGCTGCAAAGCGCGCAGGTGCTGGGGCAGGCCAGGGTAACGGAGGAAGCGACGCCGAGGAAAGCGCTGGCAGTGCCATGAACCACGGCGATCTGCTGATTCATGCCGCCGTCGACAATATGGGTTGCGCCGTTGGATATATTCGTGACGTAGACCATGTGGCTGCGGGGATCGACGGAAACACTGATATAATCCGGGATGATCGAGATAAGGTCCAGGTCGCCCAGCCTGGCAAAAGAACAGGCGTCGAAAATGCCGGCGGAATTGCCCGCCGCGTCGATGACATAAAGATACCCCAGGCCGGGGTCGAGGGCCATGGCGCGGATGCCTTCTTCGATGTCCGCGGCTTTGATGAATTCGTTGCGCTTGGCGTCGAAGAGCACGAGGGTATCGCCGTCGGCGGCCACGAGCATGTTGCTGCAGTTGTTGACCATAAGATTGCTCAGGCCGGATTGCGCTTCATAATCAATATCGCCCACGACTGTGTTGGTGTTGCTGTTAATGACAGCAAGGCCGGTTGCGGTGGATACATACACAAGGTTTGTGTTCGGATTGACCGCCACGGAACCAGTGTTTGCCAGCGGAATTTCAAGCAGCGCTTCATCCGTCCGGCCATTGACGACCGCTACGAACGGGTTGTACCGCGAGGCGATATACACCAGGCTGTTGTTCGGGTTGACAGCAATCGCGCTGTCGGTGTAATCGCCCGCGGGCAACAGCACAACGGCGTCTTCGAGGGTATTGGTGTTGCCGTCGATCACCGCCAACTCGCCGTCCTGGGAAACCAGGTAAACCTTGCGCAGGATGGGGTCGAAGCCCATTCTCGCGACAGGGAAGGGCGCTTCGATGCCGGCGATGATTTCGCGCGTGGCGGGGTCGACGACGCTGATCGCTTCGCCGCTGCGCACGTAGGTGTAAGCGGGCTGCTCGCAGCTGCCGCCTGCGGGCCCGGTGGGGCCGGTGAGGCCCGCGCCGGAACCCGCGCAGCAGCTGGAGAGGCTGCAGGTCGCTAAGCTTGGGTAGCATAGGGTCGGCTGCAGCGATTCGTCAGCGGGCCGAAAACCGCTGACAGGGCGTTTAACTTTATTATCCATAGGATTGCATCTCCCATATTCATTTTTTGTTTCAGCATTCTGGCTGGTATCGGCAATTGCTCAAGGCTGCTATTTCATCAGAATTCGCACTTTGTCAGCGCTTACGCGCTCAAGCACTTTGTATCCCTCATTCGAGAAGGTACCAATGCCCCGATTATTGGGCCTGCAATACCCGCCGGGGCGGCAAGTGCCGTCGTCGCGGACAATCATCTTGCCCAGCAGGCCGACAGGAGCCCATTCCGGGCGCTGGCCGCGGCCCCTGTATTCCCGGTTGGGATCATAGGCGGGATTGAGCGCCGGCAGCATTTCCTGTGTGGTCCTGCTTACTTTCTGTGGCGTCTTGGTTTCGGGGTCAGATTCCATTGCCTCCCGTGTGACCTTCTGCATCCGATAGATGATTTGGCCCCAGTCGTCCCGCAGATAGCGGCCGCGCCATTCCTCGCTTTGGGTATCGCCCACCAGGGAAGGCGAAGCCGACACCACGCCCAGCACATCGTCCCGGGCGTTTGCCTTGCGGATATACTTGCCCTGCAAAGTGACGAAATAGCCGCGCCGGTCCTCGTTGCCGCGGTTGCGGTCGATCCACTCAAACATTTCGGCGTAATCCGCGCCGGTGGTTGAGTCAAAACCGCTGGCATAGGCCACGCCGGTCGTGCTGACGCGGAAGGCGTTGCCGGGATAGGCGCCTTGCGTGCCGTTGCCGATAACGAACAGGTCATTGGGCCCCATAGGTCTGTTGAAACCGCCGAGGGCGATCCGGCCGGCGCCGGTTGCGTTCGCGCCATAGCCCATCGCAACAGAGCCATCGCCGCCCGCGGTAGAATAAGCGCCTGCCGCAACCGAGAAATCGCCGCTCGCGATTGTTTCAAGGCCCATCGCAACAGAGCTTTCGCCTAATGCGGCCGTTAAGGAGCCTACCGCTACAGAGGCATCTCCGCTTGCGGTAACAGCGCCGCCCATCGCAACGGAGGCATCGCCGCCCGCGGTGGACAAAGCGCCTGCCGCGACGGAGTAATATCCGCTCGCGGTGTTCGCAAGCCCTGCCGCAAAGGAGAATTTACCGCTTGCGACGGTTCTTCTGCCTGCCAACAATTCTTCATAGCCTTCGGGGATTTCATAGTAGTTGCCGCCAAAGGCGACCGCGCCTTCGTTGGTTGCGCTTACATGCACACCCATCGCAACAGTTTCATGGCTGGCATATGCGTCGTAGCCAAACGCGAAGGCAACCGGACCGTCGGCTATTGAGTTTACGCCGCCCACGAAGGCGCCCTGTCCGGAGGGAGAGACGATGTTTTCGCATCCAAACGCAACTGAGCAATCGCCGCCCGCGCGTGAGCCGCGGCCAAACTGGAATGCGTATTTCCCCATGCCGGTGGGGCTGGTATCTGTATCGATGCCCCATACGGAGCCTTCTTTGTCACTATCGCAGAGCCTGGTCAGGCAGCTGGCGCCTCCAGCGCCGGTCGGGCCTTGCGGACCGGTCGGTCCTGTAACGGTTGCGCCGGGTAGTCCCTGCGAGCCGGTCGGCCCAGTCGGTCCTGTAACGGTTGCGCCGGGTATCCCTTGCGAGCCAGTCGGCCCAGTCGGTCCTGTAACTGTTGCGCCGGGTAGTCCCTGCGAGCCGGTCGGCCCAGTCGGTCCTGTAACGGTTGCGCCGGGTATCCCCTGCGAGCCGGTCGGGCCAGTCGGTCCCGTAGCGGTTGCGCCGGGTAGTCCCTGCGAGCCGGTCGGCCCAGTCGGTCCTGTAACGGTTGCGCCGGGTAT
>Ga0123353_10012321_pt1 | contig 12143 bp, 14 predicted proteins | sample TergutLab28metaG_3_FD_92763 | JGI IMG/M metagenome (GOLD analysis project Ga0123353, IMG submission 92763) | Labiotermes labralis P3 segment gut microbial communities from Petit-Saut dam, French Guiana - Lab288 P3 | ecosystem: Host-associated > Arthropoda: Insects > Digestive system > Gut ... | reverse complement strand
AGTCTGGCAATACAGGGGCAACTTGAATATCAGAAAAATACGGGAAACTTTCAACATCCTTGTTGAAAACGGTTGTTTCATGTTTTTGAAAACTTTCCGCATGATTTAATCAGCGGTTACCTAGATTGTAGATGGTAGATAGTAGACGTGGTTAAGGGAACGTAACTTCTTAATACCTGCCGAATTCTTTAACTGATTCGTACATGGCGGCGATGTTTTCCATCGGCGTTTCGGGCGACAGATTATTGGCCTCGCGCATAACGAATTTTTTTGACAGGGGTTTTACCTCTTCGCAGATGCGCTTTGTTTCCTGCCTGACCTGCTCGGGCGTATTGAGCAGCAGCTGATCGACGCGGACGCCGCCCTGCACGGTCGTCTCAGGGGACAGCGTTTGCAGCACCTCGGTGAAATCAATCGGGTACCCCGTGTCGAAAGAATAGACGTTAAGCTCGTCCTGAATCATTTTGAAGTGGCGCGTGGCGTCGCCGCACAGATGGATGGAATTCCGCCCCGTCCCGTCCGTCAATTCCCTGACGAGCTTTTTGTGGCAGGGCAGGACAAACCGCTCATAATCCTCGCATGACAGCAGCAGTATACTGTCGTCCGCGAAGCCAAGGGACGGCGGCGTTTCAGTCCTGCCGAAGTGTTTTCGCAGGCCCTTGATGCGGAATATTGCCGCCTCGGTCAGATAATCCAAAAGCTCCAGGGCATAGGACTCATCCTCATACAGGTCTATGCAAAACTCCGTCGTGCCACGCAGCATACACGCCAGCGTCATGGGTCCGTCGGTGCCCATCCCGGGGAAACCGACATTGCAAATGGGCTTGCTTTCGTAGGTAAAACCCGCGTTTTTCAGCTCCGTAAAATAATTATAATACTCCAGAGACTTGCTCAAAAGCCCGTCGAACAGCCCGGGAAAGCCTTTTTTCAGCAGCTCGTCCTTGCGGCTGTCGTCACGGAGAAAAGGAATTGTGAACGGCACGGCGTTGAGGTTATATTTCACCTGCGCGCCGAACCAGCCGCACTCTATATCGTTTTGGAAATCGACGTATACATCCCAGCCCTGCTCCGGGAGCCCCATCTCATGGTCGAAAGGGATATCGCACGCCCAGCGGCGGAACTTCAGCTGCGTCTCCAGCATGACCTGCGGATCGTTGTAGTATTGCTCGAAGGTTACGCCGCCGCTGTATTTTTCGTCAAGAATGATCATCCGCGGGTTCGTGCCGATCGTCATGGGGATGCGTATGGGGTTCCCGCCGCGAAAAGCATCCCACACCTCGCGGACCTCCGCGTTGTGCCTGTCAATGTCGATGCGCATCTTTCATCGCCGCCTTTCAAACTGTGTCAATATTGATTATAATACATATTTCGTCATTTGCAAAGACATAAAATAATAATTTTCTAAAAATCTGCAAAAAAATGAAAGAAATAATTGCTAACGCCGCGAAAAAACTGTATGATATAGGAAAACTTCATGAAATGGCGGGATGTACGTGTTCGCGAAGCTCCTCAGCATGGGTCTGTTCGGGATGGAATCGTATATGGTGGAGGTGGAGGCCGACATATCCGGCGGGCTGCCGCTGTTCGATATCGTCGGGCTGCCGGACAAGTCCGTGTCGGAGGCCAAGAACCGCATACGCGCGGCGGTCAAAAACAGCGGCTTCGAGTATCCCTCCAGCCGCATCACCGTCAATTTGGCGCCCGCCGACGTGCGTAAGGAAGGCTCGGTCTACGATCTGCCGATGCTCGTCGCGCTGCTCATGTCGTCGAGGCAGCTTCGGTGCGACACATCGAACAAGGCGTTTATCGGCGAGCTGTCGCTGGACGGCTCGCTAAAACACATAAACGGTGCGCTGCCCATGGTCATACGGGCGCGGGACGAGGGCGTGAAAGAGGTGTTTCTGCCAAAGTCCAACGCGGCGGAGGCTTCCGTGGTCAGGGGCGTAAAGATTTATGCCGCGAAAGATTTGCAGGAGATCATCGCACATTTGACGGGAGTAAAGCTTATGTCCCCGGCTGACCCGGAGGAATATATCAAAAACGATGTATCCGGCCAAAATCTCCCGGACTTCCGCGACGTCAAGGGGCAGTTCGAGGCCAGGCGCGCGCTGGAGGTCGCGGCGGCGGGCGGGCACAACATCATGATGATCGGGCCGCCCGGTTCGGGCAAAAGTATGCTCGCCAAGCGCATCCCGTCGATCCTGCCCGATATGACCTTTGAGGAGAGCCTTGAAACCACGAAGCTGTATTCGATCGCCGGGGCGCTGCCGGAAAACGTGTCACTCATCAAAGCGCGCCCTTTCCGTTCGCCGCACCACACGGTGTCCCCGGCGGGGCTGTCGGGCGGCGGGTCGATCCCCCGGCCGGGCGAGGTGTCTCTGGCGCATAACGGCGTGCTGTTTTTGGACGAGCTGCCGGAATTCTCCCGCGCCGCCATGGAGATCCTCCGCCAGCCCGTGGAGGACGGCAAAATCACGATCTCGCGCATCGCGGGGACGCTGTCGTTTCCCTGCTCGGCCATGCTTGTCTGCGCCATGAACCCCTGTCCCTGCGGATTTTTCGGCCATCCCACGCGGCGGTGCACATGCCCGTCCGGGACTGCGGCGCGGTATCTGTCAAAGGTATCCGGCCCGTTGCTCGACCGTCTGGATATCCATATCGAGGTGCCTCCCGTGGACTTCAAAAAGCTGTCCGGCACGGAGCAAAGCGAATGCTCTGAGGATATCAGGCGGCGCGTGAACAGGGCGAGAAAAATTCAGCAGGAGCGTTTCAGCGGCACGGGCGTGATGTGTAACGCCAGAATGGACGCCGCGCAGACACGGAAGCACTGCACGCCGACCGAGGCGGCCATGGCCATGCTCCAGACGGCGTTTGAAAAGCTGGAACTGTCGGCCAGAGCGTATGACAAGATTCTGCGCGTGGCCCGCACGGTGGCCGACCTTGACGGTGCGGAGGAGATCGGGACGACGCATATCGCGGAGGCAATACAGTATCGGAGTCTGGACAGAAAATTTTGGCGGGTGTAATATCCTGCGCTCACAGGCAATCTTCCGCGCAGAACGATTCGAATATGATTTTCGCGCCGAGCCGAAAACCCGCGACGAACGTGTCGGTTTTTTCGTAAAGCGAAAGCTTTCCTGTTGCGTCGGCGAATGCTTCAAACATCTTTTTTTCCTTGCCCTCCAGCGACTGTAGGAGGGCGCTCTCGTTTTCGCACAGGGCTTCGATGACTCGGTCCAGTTCGCCGCTGTGGTTTGTGCGATACTCTTTTGGGTCGATGTTTCCGTACCAGAGTTCTTTAAGTATGTTTTTCATTTGCTTGATCATTCCTTTCCGGGCTTAAAAAATTATTATTTACCTTTTCGCCTCATGATAAATTATAGTCATTTTATTGACAATAGTCAAGAGAAAGATTATATTTTATAATCTTTCATGAGGTGATCAATAATGATCTTATATACGCCATTAAAGAAAACGATGAAAGAAAAGGGCATAACAACGTATACGCTGACTCAAAAACATAAAATAAGCAGCAACACGCTCTATCGCTTCCGGCACAATTTACCGATAAGCACGGTAACTCTTAACGATCTGTGCGCTATATTGCAATGCAGAGTTGAAGATATTTTGGTTTATGTTCCTGATGAATAAAGTTCAGCTCAAACAATAGCCGCTAACACCATCATCTCCTCAAGCGTTTCATAAATCCCGCCGAACGCTTCAAGCGGCGGGCTTTTCCCCTTGCCCATCCCCATCGTGAACGCCGGGCGCTTCAGCTCGCTCATGAACCACTCCGTGAACCCGCCGTCCGCGCACAGCCTATCGTTCCCGGCAAGCGCATACCCGCTGGCCGCCGAGAAGATTTTTGCCGTAAGCTCCGCGTGAGCCGGGGCGCTGTCCCCGTATCGCCAGCGTATTTCCTCGCCAAAGCCGTGGAAAGCAAGCGCGTGGCGGGGAAGCGTTCGGCGGCAGAAGTTTGTCAGGGCGACGGTTTCCGGCTCGCTCTCCGGCGAGAAGCCCCCGAAACGGCAGGTTGCGGACGAACCGGTCCCGGCTTCGGGTTCCGCTTCCCAGCCCGCGCTGAAATTGCGGCTGAGGTCAACGCCGCGCGCGTTGGCGTCCCAGCCGGATATCAGGCCGCCGCTTGCCCTGCGGACGGTCTCCAGGTACATCCCCGCGCCGCTGAGTCCCCGTATGGCGATCTGAACGCCGTCGGGGTTCAGGCATGGTATCACGGCGAGCCCGCGGTGAGAAAGCAGCTGCCCGAAGCTTTGCCGGCACAGGCGGCGCCCTGTTTTGACGCTGTCGCAGACGCGCTCGAAAAATTTTAGGATCACGAGCGACGTCATCCACTCTGTCCCGTGAATGCCGCCGGTGAACAGCACGGGCTCGCGGGGATTCCCGGCGCTTAAAACGAAAATCGCGCGTCCCGAAAGGCTCCGCCCGCAGACATGGCAGTTGACAAACGGGCAGCTTCGTTTTATTCTATAGATCATGGAGCGGAGGGCCTCATAGTCGGCGGGCTGTTCTGTTACGATATTTTCCAAGCTGAATCACCCCTTCGACTATACTATATTCGCTAGAGAGGTTGTATCATAACTATGGATTTATACGAAAAAACATTATCGCAGGAAACCGTGTTCAAGGGGCGTATCATCAATGTCCGTGTGGATAAGGCAGAGCTGCCAAACGGCAGGGAGTGCACGCGCGAGGTCGTGGAGCATTCCGGCGGCGTGACCGTGGCCGCGCTGACGAAGGAGGGCGAGCTGCTTTTCGTGAAGCAGTTCCGATACCCTTACGGCGAGGTCGTGCTGGAGCTTCCGGCGGGAAAGCTGGAGCCGGGCGAGGACCCGTTTTTGGCCGGAAAGCGCGAGTTGCGTGAGGAATGCGGCGCGGTCGCCTCGCGCTATACGGACCTTGGCCGCTTTTATCCGACGCCGGGCTATTGCGCCGAGGTCATTTATATGTACGGCGCGGAGGAGCTCACCTTCACAGAGCAGCACCTTGACGAGGATGAGTTTCTGGAGGTGGTGAGAATTCCGCTGAAGCGCGCGGCCGAAATGGTGATGAACAATGAAATTGTGGACGGCAAGACGCAGGCGGCGGTGATGAAGATGGCTGGGAGCCATCTTCAGGAATTAGGGGTTAGGCGTCAGGGATTAGGAGAGGTCAGGGAAAGTGGCTTGTCTAAATCTGCAAACCTGACGTCTAAGCTGACGCTTGCGTCCGCTTCACCGCGGCGGCGCGAGATTCTGACGGCGGCGGGACTGGAATTTACCGTCCGCGTGCCAGACGTCGAGGAACGCTTTGACCCTGCTTTGCCGCCCGGCGAGGCCGTTATGCGCATAGCGGAGCAAAAGGCGGGAGCCGTCGCCGCGCTGTGCCCGGACGATACCGTCATCGGCGCGGACACGGTTGTGACCCTGGGGGACGCGGTTTTAGGCAAGCCGAAAGATGAGCGGAACGCCGCCGACATGCTGCGTATGCTCTCCGGGCAAACGCATACGGTATACACGGGCGTGTGCGTGGTTCGGGGAGGGGAGGCGCGTTCGTTTTTCGAGCAAACGGACGTCACGTTTTACCCGCTGTCGGAGGCCGAGATACTTGCCTATGCCGCGACGGGCGAGCCGATGGACAAGGCCGGGGCATACGGGATTCAAGGCAGGGGCGCTGCGCTCGTCAAGGAGATACACGGCGACTACCTGAATGTGGTGGGATTGCCGCTTGCCCGTCTTTTGCGGGAATTGAACGCGCAGTGCGCTAATACTGTTTTTCGTTAGAAATGTATACAAAAAATTTTCGCAAAGCCCATATACGCAAGCCTTTGCTTAATTTTTTGTACATTTCTTAGACGAAAAATAGTATAAATAGAATTTGAATACACGGAGTCAAATACATGAACGGAATCATCATCGTTGACAAGCACGAGGGCATAACGTCTTTCGGGATTGTGTCGAAAATACGCGGGATACTGGGGCAGAAAAAGGCCGGGCACACCGGCACGCTCGACCCCATGGCGACGGGCGTCCTACCCGTTATGCTGGGCGGCGCGACGAAGTTTTGCGAACTGCTGCCCACCCGCGGCAAGGCCTACCGGGCGGAGCTTCTGCTGGGCGTCACGACGGATACACTGGACGTTACCGGCGTCGTGCTGCGCGAAAAAAGCGTGGACGTGGCGCTGACGGAGGTTGAAGCGGCGCTTAAGGGCTTTGTCGGCCGGATCAGCCAAGTGCCGCCCATGTACTCCGCCGTATCGAAAGACGGTGTGCGGCTTTACAAGCTTGCGCGGCAGGGGATCGAGGTCGAGCGGGAGGCGCGGCAGGTTGAGATTTACGCGGCAAATATTTTGTCTGCCGACATGGATGATCACAAAATCACAATCGACGTGCGCTGTTCGGCGGGGACGTACATACGCTCCCTCGCCCACGACCTCGGCGAAGCGCTGGGATGCGGCGCGGTTCTCAGCGCCCTCCGCAGGACGTCCGCCAACGGCTTTTGCGACAGCGGGGCAAAGACCGTCGCGCAGATAGAGTCAATCGTAAAGTCCGGCGGCGCTGAGTCTCTGATCGTACCGGTGGATCAGGCTCTCGCGGCGTATCCGGAAATCCAAATTACGGCAAATCAGTCTGTGCGCTTCAGAAACGGCGGAGCACTTGACGCGGCCAGACTGACAGGGCTTAGGACGGACGGTCTGTATCGCGTGTACGCGCCGGACGGCGTTTTTTTAGGGCTGGGCGAAAAAAAACAGGACAGCGGTGAGCTGTCTGTCAAACGGGGAATGAGGGGTTAGAAGTCAAGAATTGCAAGAACACCCCTGATCCCTAACCCCTATTTTGGACTCTGCCCTCCGCGCTTATCCACGCCGCGCGGCAGATTTTTCTTTTGGTTCTTCTCGCCGAGCTTTTGGCTCTCGCCCGCCGGGTTTGTCGGCTTTTCTTTCTGCTTTTTGCTTTTGGCCATTCGAGATCATTCCCCCCGGCTTTAGTTTAGCAACAATTTTATCAAATATGTAATATTACTCCGCAATAAGAACCATAACCGAGAAAGTCTGCATAAAAATCCATATATCAAAGTTTTTTGCTTGCCTTTTTCTATGTTTCTTATTGCAGAGTAGTAGAAAGGAAGATGTCCCGTGACCTCACGCGAGCTTGTAAACGCGACCCTCGAATTCCGAAACAAAAGCGGCCGTATCCCGCGCCAGCTGTGGTATCTCAAGTGGGCTGAAATTCATCAGGGCGAGGCTCTTGAGAAAATCAAACGCGACTTCCCGGACGACATCGGCGGCGTGCCCGTGGAATACGCGAAAAAAACCATCGCCCAAGGCAAGAGCTACGAAATCGGCACGTACATCGACGAATGGGGCTGCGAGTTCATCAACATCCAGCAGGGCGTCGTCGGCGAGGTGAAGCGCCCGCAGATACCCGACGGCGACGACGGCTGGGAAAGCTTTGAAAGCGTACATATCCCCACGGAGCTGCTCTCGTTTGACGTTTCGCGGGTCAGCGCGGAATGCGCCAAAACGGAGAGGTTCGTGTTAAGCAGCTGCGTCGCCCGCCCCTTTGAGCAGCTCCAGTTCATACGCGGCACACAAAACCTGTATATGGATCTCATGGACCCGCCGGAAAACATGCTCAAATTCATGAAGCGGATGCACGAGTTTTACTGCGCGGGATACGAAAAGTGGACAAAAACGGACGTGGACGCCCTCAGCTTCATGGACGACTGGGGCTCGCAGAAAAGCCTGCTGATCAACCCGCGTGTCTGGAAGGAGCTTTTCAAGCCGATGTACAGGGATTATATCGGCATTGCCCACGGCGCGAAAAAGAAGTGCTTTATGCATTCGGACGGACATATTCTGGAAATCATCCCGGAGCTGATCGAGCTCAAGCTGGACGCGCTGAACTCGCAGATTTTCTGCATGGGCGTGCAGAACCTCGCGAAATTCAGGGGGCAGATAACGTTCTGGGGCGAGCTTGACCGCCAGCATCTTTTGCCGCACGGGACGCCGGAGGAGGTTGAGGCGGCTGTGCGATTGGTTTATGAAACGCTGTGGGCGGACGGCGGATGTGTCGCGCAGATGGAGTTCGGGCCGGGCGGCAAGGCGGAGAATGTGCGCAGGGCGTTTGAGGTATGGGAACAGACCAGAGGAGATTTAAGCGAATAGTGATTTTTTTTGAAATAGATAATTTATATTTTGAACAGGAGGGTGAATTTAATGACTGACTTAGAAAGAACTTCTTTTTGTGGATTGTGGTGCGGTGATTGTATCCCTGCGAATGAAAAACTATATGAAATTACGCAAGAATTAAACCGATTATTAATAGAAATAGGGTTTAAAAATTATGCAGATTTTAAATCTAAAAAAGTCCCGGAATTTAAAGATTATGATATATTTATCAATGTCTTAAACGCTTTTGAAAAACTGCATTGTTACAATTATTGCCGAAATGGTCCTCGTTCAGAAGCCGGATGTAACATATCATGTAAAATTCGTGTTTGTATAATCGAGAAAGGATTTCAAGGCTGTTGGGAATGTGATACATATTCTTCATGTGAACGGATTGAAAAAATGGCGGATTTTCACCCTGATATAAAACACAACTTAAATATGATAAAAGAATATGGAATAGACAAATGGAAAGACCATAGGGGCAAACATTATAATTGGAGTAAAGAACGTCCAAAATAAGCATAATATGCGGCAAAGAAAGTTCGGAATAGACTTTCACTTACCACATCTAACATCTAGTGTCTAGACTACTTGACATTTTTTTAAAACGTGATACAATATGAAATTGAAATCCAGTTTCATATTGTATTTTTTTGTATAAAGGTGGCAATAAATAAATCATGGACTACAGTACAAAGCAAAGCGAGCTGATCATAGATCTGCTGAAAAGCGTGGGTGGGGCGCACCTAACGGCCGACGACATCACGAGCCGCCTGTCCGCGTCAAACAGTCCTGTCGGAAAGACGACCGTTTACCGCCAGCTCGACAAGCTGACAGAGCGGGGGCTGGTCCGCAAATTCACGTCCTCAGACCGCAAAAGCGCCTGTTACCAGTATGTGGGCGACGGCTGCCGCAACCATTATCACCTGAAATGCCGCGCGTGCGGAGAGCTTGCGCACCTCGAGTGCGGGCACCTCGACACAGTAGCCGCGCACATCCTGAGCAAGCACGGGTTTGCCCTGAACGAGGAGATGACGGTGCTGTACGGCCTGTGCCGGGACTGCCGGCCATGTCCGGGAGGGAATGAATAATATGATAAAAAAAAGCATGGCAATAGCGCTTAACATACTCACAGTATTCGCGCTGACGGTAAGCCTGTCCGCCTGCGGGCCTGACGCGCAGCAGCGGGACGATTCAAAGCTCCGCGTCGTCTGCACGCTGTTCCCGCAATATGATTTTATCCGGGAGATCACCGGCGGCGAAGCTGACGTCACGATGCTCCTGCCGGCTGGGGCGGAAAGCCATTCTTTTGAGCCGACGCCGGCGGATATTGTCCGCCTGAACGGCGCCGATCTGTTCGTTTATATCGGCGGCGAAATGGAGACATGGGCCGCCGGAATTTTGCCGGAGGTGAGCGGGGCGACCGCCGTGATCAACGTGTCCGAATCGTTGGGGCTGCGGCTTTCCGGCGAGGGCGCCGTGGATCCGCATATCTGGACGAACCCGCTGACGGCTGTCAGAATGGTCGAGCTGCTGTGTGACGCGCTGATGGAGATGGATCCCGAACATGCCGCCATGTACGCCGGGAACGCGGGCGCGTATATTGCAAGGCTGAAAGCGCTTGACGCGAGCGTGCGGACGCTCGTGGAATCGGCGGCGCGGCGCGAGCTTGTGTTCGCAAGCGAGTTTGCCATCAAAAACTTCACCGAGGAGTACGGGCTTACATGCCTGTCCGTGTTCGATTCCTGCGCCCACGAGGCGGAGCCTTCTGCGGCGGCCGTGATGAAAGCGGTGGATGAGATACGGCTGAAAGAACTGCCCGCCGTCTTTTTCGGGGAGCTGTCAGAGCCGAAAACAGCCAAAGCCATCGCGGCCGAAACCGGCGCGGAGGCCCTGCTTTTCCACTCGTGCCACAACCTGTCAAAGGACGATTTCGGGCGCGGTGAGACGTACCTAACGCTTATGGCGGAGAACCTGGAAAATCTACAGTTTGCGCTGTATTAAAGGAACAACGTACATTATGCTGCAATTTATCAGCAACATCTTCTCGTACGGCTTCGCGCAGCGGGCGCTCCTGGTCGGGCTGCCTGTGTCGCTGTGCGCGGCGCTTTTGGGCGTCAGCCTTGTGCTGAAACGCTACTCCATGATCGGCGACGGCCTTTCCCACGTGGGCTTCGGCGCGCTGTGCGTCGCGGCCGTCATGAACCTCGCACCCTTGCAGGTTGCCGTCCCGGTCGTGGCGGCGGCGGCGTTTCTTCTGTTGCGCATAAGCGAAAGCACGGGCGTGAGGGGTGATTCCGCCGTGGCCATGATCTCCAGCGTGTCGGTCGCCGTGGGGCTGATCGCGGCGTCGCTGTCGAAAGGGCTGAATACGGACGTTTCCGGCTACATGTTCGGTAACGTCCTGTCCATGGAGAAAGGCGACGTGCCGCTGAGTGTCGCGCTGTCCGTAACTGTGCTGCTTGTGTACGTGTTGTGCTACAACAAGATTTACGCCGTCACCTTTGACGAAAGCTTTGCCAGGGCGACGGGCGTAAACGCGGGGTTTTACAACACGCTGATCGCCGTGCTGACCTCCGTCACGGTCGTCGTCGGCATGAAGATCATGGGCACGGCGCTGATCTCAAGCCTCATCGCTTTCCCGGCACTGACGGCCATGCGCGTGTGCAGGAGTTTCAAGGCCGTTACGGCGGCGGCGGCGGGGGTATCGGCTGTGTGCTTTTTTACGGGGCTTGTGGCGTCGTTTTGGCTTGAGACGCCGGCGGGGGCGACGGTTGTGGTTGTGAGCGCGGTGGGGTTTTTGGGGGCTGTTATAGTTGAAAAGATTGTGAAACGCTCGTTAAGGCCGATTAAACGTTGAATTCAACCAAGCGGCATTAGCCGCGCTTCGCGCCCTCCTTGCATCTTCGGCTGCGTTCTGTGCGTATATCATTGTTTCTCTTTGCATTGATTCCATATCCTTTCGATGCCTATACTCCTCAAATTTGTCGGCGCACTCTTTCCATGTTGTCGCCCTGCCTTTATCAATAAATTCTATCATTTTACCCACAATGCCAACGCCCATATAATCGTTAGGAAGCCAAACATAGTACATACAGTTCTCTAATAACTCATTCCAAATTACAGTAAGTCAGAAAAGCCATTCAACCGTCAGCGGTTCATCCCTCCCCGCAATCAGCACCTTTTTAATAAGTGCCTTTGCAATGCCGTGCTTTTCATCAAAATCCAATTCACCCTCCATGAGTTTTAATATTGCGTCAGAGTTAATCGTTGTGCTTTCGACTGTGATTTTTTGAAGTTGCTCGTTAATGGCCGTTCGTTCTTCGTCAAGACATGCTATTTTTTCGCTGAACAGTTTTACAGAAACGCTGTTGCCCTCCGCAATGGCGGAAACAAGGTTTTCTATGCTTTCGTCAATCTTGATAAGTTGAAGTTTTAGCTTGTTTGTGCGTACATCGGCGTCATTCTTTTGGGTGATATGAATGCCTCGCAGCTCGTCCACCTTTTCAAGTATGGCTTGCCAGACCTGATTTTCCACCAGTTCAGCGGGAATAGCGGAACTGATACAATCACCGACATTCACCTTGCGGGAACACCTGAAAAAAACCTTGTCCTTAATGCGGTTTCCTGTCATGGAATAACCGCAATGGGTACATTTTGTCAAGCCTGAAAGCCACGTCGCTTTTCCGTTGTTTCGGTGTCCGAATTGAATATTCTCCGCCAGCCGATACTGCACTCTAAGCCATGTTTGACTGTCAATTACGCCTTGATGTAAAGCTACAACAAGGCTTTGGTCTTTTGCGTTTGCCGCCTTGTTTTTGCCGAAAAGATAAAGCCCATTCCCGTTGAAATCCTCAACAGGTGAAATCATGTTCACTCCTTTTGCTTTGTAGTGTTCATAAATGTCCGCATTGCTTTGAACATAAGTGGGCGAACTCATGATACGGCTTAGTTTCTGTGGTAGCCAACTTGT
>Ga0123353_10012320_pt1 | contig 12144 bp, 7 predicted proteins | sample TergutLab28metaG_3_FD_92763 | JGI IMG/M metagenome (GOLD analysis project Ga0123353, IMG submission 92763) | Labiotermes labralis P3 segment gut microbial communities from Petit-Saut dam, French Guiana - Lab288 P3 | ecosystem: Host-associated > Arthropoda: Insects > Digestive system > Gut ... | reverse complement strand
ATCAAAGGGAAATAGGTGAAATAAAATCCCCTTTCCTTTCCTTGGGGGGGGGGGGGGCAGCTAAAAACACTACACTGTGAATTGTACAAACATGTAGCTAGAAACGGCAAAACATGATACATATATATAGAGAAATTTCATGAGAAAGGACTCTAAGTGGCCATGTAGGAAACCAACTGTCAGACAGGAGTATAATAAATAAGTGGGAAAATGTCCACAGATAACACTTCTGGTTCATTCACTATGTTATACTCCCTAAAATCTCAATTCGTGAATAATTTCTACAAATATTCAACACTTGTAATTAATCATGCTCGATGCTCAACTGTTTCTTTGGCCTCAGCTTGGGCCTCACAAAACAAAACGCATGTCTCAATTACAAACACTGCTTCTTTGGCCTCAGTATCTATATCACGAAGAACAATGGTGAAGACCAATTTCATGAGATCAGAAAAGTATGTACATCTTTTATTTTGTCCGACTTTAACCAAAACTGGTATGTTGACACATTTCAGTAGAAGTCCCAAATATGGTAATTCACATAACTCCATCCAGTGAAGTAGCACTCTTTTGTTCAGACAGACATGACAAAGCGAACAGCCCCTTTTTGCCTTCAAAGGAGCCCAAAACTGGTTCTTAGAACAGCAAATTGGTAGAATTGAAACTGAAAATTCATTTGCAATTGGATACTAATACAAAATTTGATATCGCCAATACTGAAAACCTCTGGGTTCTATTAAAAGGTAAAGTTGTACATGTTCATGCCTTTTCGGCACGCTAACAGGGCAGACGGGTAGTTTGATTAATCTTAACCTTGACATTTTAAGGAAGTACATGCTCATCTTCAAGCCACACCACTTTATATCCCAGTATCCACTGAAAACGGGACTGTGTGAACGTAAGAACCACTCTGTCAGGAACGGAACCCTGGATTGCGTAGCCCACAGCCAAATCACTATACTGAGCTGTCCAAGTTTCACCTTTAGATTCTATTACCAGAAATAAGCGGCCAGTTCTTATAAGGTGAAGACTGTTTGCTGGAAGGTCATATTGTGTTTCCACGTCAACTGTGCGCGAGGACGCGAGTGCACGTATACTAGATGCTAATGTATTTAAGGTAAAAATGAGTACTCTTTAACCAATGCATGATGCTTATACAAAATGAGATTCTGGAAGAAAGAGATGATTATGCATCCAAGTGACAAAAATTGAATATCAAGAAGAAAATAAATAAATAAATACATTTGTAACAAGTGGGCATGTCGGGGTTTGAAGACGACTACTCGCCTTCATTCAGTACCAAGGCTAACAGGCCAGGCAAATACTTACAAACGTAACAATAAGGAGCGTTCGCGGAACCACTGTTACAGTGGAAAAATCAGATTAGACATCCTGAGTGCGTTTTTGTAGCCTTAATTACCTCGCATGCAATGCGCATTCGCTTGATTTTATGGTCATCTGTGACCTGTCTGGCTGTACCATATTTTTCCGCATTATCTCTTAAACGACACGTCTTTTGTAAAAAGTTGTTAGATATAAAATATGTGTTCTTATCTTCTCTACAGCTTTTGTCTTAAATGTTTTTCATTTTAGAAAGAATTCAGCGAAATATAAATGTACATAGGTCTTCATGTAAAGTACCCGCTATTCTTGTCAGATTTTAATGGAACTCGACTTTTCTCAACAGATTTTCAAAAAATACTCGATACTGAATTTTATGAAAATTCGTCCAGTGGGAGACAAGTTGTTCCATGCGGAGGGACGGACGGACAGACATGACGAAGCTAATAACCGCTTTTCGCAATTTTGCGAACGCGCCTAAAAATGAGTGAGGTAATACCTCCATTTCCATTATACACTTTCATGCTAGGTGCAGGGACAATTATCTACATACATATATTTCATTATTCCAAAAATTTATTTTCTTCCCACAGCAATCTTTGTTCAAACTAAATATATTCGAGATGCATTACATAATTTCGGAAATGGGTGCAGCAATCCCGGGTGCCAGGTCGCACTGGCAACCAAATTTCGTACAGTAATCCTCAACATTTTTGAATTCTAAGTGTGGAAATTGCTTCATATCACAATTTTGGCACTTAGAATTTTCAGGTGGCTCCTAAATGTTTGGGCAATTCATGTACCCCGATTTCTGAGCACCTGCAACTTAAGAGTGGGGTAAAATTAGTTCTCATTTTTGTACTGTCACTTATCCTAAAATATCTGTTACTCCATTTAGAAGTTTGATCAGCTTTCTTTTATCATCTTGTTCAAAAGTTACCTTCATTACATTTTTCAACCTTCACTCACCCTTCAGAAAACAGTCTACAATTAGGATAAGTGCATACAGCTCTGTACTTCCCATATTCTGGACTGTGTTACAAATACTAAAACATTGCCAGTTTTGGTCAAGTACTGAACCTGGTCCCTTTTCTGAATTACAAGAATTCAATACACACTTCCTAAGTGTTTACAGAAATACAACATGGACCACATCTTTCAGCTTCCATAAATATTTTGTACCAAATGCTTGAGGGTCATCTCTCCTTCACTGTACCACTAAGGTTGCAGTTACGTTAACACACTATTGTTAATCTAACCAGATTCTCAGCCTAGATGCAGATAACAATACATCATTGTTCAGTGACTCCATTCTACATGCTATCATGATGCAAGGATCAGCTGCTAGCATTTCACAACAGAAAAATGAAACTTTGAAACTTTATTGACAATGACCAAAGCAATTCTGAATAAAGCCCTGTGACAATTCTTACATAGTTAAATTTCAAGAAAGGTCATTATCTGGAAGTTACTATTTGCAGCCTTTACAATTATTGAGTGAAACATTTTAACATTCACAGGTATGTACAAACTGCTGCACATCTCTAGCAATTACGATCATTAAGATAAACAAAGAGCTGTACTAAATGCAAATCTGAAAACCTAATATTAACTTCTATAGAAACATCACTGGACAAACACAAATACAATTACACAACACTCAACAACAACTAAAGCATGTGTAACACCACTACACCATTTGTTCTTGTGTTACTGGTTCTACGTACTTTAACGTGACTTCACTGTGGTCAACTTGCCTGTGAATACCAGCACTGGATCATCAACAAAGCTGTGCATTGTGTTGTGAATTAAAAAGAAACAAGGTGAAATGTATCACCAGATTCCAAAAGAATGTGCAATTATGTTTCATAAACAATGTATCCTAAAAAGCCAGACGCATCACATAATCTGAAAGCTTCTTTACACCCACACATCACCATATAAACAGGTTACTTCAGGCCTTTCATATTCCATACTGGATTCAGGGTAATATTATAGATGCATATAGAGGTTGGGAAACCATACTGTTACAATGTCAGACAGGATATGAAGTTCAAAAAAAAATTAATGAAAAGTGAACATGGTGGTGGTAGTTATGTTGAAATGAAAAGACCTATGCTTTAAACCCAATCAAACCTTCATAAAATCAAATTCCATTCCACTTTCAGACCAATCTGTATGTTAAGACAAGCCTCCTTTATCACAAGCTGATTATACAACTGAATCCTACAAAAGGGGAGAGAGAAGAAAGCAACAAAGTTCAACACACCAGTCGGTCACTGATAAGTTGAGGATCTAAAGTTTTAAGATGCAGAATATTAATTTTTACAGTAATAGAAAAATAAGCTAAGGCAATATATTTACAGAGCACAGGAATGGCCCACCTGTATTAGTGAACTATGCAGACACCTAGACTATCAAGTGGGAGGCCAAATTCAAGGTAAAATACCAAATGAAACTCACAGCAATTGTTTCTTCCACAATGCTTCAGCTTGTGCTTGTGTGCCTCTTGACTTAGATGGTGAACTGGTTTGCTGATTGCTACCAAGGTGCTGAATGCTTGTTTCTGGCGGCTAATCTAGGGTCAGCCCTGGTACAGTGGCATAAATTAAGCTAAGCCCATCCACTGAGAATTACTGACTTTCCAGAACCTCTTTCTAACTCAGTATAAATATGTATCAATTGCATAAGTATTGACAGTTGCTTGTTTCTGTGTTACACTCATGAACTTGTTTGCACATTCTTAGGATCACACGTGGCTTTCAGAACATCAAACTTGCCTGAAATACAGCAGCAGCAGAACACTGTGTTATTCAAACACATTATGGATGACAGGAAGGAGATGATTGGGTATGATAAATATGATCAACACAAGCCATGCCAGCAAGAGTCTGCACGCACCATCCTCTGGGTCACCTCACTTAGTACCACTATTACAGACCAGCTGACATCAAAACATAGTTTGTGCAAATGATCCAATATTGCAAATCATGGTTTGAATGAATGCAGAGCCCATAAGGAAAAGAATGAGAAGGTCCAAACATTTCATCTACAACAAAAATTCTGCAAGACTTTAGACTTTGGAATGACATACATGAAGCACATCCCCAGTCTTACTTCTAGTACCAGCTGTAACAAAATTGTATATTCCAGTAAACCAACTGTGTGTGCCAAAAACGGTTAACTTTGTATCTAATAACAGACAATACGCCTCACAGCATGTCCTGGAAATGAATGAGGACTTCAGAAAGCCAATATTTCTAGCCACTCACAAAGATAAGAATCTTTGGAGGCACTACTGAGTCCACTGTATATCTGTAAATTTAATTACTTAATAATATCCATTCTCTCTTTCCACCTGCGTATTTTGATATAGTGTCAAAACCTGTCATGCCTAATTAAGTTCAAAGTCAATAAGAGAATCAGAATGCAGTAGTGAAATATAACTTTCCCTGTCATTGTGGCCATTTCCCTTGACACAGCATGACAAGGCAGGCAGATGTTACTATATGGGCTAATTCCATAACAGTATATTGAATTTGACTCTTAGAAAAAGGAGCACTATACCATAGGTGAAAGCTGTTTGTTGAGGTATTTTTTTTTTTCCAAATAATACTTTCAATAACACTTGCAAAGACAGTAACTGGTACTACTGATTTCCCTAGTTCTTATAACCACAAACAACTATGTTATCAATTTTGCTGTCATATATGCGATGCTTCTTGTATTAAAACAACATTCAATGTGGCCTTTCAGTCATATTTATATTTCAAAAAGTGTAAATACCTGGAAAAGATCAGGCAGGCCATGATGGTTCTGGCCTTTTACTGTGCCCCCAAGTCAGGCTTTTTGTTAGTACACAGTCAGTTAAGAATGGTAATAAGCAGTAAGACAATTTAAATCAACAAAATGCAGAATTGCAAACCAAACTGGCACTGACTGAAATGGCTCCAGGGTAGAGAAGGCTGGTGATGCACAGAGCAACACAGGTTAAGGTGGTTAGCACTTGCCTGAAGAGCAGCATCAGACCCTGTACAAAGCTGCGGAAGTTGTTATGTCGCGTGATGGCAGTTTCAGGATCCAGCGCAATGTTACCAAACACCTAGTCATGTGGCCATGTTGATACCAGGCAGGCCAGCCAAGGAGAGAGAGTTGTCAATTTACGTTAATAGACTGTGTGGCCACACAACCAAACAAAACTACGGTACTCTTCTAATTATGCCTTACTACACATTTAAGTATGCTATTACTCTATATACAGTGCTCAAATTCTAGTCATGTTCAAAGTTACTGATAAGGATTTCTAGGTATTCAGAAGTAAATCCGTCACTTAATTTGTATGTGGTGTTGTATGTCCAAATAATGCAACAGGTGCACGAATAACAACATTTCAAGGTCATAAGCCAGTTTTTTAAATTTCATTCCCATGAAATATTGACTCAGTAATTTCAGTATTTCACTCTTAAAGAGCAGTTCCTGTCATAACCACACACCTACAGTTGAAGTGCAAGCAATCAGACATGACCCTTAAGTATGCCCTGCACATCTCATTCAAATCCTTGCAAACTGGTAAGATACTGCTGTAAAGTTTAATTACTAAATACCAATGCTTTAATTTACCAGATTTATAACTAATCAATATAAAACAAAGAACAATACACCCTGATCTAATGGTACTGCTAAGCCTATTTATCTTGCCTTATAAATACAACATATCCCCTTATTTTATGAATCCAGTATTACATGTGCAAAATAAGGGAGAGCTATCTGTCATTCTCGACAATTAAGTTATAATTTGCAAGTGCCTAGCAGGTTAGAGTGTTAACCTTACAACGATAATGTTATCTGTCACAAAAGATGGTTATACCTATATTTAAATACCCAGAAATGCTTATTCATAGCTTTAGAACACACTAAATATTACTCACAAGAACACATTTTACACACCCTATAATACAACACAACATATATCAAGTGCTTAACAAACTAGCACTAGTATACCCAACCACACAAATGCTTGCCTATGTCAGGAACAGGAGGGGCTGCTTCCAGTGCTACCAACATTAGCTAGCATGCTGACCAACCACAGTTAGTAAAGACACCGGAAAAAACTACAAGAGCCTAACAGACTCAGAACTAACCTGTCCATGTTCCAAACTGATCATAAACAAAATGGTTCCTATCATGTGACTCCTTACTTAGCATATGTTTGTGTTTACATGATCAGTGTTCAGCTGAATGTAGTGAAAAGGGGAGTATTACTGTTATAAGTTATGTTAGTGTGCAGTGCATCTTAGTATCATTTGCTTCACTCCAGCTTTCCTACAATACAGAATTACACAGAATATGAACCTTATGGCCATGTTCTTACTGTTTAACTGTCTATGTCTACCTGGCAATTAAATCACAATCCACATTACACTGGAAGTAATGGTGCATCTTGCATACAGGCCAATACTGACAGACGTTATCATTATGTACTGCTGCTGGTGACAATAACACTACAAAGATAATAGTACAGAAATGTGGCAGTAGCATTAATGTACATGTCTATACAAAACAACTGTCTGAATGTTGGCATGTGATAAGGTTGTGTCATGTTAGGTTAGTTCTGAGACTGCTCAGGGCCAACTGCTGCCTTGTGCTAAACGAACTCACCGGAAAAGCAGCAAAAGTGCGCCGAAGAAAGTTTTAAAGTTGTTATGGCGATTGAGTGCCGAATCAGGGTCAAACTTCATGTTTCCGAAAACCTTGAAAAACAGCCCCAAACATAAACTCTATCCGTGTGTCCCAGATTACAGTCAAACCACAATCACAGAAACTGGAAAATTCTCAAATTTATCAGTTCATGGAATAATGATTGAATTCATAAACAGAGATGCACACACGTGCTTAGTGTACAAAATGTAACAACAGGCAATTCAAAGTCACTATTCTTGATTTAATGCATAAAAAACACTGAAACAAATGCTGTCCTATTCACACAATACAGTTCAGTTCACATTAATTCAATCTTCTGATCTCCATCAAATGTAATATTTAGCTGCCTGTAATTGCAATGTTTAATATTAAGCAGTACACAAAGTATTTGTCTTACATGCTACACTAGTCTACAATAATCCCTTATTTCAATTGCCAACCATGTAAATGTGTGTGATTCAATCACTAATTATCTTATAAATTACTGGATCTTGCATAATCCAGTAGAGGATAAAGTACTACAGACTGCTGTCAACAAATCAAGAGCCAATGCAGGCTCCAATGAAGTCTATAATTAAACAATCCTAAGTTGTGAGCAAGTGAATTACTTAAAATCAATGTGTGTTTAATCAGTTTTAAAATATATATTAAAATAAACCTGTTCTTAATACCATGAGTTTGACTACCTGTGTGATCAACAGCCAATTATGGCTATGCTCTGCATAAACTGCCAAATCACTGATCACCTCTTGAATGGGTTTTCCTCACACAGAAATTAAGAACTTAAGAAACACTATCAATTTCCTAACTATACAGCATCACTGCTATGACAGAATTGTCTTTCCACTTCTCTCAATTCAAGAACTGTATCAAGGTATGCATATCTGAATCAGGAATTTAACACATATATCTGCAGAAAGGAAATATTGAGAACAGAATCCAAAAAAGGATGCCATCATATGGTGACAGCATGTTCATGACATTTGTACCTGCTGTTCAAACAGAATGTACAGATGACAAAGCTGCATGATGGTCAAATCACATTTCCTGTGACTTCTGTTACATCAATCTTGAAACTACTGGCTTGATACTGCCAAACAACAGTCGAATGTAGTCTGCCAAGAGGCTTCAGACCTTCTTGGATATGATGCTGTTTTGCAGTGTGGTTCCAGACTTTGTTGAGGAAAGTAATGTCTGTATCTTCAAGCGCCAAGTGACCCAAAAAGCATTCTTCTTGGATTGCTTAGCCCTTAAAGATACAGGCACCAAGATTCTTTCAAATGCTGGGAACCATTATATAAAAAACATAGCATCACATCCAAGATGACCTGAATCCTCAGCAACAACAATGTGAACACTTCAAATCTTGTATGGTTAGCCAGTTTACCTACAGTCACAGTTTTCACATGAGTGTTCCATAGTGTGACTCATTTGTGAACTTTCATCAAAATTTGCCAAATGTGTGTTATATCTGAAAAGAGTTGTGTCCTTACATGCTTTCTGCAGAGAGTCTTTAGAGTTAACACATAAAGAGAAGCTCATGTCTGATCATCTACACCTTTCACTTTGTCAACTACTTCATATTTGAACAGATGGAAAACAGCGTAAATTATCATCAGGAAATTCCATTTTGTTCTACAACATGATGTTAATGATGATCAAATAAAATTCCACTCTTTGGAAATGGCTCAGGATACAAAAATAGGCACATAACATGCACATACTTACTGCATTAAGACCTGTAACTTGAAATTTGGAATGTATATTTATATGATGTACATGTGACAGAACATTCTGGGTGGAAGGTAATTTATACTTAAGTAATTTTGATTAAATCTGTCAACAGAGAGCAATCAATTAACAAGATATAATACTACAAAGAACACAGCTCTGATAAGCTATAATATCTCAGTTAGTATAGTGGCTAGGCTACAGGCTGGGTAACCAAGGAATCATGGTATGATACCAGGTAACAGACAAGAGATGCATCTCTTCTCCCAAGCTTCCAGACCAGCTGTGCAGTAAAGTGGCCAGGGCATGAAGGTGACTATTCCCACCTAGTGCTGAGGGTAATAATGCATGGAGCTATACCCCCACTCCTCCTAGTGCCTTCATGGCATGCAAAAGGGACAACTTTACCTTCTACTATATAATTATGATACAGAGTACATCTTTCATCAATAAAAAAAAATACTTCATAAGCCTTTGTCCTTATTGGAAAGAAGAGAAGAAAACAGTTGCAGAGTTAAAAAGAATATTGGTACTTGAAATTCAGAAATCATTAACCCTTTTGGCTTGTTTCCAGTATTCCAAAGCAAAATATAGCACCCACAGCAGTAAAACATGAAAGCTGAAGCTCTGGAAGATTATTCAGAGCTTTCTGGCTATGCAGGATGATTGTATATGCTGATGCATAATATTTTAACTTAAGTATTAAAAAAAGCCAGCTTGTAAATTCAAAACTGGACAGACAGGGTCTAAATGATGGCTTTTTCTCTGTTGGTGGCACTGCTCAAGTATAAAAGGAATAGACAATGTTCTGAACAGCTGAATTTCTCAGGGCTAAGGGGAAGAATATGTAGCACATTTAGAAAAGGACACAGCTACACAGACAGATTACAAGGAAAATTGTTTTCCTCTTCCTTTCTATCATTCCCATTTGTACTTCACCTTCCATTTTTCTCCAGCATTACTATCCTATCCCTTTTATTTTTCCATCCTGCCATCATTCATTCAATCCTTCCTTCCTCCCTCCATCCTTCATTTTAGAACAATTACCTCTACCAGCTTGACCAATTCATCCTTTTCATATCCTCATTTCTTCCCTCCATTCCCCTTTAATCTCTGACAAACAATTGATATTTATTACATACAGGTCACACTTCTTTTCAACAGCTCAAATTTATCCACATATCTTATGCAGTCACACAGATGTCCATTAAACGTTCATTAAAGATATTCTGTCATGCCAGTGATGCTGCCAAAAGATTTGTTACTACAGCCATTCAATCAATTTCAGATATAGTATTCAGCTTTAATTTTAAACTAACAAAGAAACCACATACAGGAGATCAGACATATTTTCATATAAAACCAATATGTTAAAATGTATTAAAACACTATCAAATGAGGTACATATCTCATTTTTATTCAAGTTATAAGAAAAATCATTATCAGTAAATACTAAATGATCGGCTGTAATATTTTGATTTGCAGATGTACTCATATTTTGCCACTGCTGTTCCCCCACCCTCTGAAAGGAAATGGACAACAGTTTCAATGACAACTTCTTGCTAAGTAATACCAACTCCAGCCAATCACTGCAGTGACCACATTTCCCTAGTAAATAAGTCAAATACTAATGGGACACACGGACACACTACAACTAAACTACCACCAGATGTCACTGCTTCATGCTGTGAAGAATAAATCTATAAAAAAAGTACATTAACTTTAACCAATAAAACTGGATAGAAATTAACTGCTATATAATCTAATTCATAGAATTTCTGTAAGAAAAAACTGATCTTTACTTCGCTACCTCTTCTGCTACTGGATTACGGAAATTGTTTGGTTTTGAAAACAGAATAAGTCATTTACAGCATAAAACCTCAGATAATATGAAAATAATTCACATTGTCATCTAATATTTCCTTCAGATCAGAAATGTTTCAATTATGCTCATAGTATGAGAACTGTTTTTTATGTCAAGTTTAAGTACACATATACTGCAACCGTGAGCAACAGCGCCTAGTAGCATGACGACTCATGAAGCCTCTGATGTCAAGGCTACCAGAACTTTTCCATACAAGAAAAGGATAGAACATTCTAGGGGAATCCAGTGCTGCCTGGAATAGTGTAGAAGGTTCGAGAAATGGGATAAGCGCTATATAAGAAGAGCGAACGGCAAGAACTGGACAGTCTTCTTCTCACGGTGAGGTAGTGTGTTGTGTACAGTGGAGAGCGAGTATTAACAAGAGAGTGAAGGAAGACTGCGTCTGTAACTGCATAGGGCATTATGAGTTGTGAAGCGAATCAGTGAAATACTGTTTTCGAGACCAGTGTCAGGGCTATGAGCCCAAAGTACTGAATGTATGAGTAAAAAATTGTCTGTTGAGAGTGATTCTTTAAATTTTGGTGATGTGTTCGGTATTCATTACTGTTTTGTTTTATCAGTAGTGTCAATAAGAACTGTTATTTGTTACACCCTGGGCTTATCTGTTAAAATACACAAGACTGAAAACTCCTATGTCTCAATTTTTTCTCACAAAAATGTTTTAAATGTGTCTACTGTGCTCAAAACTAAAGAAACAATTACTATTTCTATGTAAGATCTATTAAAATTATCAATAAAGATTATGATAATAATCAAAACTAACACAAGAAAAACTGCATGGCTATTCAAGACTAACAATGATTATACAACAAACATATGCATGTTTCGCATGTTCTGTGTATTAATCTCAACTGAATCACGTCTAAAAACTATCATTTTTATTTTCATCCAAAAATTTGTATCCATGAATTAAAAGAAGTTCTGAGTAGATAATTCCATAGTGTCAATACATGGTAACAAGTTTCAAAGAAACATATGACTGTATATTACCAATAAGTTGTGGCCAACACCCTGATGCATAAAAATCGGGCTGTCCAGAAAACTAGCTGTTGGCCTCAACATTCATGGAATTTGTTTGGAATGATGTGTAACATGGAAAATGCAGCATAATTTTGGAGAGTGAGATGTTGTCAGAACTGCCAGTTACTGAGGAACTTTAACAAAACCCTGATGTCCTGTACAGTTAACACTGACACCAAACACATGCTTTTTAAACTCTGAACACTTCTAGGCAACTGGATGTCTTAGGGAGTTCTAAACACAGCAAAGGCATACAATATAAACAATGGCACATGAGTGAATTTTATTCAAGAATATGTCAGCACCACAGTAACTACAATATCCATATTTTTATATTCATGGCTCCCATTATGCATTAACACTGTATATGTAAATTGGATTACTTAAATTTATATCCCCAGGCACTGATGTCTCCCTGAAGGTGGTAATTTATAACCAAAACATGTATTCAAGTATATGAACGATTT
>Ga0123353_10012319_pt1 | contig 12144 bp, 2 predicted proteins | sample TergutLab28metaG_3_FD_92763 | JGI IMG/M metagenome (GOLD analysis project Ga0123353, IMG submission 92763) | Labiotermes labralis P3 segment gut microbial communities from Petit-Saut dam, French Guiana - Lab288 P3 | ecosystem: Host-associated > Arthropoda: Insects > Digestive system > Gut ... | reverse complement strand
TGTGTGTTTGTGTGTGTGTGGTGTGTGTGTGTGTGGGTGTGTGTGTGTGTGTGTGTGTGTGTGTTGTGTGTGGTGTGGTGTGTGTGTGTATGTGTGTGTGAGGTGTATGTGTGTGTGTGGTGTGTGTAGTGTGGTGTGTGTGTGTATGTGTGTGTGTGCATGTGTGTGTGTGGTGTGTGTGTGTGTGTGTGTGTGTGTGTCAAGACGTCTGCTAACAGTTCTTTCCCCCGTCGAAGACGTCCACCGAACATCTAAAAATTCACTCTTTCTGCATAAATTCTGAATCGGACAGTTCAGAGGGCAATTATGCATGCAAACTGACGAGTAAAAAATTCTTCTAACCGTAAGGCGCTATAAGTATTTCCTCATCGCCGCCATATCCAGCGACTTCCCTATATGGAGTGAAGGATTGCACTTATTTAAACCGTTCTTTACACCACCATAAGTGTAATTCAGATTTGTTACTGTTTTCCCCCCCCCCAGATATCCGCACTTATAAAATTTCTGAGGGATCCTAAAATTCCTGTAGTCCGTTGTAGAGTATTCCGTGTTATTTAAGTTAAGTCACCTGACACCCTTCTGTGCCCAGTACGCAATCTAAGGATTTCTGCAACCACGATAAAAATTCAGATCACCTCCTTCCTAGCTTGCAACTCCTTTAATTGAACAATTTACATTTGCCACAAAAACTAACAATTTAAAGCACTGAAGTATTTTTGACCCATTTCTCTAATGAAACCATTGCGGCTATAACTCTGGGTAAGTGCGGATTTACGTAACTAATTGCCCCAGCGTCTCTTTCAACAACGTCCAGAACAACACGTAATTTAATGCGATGTTTCAAACATCACATTGCGAATTACTGAACAACTGGTTCATAAATCCACAATATTCAGAGACAGGAATAATATGTATGAGGCCTACAGCCCTTATTTTGGCATAATACTCAATTCCAATTGTGGGCCGGGTAGCTCAGTCGGTATAGCGACTGAGCTACGGGCTGGACGGTCCGGGATCGAATGCCAGTGAGGACGAGATTTTCTACCCGTCCAGACCGGCCCTGAAGCCCATCCAGTCTCCTGTAAAATGGGTACCGGGTCTTTACCGAGGGTAAAGTGCGGCCAGGGCGTGCTGCTGGCCACTCACCCCCTTCTAGTGTCGCTACATGGAGGAGTAGAGCTTATACTTCTACCCACCCACCCTCTGGGCCACACTGGGCCTGTAACGGGATCACTTTACCTTTACCTTTTTACTCAGTTCTTATTAGGTACAAGTACACAAAGATTTCTAATTTGTTTTGTCATCCTGCACTGGCAAGAAAAGTTGAAATTGTGAGTTAGAGCACTACCTCACACACGTGTCACGTGTCTAATTCACTAACTCCGGAACAAACTTCTGCACGCTAGCACTACTATACTACATTTTCCTGTAGCCTAGCGCTCTTACAGTTCCTGTTTATTCTGTACCTCCCTTCATCCGCTCTTCGCATGAATTACGTAAGTGTTAAAATGAACACTTAAAGATTTGGGTCATGTCCATCCACCTTTTTATCTACATTTCTGTCGCATTTTTCGCTGTAGGTTCTAAAACAAAATGTGATCGGAGTATTTTGCTGGTTTGGTGAGACATCATACAACTTATTTTATATGAGGCTCAAATACGTGGCGCCTCACGAATTTCAACAAACCGGTTCTACGAACAATTTGTATGTTACACGAAAAGCAGCTGTCATAAGGACCAGTATCATGGGTCTGAAACGTGCTTCGGTACAATGTTTTTTTAAGGAAATACCACGAAAAATACCTAATTATTGTGTAATGTGGAATGTGTATTTTTCTTTAGTAAAATAGTTAATCGGAAATGATATTTAAATGGAATAAAGGTAAGTTAAGTCAAATGAGGTAGGATCGCTGCAGAATCTCAAGCAATGCATTGTTATTGCGTAACACGCCCTTCCAATCCCTTAAAAATTTTAATACGATTTTCTGATTACCCATCCATAGTTAAAATCCTTTTTTTCAAAAGATGGGCTACATTAATTTTCAAGGAGCATCAAAATCATAATCAGTTCCTACTAGAATTTGGGTCATTAACTCCCAAATACAAACTTAAAATTACACACCGGCGTATTTCTCATTGCGATAGTGTTCTACGGCAGCTAAGCGTCATGAACACACTTAACACAAATGTTAAAGTGATCCCGTTACAGGCCCGGTGTGGCCCAGAGGGTGGGTAGAGGTATAGCTCTACTCTTCCATGACAGCGGCACTAGAAGGGGGTGAGTGGTCAGCAGCACGCCCCGGCCGTACTTTACCCCTGGGAAAGACCCGGTACCCATTTTACAGGAGGCTGGGTGGGTCCCCAGGACCGGTATGGACAGGCGTAAAATCTCGTCCCCGCCGGGATTCGATCCCGGATCATCCAGCTTAACACATAATTAAAATCTTCAAATATAGAATACTACTGCTTGCAGGAACATCACATCATAGGTATACACTATAAAAACACTGAACAATGCGTTGTTTAAGTCATGTCCACTGCAGCTGACACGTGTTAACCATGGTAATTTCACAATTTCCCCATTTACTCGTTTATCTGAACTACTCAACTTGCTCATGTACTTCATTGTTACGTACATCAATGGTTAACGTCACAATAAAGCGCCTATGAAAATTAATTTTGTCGATATTAGTTGATCCAATTTGCGTTGCATTCACCACTCTAAGTACTGTATAATGGCGTGCTACCTTACGATATGATAAAATGCGGACTGCTTGGAGCGTCCATAGAACATACTAGGAGCACTGACAGGATAATTGACCACGCAAATGTGAACAGCAAATGCCCATTACCATCAAGAAACTTGAGTAGCGTGCCATGTAGGGAAGTTTATCCGACCCTCACTGGAATGAGGCAAGGAGATCAATGTAACGAGAGAATGTGTGCTTTAAATATTCACACCAACAAAGACCCAGAATAAATATAAATAGAGGTGATTTTCCAAGCAGTACCCTAATCTTTTCGCATGTACCACTTACCACACTTCAGCCAGTAGTGAGTCTATTAACCTTTTGGTGCCGGAATTATTTTTTAAATTTTAGCACATCCTGTATATAAAATGTGAATAATACAGAAACCAAATATGTTACAATTATGAAACAAACTGCATTTTGAAGAGAAAAAAACAGAGATTATATACCATGTTTAAAATATTCAGTACATATATTTGTTGAATAAATATATAAAATGCAACTTTAGAGGTTAGCGGTGCGTTACGACCACTATAGTTGACATTAGGCGTCTAAAGGTTAATGCATGAAACTAATGTCGGGAGATAACCGTTTCGAACGTCTTCAGGGTTGCTGCCTATCCTGACTGACTTACGACTCTTTCACTCTATGCAATTGCTAAGAACCTTAAATAAAGTCATTACTACCTCACATATTGAGAAACACTATCGACTTACACATGTCAGTGTCAAGTAACATTTAATAAATAAAAAAAGATTCACATGCCTCTATCAATACAAATCGTCATCAGTATACACGTGCAACTAATAATTTGCAGTAATTACCATAAGTTTTTATGACATAGGCCGATAAAGAATAATAAAACAATTTTACTGATATAATGAAGTCTAGTAATATCAAGTGTACTGACGCATGGATCGACATATTCTGACAATCTCACTATTCATTATATATTGATACTTACAGACAAAAAATTCGAAATAATAATAATAATAATAATAATGACAGTTTTTTTAATTTCAAGACAAATAAGAAGAAGGAGAGAAAGCGAGTAAGTTGTACATTTGCAATATATCTTATGTAAATTACACGTACATATCTTAAGGTGTCTTGTTCTACGTGTCATTTAAACTAAAAAATTATGTACGCATAGGAAAAACTACTCTGACCTATGTGTCTCCCTGATGATGATCCGTATTGATGAAAATATGCTGGAGATTTATTAAACACTCTTCAACGCTCGAGTGTTTACCGTTATCGTGGTTCTCCAAATGCAGTAAGTGAGGTACGCGGTAATACAATGAATCAATTTAAGATCACTGCCACTTCGTTCCAAATAATTCCTTTCTCACCAGTTATGAACATGTCATACACAAAATATAACTCTGTCCTTGTATTTAACTCACTGCACGCCATGAAGGCATCTAGGTGAATGCAGTTACAGGTCCACGTTTCCCTCAACTGTGCTCTAGATGAAGATGGTAGGAATAACATGCAATTTTAATATGCTTTAAATTTTAATATATAAGAACAATTATAAAAAAAAATGGTTCCGTGATGAAGACTAAGCCTGTGGCGCAGGATTATTATTGAGAAATTAGGAGTCTTGCTTAAAACGTTTCCAGTCTTTATGGAACGTTGTTATAATACCGTGCTTGTGGGAATCCGGTACACCGTCCTATGATGAAATTGTGAAAGTTATAGCCTAATTTTTTTTTTAATCAAGTAACCGAAATACGCAACATCTCATCTAGTTTTTAACGCATGTCAAATCAAATTGCAGAAGCACATGTAAAACAATAATTTCACCACTTGCTTACGTTGTCGGGTGCATTCTCATACTTTTAATTACCAATGTTTGCAAACAGAGTGATCTTGACAATAGACAGACGGACGGAAGTGTAAAAGCTTAGTGTCATATTACAACCTGTTGGGGGGACACCAGTAAGTATTTCCAGGACAGTGAAATTGCAGAAGTTAAGCTGGTTCAGACATGTTGCTCGACCAAAGGGAGAAGGAAGTGCAGTCAGGATTTTGGTACGCAAGATATACGTCCCAGATCGAAAATAACTTCAAAATTCCATTAGAAAGTTTTAAAAATGTTCCACGAGGACCTAAATATACAGCGTACAGCAACTGCAAAACTTTAATGTGTTTTAAATAAAGCAGTCCTGTCGACGAAACATATTTTCCATATTAATAGTTAAACTGTCTCTGAAAGAGTCATTAGAAGCGGAGGAGATGACAGCAAAATATTGGGAGGATGTGGGGCAGACAGAACTAATATTATGCAGGTGATGAGCAGATAAAACTAATATTAATAGGATGGGAAAGCAGCTAAACTATTATTAAGAGGATGGGGAACCAACAGAACTATCTTTATGAAGATGAGGAGCAGATAGAACTAATACTGAAAGGATGGGGAACAGGCAAACTATTATTAAGAGGATCAGGTGCAGACAGAACCACTTCTGAACCGTCATTTTGGTATTAAAAGCGTTGAATCATCTAAGACCCGAGAATCCACAATGCTTCGTTTGGACAAAATACAGCTCATTTATGAAATACTGTAATTGTCAGATTTTATCAAGCGAATCCGAAATGACGTCACTGCGTGCACACAGACTCGCCTGACTGACGGACTGAAACAAGAACTCATAGTGGTCAGCATTCAAAGTGCTTATTAATGGTAAAACAAATTCATCGACTTTTTTTTTTGCAAAATGGACGTTTTATTATTTGAAATTCGAAATGCATACCATCCAAATATCGTAACAGCACTACTGAAAGCCACGTTCCTAAAACACGTTCTGTTTCAAAGCTCTGAAATCTCGACACCTTACGTCACCAAATGACACCCCAATTAGAAGTGTAAAAAAAAATGGTTACTAAGTTGAGAGAACTTTTCCTATTACTAATAAATTTTAGCGTCACACTTGCTTCAGCCACACCCCCTGATTCCCTTTTTTTTAAGTATGCAGCCTAGAATAAATCCCTGCAATTTGTTTTCTTTCCCAAGCACTTTTCATTCCGTTCTATAACTTAACATACGCACACTACACTTTAAGCGGTTTCGTCCGATAGCAGTTGCCTCCCGTAATCGCGCTAACGGGTACGTGTTTTAAAGACGTTTACTCCTTCCTCTAACTTCCTCATTATCCACCGCCACGGATGATTTATTTGTGCTGCATTCTGCATAGCGGTTCTTAGGGAAGTAAAGATTTTAATATCGGACGTTTTCCATGCCCTCTTCCAACAGGAAACCCTTAAGCTAGCTTTTCTCTAGGTGAGGTTGCTGAAGACTCAAGTCTTCTGAGATGTCAAGCTTGTCGACCGGTGAATAGTTACCGACGTTTCGAAGGACACTAGCGCCTTCATCTTCAGGGCGAATATTCCAGGAAGTGTAGCCGCGTCGGCACATATACCAGTCGACACAGCGTAATATCCCAGAATACCCGAATTTCATGATACCCTTACGTCATACTCTTCACACCTTGTTGTGAAAATTAACAAGGCAATTCATCACAGCTCACTAAAACCAGGGGTGGAGCAAATATTGTTTCAGTAATATGATTTTATAGGAACTCTAGAACAAAACACTCAAAGTGTGTTTGTTTGTCGTATTTCAGCATAACCCTTTGAACTGTGACACAATTAGGGATTACAACCACATGTGTAAAGTTACTTTATTCGTGTACCTAAAGTGTTGAAGTATATGGGAGTGAAGGTATAGCATAACGCATTCTCGATCCATGCTGACCTTCATGCTCTATCAGTGTTAACCCCCATGTGATAGATCCTTCCGCTGCAAATAACAGTCCCACTTACGGCAGAGAAGGAACACATATCAATTCCGCAGTCCAAAATTTAACTCTGTTGCTCAACGCAAAAGCTTATTACCTAAAGGCATAGTTGAACGAATGTGACTGATATTTCGATGAGTAGATAGGAAGGAAGCATGTTAAGGATACAAACAAAACGAAAGATTTAATTACTGGTATGTGAAACAGTTTTCGGTGAAATCATCGGTTGGTGCAGGAGTGCACATAAGGCGGGTGGTGGGTCGCCCAGGCAGTTACATTTTGTACGGTGGCGTCTATTATTTGTGGGTCCCCACTATGGAATTTGCTTCATGTCACGCTTCCGGCGCCTAGAACTTTGATGCGTAAAGTTGAATGTTGGAAAATGTGTGCACCCCCTGGGTAGTCTAATGAAGAAATTCGTATAGACCTGTTACAGCTAAAATTGTTCCCATCCACGTTAAGTTCTTTCTTGTGGTCCAATGGACATACCGAAAACAACGGGCTTCTTTAAAGATAATTTCAAAACACGTTCCAGTCTGTTTACACTAGACGTTACACCTGATTGTCATTACACTAGAAGAGAGGGGTCTAATTTGTCGAAACTTGAAGAATACAGCTCACAATAAAATTTACATCGAAAGAACACGTTTAGTAAATTTTATGTAATTCATATCATACACTTTTCTACATTCCATTACTTAACTAACGAAATGCACTAATTAAAAAACAATAAAACAGATCACAAAACACATTTCATGTTATACGCCAACTCCTACATATTTCGGCACCATGTGTTGGAATTGCGATTCTTTGTTGTTAATAAACTCCCTGAAGACGGCACCCTGGTGCCGCAACATGTAGGAGTTGTCACGTAACATGTAGTGTGTTGTTTGGTCTGTTTTATTGTTTTTTAATCAGTGCATTTTTTTTGGTTAAAAAATATGAAAACACGTTCAGTAGTGCACAATCAGTTTCAACGCGTCTATTTTTAAACGTTACCACGTACCAAATTAACGTTACACTGTAAATCTTCTAAAAGTTTCCACTTCATTACACATCCCTGAAGACGATAGAGCATCAGCAAAACATGAAGGGTGAGTGAAGGATTTTATGGCAAATGTTTTACTGATAGGGCGTAACATTACTGATTTCTTGAACAATTACTTCGTGTGGGCTCCGCGGCAGACGGTCCATACGAACAGTCCCGTTCGTTGTTCTCTTGCCGCTTGTCGCATGTCTTGTGTAGTCCGAGTACGCATTGCATCATTGCCGTGTTGAGTAGAAGACTCGTAACGATATCCCTCACGGCCTGTACGTCCTTGGGTCTCAAGCTAGGTCACCATAACTGCTGTTGGTACTCTGACACAACGGCCAATTCAGTTGCTACGGTGATGTTCATAGCTAATTGTTATTGTCACACACAAAAGTGCTGTGGAGTGGTAAACACGGCGCAACGTCGCAAAATCTTACCGATACGAGCCTCAAAATGAACACAAGTTCACCACTTGCTTTAGTAAACTCTACTCTAAGGACAAAACGCACTTATTCAGTCTAACACAACACAGGTTTATTTCACTTCAGCTGGTTACCCTTACATGTATGCTACATGTTTCGGGCCGTACTTCGGCAATCCTTAGGCATGTCAATACAAAAAGAGACAGGTACAATGTAAATCTAAGGGGCCCCCCTTTCACAGCCACTGTTTTTATAATGTTGAAACATAAAATATACAATTCAGAAGTATAGACCTATATAATTTTAAAAATGTATACATAATTGTATAAAGAGTTTTGTCAGATTTGGTCCTCGTGTGCTGTAGTTAGAGGTCTATTAAAATTTTCTATAACTTTGTGTATTTTAATTGCTGAGGCATGACCTCAATTTTGCATATTCTTTTATAAAAACCTTCTTTGAACTCAGTCTGTAAATTACGGGCCAGTATAGAAATTAAGGTGGTGGTGGAGATTTTTACTCAAAGCGATTTCAAACTTCACGCTAATTTTATAAGGGGCTGTATCTGAATTTGTCGTTCTTTTCTTACCCTTTTTCTAGAATGTTTTCCCCATATTCTTCCTTCATTACGTATAAATTGAGTTGACGTGGATTTCGGGATTAGAATGTAGCTGAAGAAGCATTAACTGTTTTCTGTTCACAGACACGAAGCCTAAAGTTAAACCGCACTACCGAGCACACCGGCTGTCTTTCTGGCTGAATCTGGTGCCGGACTTGCACCGTCCCGGTGGGGACGACGTACCTCTCTCCCACCACATGCTCGAAGATGGCAACGATCAAGCAATCGGCCCCGGGGGCGGTGACGTCACTTTCGATGGGCGAGTTCGTCCACCAGGTCTCAGTGACGGCGCCCCATTGCCGAAGAAATCAGCAGCCGAGACCACCAGCACCTCATCGTCTGCAGTTCAGGCAGGTGGCAAAGCTGACCCAGCTAGTGCGAACACTTCCGGTAACACCCCGGTGACCAGTCAAAGCCTTCTACCGTCAGATTCTGACAGAAACGTCGATGACGCAACTTCAGCCGCCGCAGCTGCTTCAGCATCACCCCCTCAGCAACCGGAAGACGGTTTCGCGGCGTATTCTACAGCACTGAGCGTCACCATAGCGATAGGGTGCTCTCTGTTGATACTGAACGTCTTGATATTTGCTGGAGTGTACTATCAGAGAGATAAGAGCAGACTACACCAGGAAGGTGGAGGTCAGGGGGTTGTCGCCAAGAAGAGGGCAGAAAACGGTCAAATGCCGAACAGTATATGTGGAGACCTCCTTATCGTCGACGGTAACGGAGGTGGGAGCAAAACAAATGTCAAAGGAACTGATCCTGGAGGCGGTGGAGGTGCGATATTAGGTCATCATCATCACTCACATCACCATCACCAATTACCACCACCAGAATTTGCGGACTTACCACCACCCCCCCAGTCAAATAATTCCTCATCTGGTACATCAACTCTGCCAAGGCCTCCACCACCTCCTAAAACACCTAAACCTCCCATACCAGCACTGTCAAATCCAAATCAATTACAGAGCTGTGGGCCCGAATCTCAGCCTCTGTTGCCACCCCATAACATGCAAATACTGAATGCAGGACCGGGAAGTGGTGGAACGTTAACTAAGAAAGGTGGTGCACATAATAACAAAATGGAAGAGTTGCGAGTGTGACAACAACCGAACTTCAGTAACCAGACTATCACCACAGAAGTGTGAAATTCGGGGACAGCAAGCGTGATCGGTAAAAGGGCCTGTGGCAGTGTTAAGGTCTCAGTTGAAGAAACTGAAGAAGCCGTGCGTTTTGATACAAATTTGTTGTATAGGAAACAGAAGATATGATCGGTTACTCTTTCAACATTTTATAAATAAAAACACTTGAGGTTGCCTGACGCTGTAGGAAACACAAATGTTTATTTTAGATTTTTGGAAATATAGTACCACATGTTGCAAAGGAAAAGAGATCCTCTAAAAACATCCAGTGACATTTTGTATTTTAACACTTTTTAAAAAGGCATAATTTAACAGTATGCCAATTCCTCACGTCTTACAACGTTGTGTCAGTACCGAAAAGCAAGGCATTGTCCACTAATCCAAATAAGAATGGGTCTAGACTTTAAAAAGTTTTGCTCAAAATGATTGACAAGCATGTGTAAGAAGTACACTTAATAATACAATGATAAAGGGGCCTATACTAGATGTTTAAATGTCCATCATTACTATGACGATAAACGTACCATGAAAAATATCCACAACAAATGGGTTCCATGCGTCGCATGTTAACTTCGAAATTTCATTGACACAAAATGTTTGTTTACCACCCTGCTCGTTTCCCTCAATCACAGATCGTTAAAAAGTGATTCCTTGCTTTTTCAAGAATTAAACACAATTTAACAACTACTTCTGCGAAATAAATGTTTAAAAATCCGATGAAGACATTAAATATAACTCTCACGCTCCAGACCTGTTAGATGTCCATAGAGTCTTAGACATAATAGCAATACAGTTTTCGCTCGCCCAATCCCAAACTAATATGAAGTAAAGTACCCTTTTAGATTATATGAAATAAGCTGCACATATATCAACAATTAATAGCACGTCCACAGCGCCCAACTTCTAAATTAACTGTGCATTCTTTACATGGATATACAAAGGAAAATAATACGGTGATTACGAGACAGGGAAGCGTTCACGATAAACGAGACGTATTGCCTAATCTACTACATATCATATTTACCACAAAAAATCTTAAGGGCTCGGAGAATCTATGAAAATTGGTAATTATACCTTAAGTTACAGTAAAAGTTGAGCATTTCGCAATGCGTGACTTCAGGGACTGCAAGCACACAAAAAAAAAGTATTCGCGTTTCGTAAAATACGGAGAATTTTTTGACTGTTTGAAAACCGGTTAGTTTCTCAAGAAGGACTCTGCTCCATAGAGTAAGTACTCGAGTCGCTCGCAAATATATGTAAAATTGTACCAAATGAAAGACGCATGTACGAGGTGTGACACATGGATAAGACTTTGTCGTGGATTAGGAAAAATACTTTTATTTATCAATGCATATGCTTTCCTTATTTCTGGTTGCAAAAGTTTTTATTTCGTAGAAGTTTGATGTGCTGAATAACACTATGCTCAGTTCACTTGTATAATCACATTTTAAAGTACCAAAAATTAACAATATCCATTGGAATATATTACATGACAACAGCAACAACAAAACAACAACAACAACAACAATACTTACAACTGTGATAAGGCAACAGAAAGAAGACGTGACGATTTAGTAAATTTCATAAACGGTACAGTTTCAACTGATTATTTTTCTACTACTTACTTCCAATATCAGGATCACCTAGTTTTTTGTGATAATCACTTGTAACAAAAAAAAAACTCAGGTTTCAAGAATTTGTGTAAAATAAAATATGAACTGAATATGCAAATGCAATTATAAATGCGCAACCTTTCATGCTTTTTATGCAAAAATAATTTGTTTAGACCGAACATGTCTAATAGATTACAAAGTAATTTCGGTCAGTCAGGCGAATAAACAACAATAATAGTCACGAGTACTTGTCATTCTCTGCCAGTGCTGCAAATATCTATCACACTCTACTATCGTATGGCTGTTCGCATAGACAAGTACCATGCAAGAAAAGCATAAAATAAAAGAGCAATGTTATTCCTTTGATGCCACTGCCATCCTGCTTTTAGAAGAGACTGTATGTCTTAACGGGCGTCTAATCCCAAAGACGCCCGTCATACAATGTCATTTTTTTCCTTCCCCGTTTCTGTCATTAAACTGCAATGCAGCATGTTTCTTCTCGAAGATGGTGATAAAAGTCATATTCTACTCTTCTGACCGAAGCTTTAAACACTACTTTAACAATTTTTAATCTTTCTCCGTGCATATTGTAAAAATTTACATTTATTTGAATTACCAACACATGCACACTGTTATTAAAACGTTATAAAACCTCACTTGGTTAAAAACATTTCAAAAAGTCATACATAATTCTCCGACATGTTTCGGTTGTTTTTTCCAACCATCATTAGGAAGCTGCGTAGTTTGACTAAAGTTACTCTTGTG
>Ga0123353_10012318_pt1 | contig 12144 bp, 18 predicted proteins | sample TergutLab28metaG_3_FD_92763 | JGI IMG/M metagenome (GOLD analysis project Ga0123353, IMG submission 92763) | Labiotermes labralis P3 segment gut microbial communities from Petit-Saut dam, French Guiana - Lab288 P3 | ecosystem: Host-associated > Arthropoda: Insects > Digestive system > Gut ... | reverse complement strand
TATTATTTTCGTTCGGATTACTTTCGTATCTTACAGCTCCGTTTGAGGATTCAATTATTCCGATATGGCTCGCAAAGCCGTCCGTTTGAAACAAAATTTCACCTTGTTCATTTGAAAAGCAAAATTCTAAAGAAGCGTTCCACCTATGAAAATCTTCCGCAATACCAATGACTTCTTCTGTTGTTTTTCCTTGAATCTGTTCTCGAAAAAGCTCAAAGGTTTCAGATAACTGTTGCTGCTCCGTTAATGTGATTGTGTATTTGATTTGATTAGAAAAAAATAAAAAGATACTACCGATAACAAGTAATAGAATCGACATGGTATATAAAAAGACTTTGCTGAAAATGCCGAAAAACTTTTTCTTAGTCATTATTTTCAACCTCCAAGCAATATCCGACTCCTTTAACAGTGCGAATAATATTACGGGGAAGTTTATCCCTCAGCTTTTTCATACTTGCATGAATAATCCCCTCGTTGCCGTCAAAATCATAACCCCAAATGCGAGTAAGCAGAGTTTCATGAGTAACAATTTTCCCTGCGTTGCGAACGAACAATTCTAAAATTTCAAATTCCTTTGGGGTTAGTGTTATTTTTTTACCGTCACATTCCACACCATATGTTTCTGGGAATAGCACAAACTTACCAGCTACTATTTCTTTTTTTAATGCTCCGCTGCGCCGAAGCAGGGCTTCAGCGCGTTTTACAAGAATCTGCATAGAAAAAGGTTTCGTCACATAATCGTCTGCTTTGTTATTGAACGCTCGCAGTTGATTATCATCATCAGAAAGTGCAGTCATCATTAGTACAGGTGTTTCACGGATTTTGCGAAGTTCTTTCAAAAGTTCCTGCCCGTTTGTTCCGGGAAGCATAATATCAAGTATGATTAGCTGATATGTCTTATCGTAAAATAAATGAAGTGCATCATCTCCGTTGGCACAAACATCAACAAGCCACCCTTCTTTACGTAGGAATTTACAGACCATATCCTGTATTCTTATGTCGTCCTCAACGACTAAAATGTTGATATTCACGCACACCACCCCCCGTGGATAATATTGTACCGCCGCAATCTAACTTTAATCTAACTGCCTTGATGTACGAATCATTATAAAAGTACCTCCAAGTATCTTCTGATGATTTTCGCGACCGAAAAAAGTTCGGCATACCGCACTAACAGCGGGATATTCATCTTTTTACCTTTAATATAGCCCTTGACAGCAGATTGCAAGTCTTGAATTTCCATGTTCCAACGGCTGCGAACCAAGTCACGATAGTTTTTGTTATCTGCGGCAGTTACCGAGAAATCCTCGGTAACTGAATCCGATTGCAATTCACCGTCTGCGAAGATATTTTTCAAGTGAAGCCCAACATTATCAGACGATGTATCAAATAATAACCCCATATTCTTCTGTGAAAGCCAAACCGTACCGTTCTGTACACGGACTTCAACTCCATCGCCGCCTGTTTGATACGAAAAGATTAAAAACTCCGCCGTGCTGTTGCGTATGCGAACATCGGGTAGGTTTTTCTTGCTTTTATTTGCCATAACGATTCTCCTTATCCCAAATCTATACTGCTTTCATTTAAGACTGCACTGTCCCTGTATATACATATCCCTTACATTCCGGCACAACTTTCGCTTTCGCAAACTTAAACTCGCCGCCCTCGGCGGCGATGTGATAAATCGCAATCCCCATATCAATCTGATTCATTCGATTATAAATCAACCCCGCAATCGGATTGATTTTTTGCGGTAACAATGAATTTTTCCTCCGTCCGCGGCAAAGAACCAATTTTGTGAGTTCACGGCACTCGGTGCAAGTCTTGCTAATTCCAACCGCTGGTCTTCTCCCTCGCTGATTGCCGACAGTGGCTTTCGTTTGAACTGCGAAAGCTCACGATGTAACGGCTCATTAGGCGTTCCGAAAGACATAGCGATTACATAAGACAACGCCGTCTTCTCGTTTTCAATAGACTTAGATGCAACGAGCCAACACGTCCCGATTCCGTTTTCCGATAAAGCTAAGTCTAACTGCTGACCGATAAATCCGATGTTTTCGCAGTAGCCGTCCATTTCCTCACTGCTGAAAATGAGGTAATGCGGCGCTTTTACGTTAAACAGCCCTTTCGTCTTGCTGACGATTTCGACCCTATAGCGAATGTTCGGGTAAAGCGGCTTGACTGCGGCGATTTGCTCCTGTATCCATTCAAGTTTCGCCGTGTCAAGCGGCTCTGTGCTGTACTTTCGGATTGATTTCCGCTTGCGGATTATTTCTTTCATGGCGACAGCACCTCAAATTCCAACATACCACGCTCCGCACCGTTTACAATCAGCGTAACTGCGTGAACACCGGGGTAATGCTTGCGAACGCTTACATCGGCAAGCGAATGGCTTTTTGAATACGATTTTTTCTGCCCCGCTTTCATAGCAATTTCTGAAATTTGAAAGATTTTGCGATTCTGTTTGCCGTTGGCTTTCATAAAATCCATGCCGTATTCAAGACGGACTTTTGTGTCCTCTTTAGCCTCAATATCAAACGAAAAAGTTATATCACTGCCGAATGGAATTGCGGTGTCGCTCAAAATAAAACCGCTCACATCCACGGCATCAGCATTGCCTAAACCGAAAAGTTCCAAGACCTCGCGATTGCCTTTTTTGAGCAGCGTCCGACAGCCGTGCTTTATAATCCAATCAGTATGCTTGTGCTTGCCGTGCCACTTCTTCGCAAGTTTCGTAACCAAATCGGGGTGAGTTTTGGAAATATCGTTGAGATTGTTAGCAACACTTTTCCGAACATACTCCGACGGGTCGGCTTTCAATTCTTCGAGAATGAGCAGTATCATCGACGGGTCTTTTTTGTATTTCGCAAGTGCCACTCCCCACGGTAACGCAGGGCGGCAACCCTCACTCGACAATCGCCGAACGTGTTCGTTCTCGTGCTTTGACCACGCATACATTTGTGCCATCATGCGCTCTTCGTAGTTAATAATATACGGTCGCACGGCAAATTCAGACGACGAATACTGCGTGTACAGTTCTATCGCTGCCATTGAAATATCCCAATTTTTCTCGTCTGTGCCGTAAAGCTCCACGAATGTCGGGAAACACATCTTGAAAAAGCCGTCGCTGATTACGATTACTTGATTCATAATGCTTATGGCTTCTTTATAATCGATGGGCAGAAATTTCTGCATGTTTTCGGTGATTCTCCGACCGCGAGCCATAAGTTCCAAGCTGTCCCAATCCTCCATCGTTGACTTCATAAACTCGTCAACATCGAAAACGCCATAGATGGATTTTATCGACTGTGCGAATTTGCTGACGGTATCATGATTCAGTTTATCTTTCCATGCTTCTGCCATTTCAATCCTCCCGTTTATATTGATTTTTGAAAAAAGATACAACGCTCGGTTTCTTTGTATCCGATTTTGAGATGAAAGTTATAACTGTCGGTATTGTCAAGAAGACAATCGCTTGCCATTTCACGGCAGCCATTCTCCGCAGCCCAACGCTCAACATTTTTAACGAGCTCGGCGGCAATGCCGTTTTTGCGATATTTCGGCAGAACGTATATCGCTTCAAGATAGCCTTTCAAGCCGCTGTTCGTGCCGTTTACATACTCCCTGCGAATCGAGCCATGTGCTGCACCGACAGCGTTTTCGCCATCAAAAGCAAGAAAAAATTCTTGATTAATGTCGCCTAATATCTCATCGTTTTCCAAAACCAATTCTTCTCTCGACAAATCGGGTGCTTGCTCTTCGTCATTGTAAAGCAAGAACAGTAAATCTGTCAGAATGTCCATATCTGCTTTTTCGGCTTTGCGGTGGGTTATATTCATTGATGGTCGCTCCTATATCTTAAACAGATAATCTTTATAAATTATCGGAAGGTTCTGGCAGAGGTCGATTAGTTCTCGTTTAGTCATGTTTTGTAATCCACGCAAGCACGGTCTTTCGTGACCGAACGCACAAACTCGCCGACACGCTTATGTTCGGGGTGGACAATGTAAGCCGCTAACGCTTCCTCACTCTCGAAAAGGCTGTCGAGCATTATATCACGATTGCTTGACTGCATAGCGTTAATCTGAACTTTTAATTCCACGATTCCGTCAATCAAGCTCGGCAATTCCTCTAACAGAGTTTTCATTTTCTGTGCATTTTGAGCGTTTTCTTCCGCAGAAAAGCCGTCTGCCCCATCTCGAAAGTTCCATAATACTATGTGTCGTACCATTTCTAATACCTCATTTCTTTAATTTCCACCCGCAGTCGCCGTGGTATATCATAAGTTTGCTCATGCCGCCGTCAATTGTGATATTCTCGCCGTTTATGAACCCTGCCTTGTCGCTGCACAGATACAGCACCATCTCGGCAATATCGCTCATTCGCCCGACACGTCCGCTTGGGTGTTGGCGTAAACCATGTATTCGCCGAACATTTTCTTGTGGCGAATCGCGCCGATACCGTCAATCTGACCGCAAACATATTCGATAAAATCAAGTTTTGTAGCCATTTCGCACCTCAATATTTAATCAGCTTGTCGGTTGTGTCAGCACATCATCGAATCTCCCCCGATAAACGCACATCCAAGCAGGGATAAACCCTGCACGAACTGCCACTCGTTGCGAGCCAATGTGATTAGTAGCCGTTCCGTAATACGGAACTTTCCCTCGCCTCAGTATTTCATCAGCAAGCATAGCGGTTAAAGCCGAAGCTAAGCCATGTCCTCTATGCTCCGGCAGTACATCAATTCCGATTTGCCACATCATCTCACAATCCGCACTACACCCTGCCATTCCTACGATTTCGCCGCCACTTTTAGCTGTGACAGCCAACACATCGGGGCGAGGGTGGTTCTCATCGTATTGAATCGCATTATTAAACCCCTCTACCGAATACAATTTTGGTATATCGGGTTGCTCGACAAGCGAAATTTCTATATTATCGGGAAAAGGCAGTTTCGCTATTTTATCCGGCAGAAAACATATACCTTGTCCGATTACAAATGGCATATAGAACGCTTCGTAGCAGTTTTTACCGTCAAGTTGTTCTTTGACATACGAAAGAACATCCGGGGTTGCTGATACGATAATCGCTTTACCCATTGTATACATTTCAAAATGCCGCTCACCACGGGGGAAAGGTCTGCGTCCTTTGTTTTCTTTCGCTTCACAGAAAACAAATCCGTCACGGTCAAAGTCGCTCGGTGAACAGTTAAGGTCGATTGCAAGCTGTTTACGAGCGATTTCGATAAAATTAAGTTTAGTAATCATTTATTTACCTCAATATTTAATCAACTATCTCTTATTTGTTTTCGCCAAACCACGGCGAAAGGTCGATATACTCCGCTGTTCTTTTATGAACCTCTGTTCTTAACGATGCTTTGGGGTGATTGTTATCCACTTCATAAACACCGATGAACCGATAAGCGCTTCGCCCTAATACATCTGTACTCTTTGCGAAAGTAATCCGCGGACGTTTTTGCCTTGACCCCTCAACATTTCTGAGTTTATCGGGGTCGTCGTTTTCTTGAAAAGTGTACTGCCAGTCGTCAGACAGAGTGTTAATCCAACCTCTCGATACCGATGTAGCTTTACCGTCAATATAAATCGCAAGTTTCGGACACCATAACTGATAACCATGCCCTATATTGAAGTATGACGTTTGCATATTTTTATAGTTTCTTCCGAAACAACGACACAAATCTACAATTGTTCTGAACGCAAGCCTGTCCGCAACATGGATTTGCTTTCTTGCTATTGCTGTGTCATAAGGAGTTTCATTATAATTCCACGGCAGAAAAAAGCTGCTTCTGATTTTTTCTTTGATTGTTGAAACAACATCATCTATTTGCCGTTCAACGCTCTCGATACTTTCGTAAGCCTTGATTCTCAACATTAGAAAATCTTCTGTTTCGTCATAAGCTGAAAGAACTTCTTCCATAGTGAGGGTGCGTTTAATATCGTACTCGGCATTTGTAATATGGTGAGCTTCATCACATTCAACGGCAATGCTCAACTGCGGAAAATACAAGTCAACAAGAGCGTATCGACCGTCCACACGTTTAATAAATTGTTGCGTAACAGGCTGAATATCGCTCCTGTCGAGTTTGTGCCAAATTGCATTGAGGATATAATTCTCATAGTCCTTCCGCTTGGTTCGCGAGAACGTCTTGACTAAATAATCACGTTTAGAATCACTTGTCATATTCTACCCCCATGCTCCATAAAACCAAGTCAGCTTTCTTCATTCCAGTTTTCTTCAACTCTCTTGATTTCGTCAATATAATTCTTCATCGTGTCTATAAAAAGCCCGAAATCCTTATCATTATTCAATAAAGCCACCTCAAAACTCGGTCTTTTCGTAATCCTGTCTTGCGGGATCTCTAACCCTGAAATACGTTCAAGGTTGTTTTTAAGGTTCATTCTATGCTCCATCGTATCAAAAGGCGGTTTCATGTGCTGAAAGTAAAGCTCGTATCGGTGCTGCGTTTCACCTCTACAAACGTAGGAATCGCATCTTGGTCGATGAGAGATACCATTGTGAACCGCAGCCTTGCTCGGCAGGAACGCCCATTTCACGAGAAATTAGTATCCATTCACGCGGATTATCGGTGTTTATTTGGTCGCCCGCTAAGATTTCGGGGTGTTTTTCGGTTTTTCGATGAGCGACTGGAAGAAATCCTCATCTTTGTATTTTTCCGGTTTTAATCCGATTAAAGCCCCGTCTTCATTAAGGGCAAATATTTTTCCGCTCATAAACTCTCTCCTTATCCCTAGTTTCCTTATTATAACAGATTTTGTTGTAAATTACAAGGCTTATAAACACAAAAAGGACACATAGATGTGTTCCGCTTGTAATTTAAGGTTATGCCTTACCTTCTAAAAAATTCATAAATCCGCTCAACCATAAGCTGAGTGTCAACCGTGGAAACTAACAGCTCTAAAACCACGATTATCACGTAAATCAACGGAGTAATGACGATACTCTTTCGGGATACGAACGCCCATGACCATTAGCGAAAACAGAGCGTGCCTAGAAAATATGCTCAACTCTAAAGAAGAAACTTTTGAGGGTAAAACTGTGTCTATTTCCGGCAACGGAAATGTGGCGATTTATGCCGCTGAAAAGGCAGTGCAATTCGGCGCAAAGATAGCCACGATGAGTGATTCAAACGACTGTGTTTATTACTGCGACGGTGAGGCTTGTGCTGCCGTCGCAACAGCTATGATGCTCCAAAAATTAAAAAAATATAAAGTAACTATTTTAATGGGGGAGTATACATTTACTCTCGAATGTGATATAATAAGAGGTATCACCTTGATAGGAAAGGAGAATTTATTATGAACAAGAATAACCCGGTAACAGACAGCGTAGAAACCTTGCAGAAAACATTCAAGCGTGTCCGCGCGGCGCAGATTGAATTTTCATCATTCACACAGGAGCAGGTTGATAAGATTTTCACAGCGGCGGCTTCTGCGGCGGCAAAGCAGCGGATTCCTTTAGCGAAAATGGCGGTCGCCGAAACAGGAATGGGTATAGTTGAGGATAAGGTTATAAAAAATCATTATGCCGCCGAAAATGTGTACAATGCCTATAAAAATGTACGAACCTGCGGTCTTATTGAAGATGATATAGCAAACGGCTACAAAAAATATGCCGAACCCGTTGGCGTAATTGCGGCGGTAATCCCAACGACAAACCCTACTTCCACTGCTATTTTTAAGACACTTCTCGCACTCAAAACCCGAAACGGAATTATCATCAGCCCGCACCCCAGAGCAAAAGACTGCACGATTGAAGCAGCTAAAATCGTACTTGAGGCGGCTGTAAAGGCAGGCGCGCCTGACGGAATTATCGGTTGGATTGATGTCCCTAAGCTCGACTTAACCAATGCCGTCATGAAAGATGCAGACTGTATATTAGCGACAGGTGGCTTCGCTATGGTAAAAGCGGCGTATTCAAGCGGAAAACCCGCAATCGGCGTAGGCGCCGGGAACGTCCCTGCTATCATTGATGAAGGTGCGGATATTCTGCTTACGGTCAATTCAATCATACATTCAAAAGTGTTCGATAACGGCATGATTTGTGCTTCAGAGCAATCTGTTATTGTTCCTGCGAAAATTTATGACAAAGTTAAAAGTGAGTTTGCGGCACGCGGCTGTTATTTCTTAAAAGATAAAAAAGAACTTGATAAAATTCGTAAAACTATTATCATAAACGGCGCATTGAACGCAAAAATCGTCGGTCAAAGTGCTTGTAAAATCGCCGAAATAGCAGGCGTTGATGTTCCGAAAGATACTAAAATCCTCATCGGGGAAGTTGAGAGCGTGGAAATGACAGAAGAATTCGCGCATGAAAAGCTTTCGCCCGTGCTTGCAATGTATAAAGCGAAAATCTTTGATGATGCGCTTGATAAAGCCGCTCGTTTAATCGAAGACGGCGGAATGGGACACACGGCATCTATTTTCATTAATCCTGTTACGGGGCAGGAAAAGCTCGAAAAATTCACCGCTCGTATGAAAACCTGCCGAATTGTCGTGAATACGCCGTCATCGCATGGCGGAATCGGCGACATTTATAATTTTAAACTTGCCCCGTCATTAACTCTCGGCTGCGGCTCATGGGGCGGAAATTCTGTCAGTGAAAACGTCGGTGTAAAGCATTTATTAAATTACAAGATTGTTGCCGAAAGGAGAGAAAATATGCTGTGGTTCCGCGCTCCCGAAAAGATTTATATTAAAAGAGGCTCTCTTACTCTTGCTCTTGATGAATTACAAAATGTTCTCGGTAAAAAACGTGCCTTTATCGTAACAGATAAGTTTCTTTATGAAAACGGCTACACTAAAGCAGTAACAGAAAAATTAGAAGCTATGGGCATAGCCTATGCTGTGTTTTTTGATGTTGAACCCGACCCGACACTCGCCAGCACAAGAGCAGGCGCAAAACTTATGCAGTCGTTTAATCCCGATGTTATAATCGCACTCGGCGGCGGCTCACCTATAGACGCGGCGAAAATCATGTGGATATTGTATGAACACCCCGATGCAGATTTCGCAGATATGGCAATGCGCTTCATGGATATTCGCAAACGTGTGTACGGTTTTCCGAAGCTCGGCGAAAAAGCCTATTTCATCGCAGTTCCCACAACTGCCGGAACAGGTTCAGAGGTTACGCCGTTCGCAGTAATTACTGATGAAACCACCGGCACTAAGTACCCGATTGCCGATTATGAGCTGCTCCCCGACATGGCAATTGTTGATGCTGACCTCATGATGAACGCACCGAAAGGGTTAACCGCCGCTTCCGGCATAGATGCTGTTACCCACGCGCTTGAAGCTTATGCTTCAATTGTTGCCACCGAATACACGGATTCACTTGCACTCGGCGCATTAAAAATCCTGTTTGAATATTTACCCCGCGCTTACGAACACGGCGCAAATGACCCCGAAGCCCGTGAAAAAGTCGCCAACGCCGCAACTATGTCGGGTATGGCGTTCGCCAACGCTTTTCTCGGCATATGCCACTCGATGGCGCATAAGCTCGGCAGTTTTCATCATTTGCCGCATGGAATCGCCAACGCATTATTAATAAACGAAGTCATTCGTTTTAACGCAGTTGATGCTCCGCCAAGAATGGGGACATTTTCACAGTATGCGTATCCCAAAGCAATTGCACGTTATGCGGAAATAGCAGATGCTCTCGGCTTAAAAGGTAAAATAAATGAAGATAAAGTCAATGCTTTAATTAAAGAAATTGAAGAACTTAAAGCAAAACTCGAAATAAAAAAATCCATTAAAGAATACGGCATTGATGAAAAGGATTTCCTTGACCGCCTTGACGACATGACAGAACAGGCATTTGACGACCAATGCACAGGCGCGAATCCTCGTTATCCGTTGATGTCAGAAATAAAACAGTTATATCTTAACGCTTACTACGGAGGTGAACAGTAATGAATCTGACTAATATAATCGCAACCCGCCCCACAAAAACAATTTACCGTGACGGAAATAATACAATTAAACTTATGAATGAGGATTATTCCGCTGCTGATGTACTCAACGAAGCGTTAAATCTTGCCATAGTACAGGAAACGGGCTTCTCTGTCCCTGCATTAAAAGAAGTCACTAAAATTGACGGCAAATGGGCAATTATTACCGAGTATATTGAGGGGAGAACGCTTTGGTCAATGATTGAAGAAGACAAGGAAAATGTTGATAAATATTTTGAGCGTTTTGTGGATTTGCAACTAAAAATGCACTCGCACACAGCCTGCCGTCTTCGTCATCATACAGATAAAATGCACGGAAAAATAAGTTCCTGCGGACTTGAAGCAACACAGCGTTATGAACTTCACAACCGCTTAAATGCAATGCCAAAGCATAAAAAGCTCTGTCACGGCGACTTCACACCGGGCAACATTATTATCACACCCAATGATGAAGCCTATGTAATAGACTGGGCACACGCGACACAGGGCAGTGCTTCGGCTGATGCGGCGCGTACCTATCTGCGGTTTACTTTGTCCGGGCTTCCCGAATATGCAGAGCTGTACATGAATATATTCTGCAAAAAAAGCGATACCGCACGGCAATATGTTCAAAAATGGCTGTCAATTGTAGCCGCCTCGCAGTTAGTTAAACAAGTGCCTAAAGAAAAAGAATTATTGCTGAGCTGGACAAATGTTTTTGAATACGAGTAAAATGGATTAGCAAAATGAAGAATATTTCCGAATTATTTGGAAGTATGGTTTTTAACGATTCCGTAATGCAGGAAAAGCTCCCGAAAAACACGACAGTTTTATATCTCCGTCCGACAACGGGAAAATAATCATGGAGTTTTCGGGCAAAGCATTGGTTCGCGGTGAATCCGATGCTTCAAGTTTCCCGTCGGGCGGCTTACGGGCTACGTTTGAAGCGCAAGGTTATACCGTATGGGACACAACATCGTATACATTCATCAAGGGCGGTACATTGTTTATTCCGACTGCATTTTGTCCGTACAGCAGCGAAGCACTTGATAAACAAACCATGCATATTCTTAAACTTTTCGGGAATACGACTGCCAAAAGAGCAATTCCGCAAGTGGGAGCAGAGCAGGAATATTTTCTAGTAACGAGGATTATAATAAACACCTCGGATGATTTTTTTGATTTTTCCGTCATCAGACAGACGATTTAAGGATTTTCGGGTAGTTTCATATTCGGCAATTTCTAAAAAATCGTTGGCAATGAAAACAGCATTATCGCCAAGCTCGTTAATTCGATTTTTAAATTTTTCAGTATTGATGTTACGCATATCGAAAATTCCTTTCGTCCCATTTGTTGTATAATATTTGAGATTAAAAATCAGGAGTTTTTCAAGTAAAATTTGTCGATATAACACAAAAACCGCTCGCAGAGCGGTTTATTGCTGTTCATTCATAACTATGTTAACACATACGCCCCATGTGGTGAGTATGTCTTAAACGAGTCAGAAGCTCCAGTGTATCGTAATTTCTCTCTCTATCTTGTTTGTTTTCGCTCCAATGCAGATATAATCAATGAATTCGTCTGCAACCGGGCGAGTAAGTTTTTCGATATTAGTATATTTGTCAATGAGATTTTGACGGAAGCTTGTATCATATCCGGTTCGATGAAGCGACCCAATTTGTAGTTCGATGGCTCTCAATTTGTCGTCCAAGTCTGAGATTTCTTTCTCGAATTTCTTGCTGTATGTAATAAACTGCTCTCTTGTGATTATACCATCGAGCTTATCTTCATACAGACCGCCAATTCTTTCACGGATTTTTTCGATTTCCTCGTTTGTTGACTTGGCTTCTTTTTTGAAGCGTTTGATTTTTACGTCGTACTCACTTTTTATTACAAGAGCGTCTTGTTCGCAGTATTCCTTTATAAATGTATTGAGTTGATTGATGATTGCAGCATCGACTTGCAAACCGCTTATAGCAGAAGAGTTACAACAATTCATCGAACCGTCATTATAAGCCCCGCACCTGAGATTATAATATTGAATCGTGCGTTTCTTATTCCAATACACATTGCGCTTCATTGCTTTACCGCAGACCGCACATTTGACTTTGCCTGCAAGCGGAGAAATCTCCTGTATATTGCTCCCGGCTCTTACCCCGGACCTACCTTTAAGC
>Ga0123353_10012317_pt1 | contig 12144 bp, 5 predicted proteins | sample TergutLab28metaG_3_FD_92763 | JGI IMG/M metagenome (GOLD analysis project Ga0123353, IMG submission 92763) | Labiotermes labralis P3 segment gut microbial communities from Petit-Saut dam, French Guiana - Lab288 P3 | ecosystem: Host-associated > Arthropoda: Insects > Digestive system > Gut ... | reverse complement strand
TATATTTTTCCGTAAATTTTTGAGACAAAGATTTCAACCCATCCAAAATTCGGTGACTGAGACTGTATGTTTGCATGGGCCAAACAGGAGCCAGTAAGAAGCTAGTCTCAAGGAACATTACACGACATTCAGAAACTGAGGAAACAGATATGTGAAACCGAATATTTCGCCAGAAGTGCTCTTCCGTTGACAGCTACAGATGCAGAACGTCACTGCTGACTGTGACACAACACAACACACCTGATATCTTAAGGAAAGTGTTCGCATGTTCGCAGTTGTCGGGTAACGGCTCTGAAGAAACAGCAAATCTACAGCACACCGGCTTCCTTAAAAAGAGCGATTATTTTCAGCTGGTCAAGACGTTTACTGTCCTGACTAATTCCAAGGTTCATTTAATATGTCCACAGAATTTCGCCAGTGCATGCAATACTAAGCTACCACCTTCAAATCCTCTTTGACTAAGATTCGTTTTAAAATTACCTGACTGTCATAAGAAGAAGAGCAGCGCCAGTACAGCAACGGGATACGGAATTTACAGCTGGGGTTCTCTGTCCGGTATGGTCACCTCGTGCACACGCACTGTGAGCTCACTTTTCCTCCTAGTCTGTGAAGTACGAGTTCGAAGGTACTACCATTATGATTACCCGACATATGCGAACAAGACGAAGAATTTCAGCGCGCTTAGGGCCAGGTTTTTTCGAAATACGAAATTTCTCATTAAAAACCCTTAGCAGTATTGTTATAAGCTGTTATACTACTACTACTACTACTACTACTACTACTACTACTACTACTACTACTAATAATAATAATAATAATAATAATACATTATTTATTACCTTTATGCCGCGTATTTACAATTATATACCTGTAAACAATCATGTTTAGAGTTGTACTGTGGTTACAGTATGTGAGACATTTAATGTTATTTCTTATGATAAACGTTTTGCACTTTTACATCAGTACTTTCCGAAGTGAGTACACAGTACCCAATATGGCTGTTTTCTGTAGATCCTTGATTTCATGCTTTCTAGTTATGCCTGTTTTCTTAATCATTTTGAGATGTTTCCAGTTGCGTTTATCATCATTGGAGTTACTTTTTTTACACTCCACATGCGCTCTATTTCTTTTGTAAGGTCTTTATATATTAGAATCTTCTCTGCTTCTTTCTTGATCACTTTCCTGTTCTCTGAAATTGCAATATCCATTAACACACATGTTCCTTTTTCATTATCACGGATTATGATGTCCATTTATTGTTATGGATGGCTCTGTCGGTTTGCATTGTTCAATCCGTAGTATGGGTACCTTATTCTCATGACTTGTTTCTACTAATTTTGGTACATGTCCAAACCAGTGATTATTATTGTTATTAATATCATTATTATCATCGCGACACCTATAAATGGGAGACCTGTCTTTTGAACTCCTTACCACCTTATTTGACGGGATATGTGACACCCACGTGGAAATAAGAAAACCTGAAGGAACTAAGTCACTTTGCAGAAATATTTATAGATATTAGGTTACCAAAGCAAAGCTGTCAATGTAAACCTACACACCATGAAGACAGAAGACAGACAGCAGTGGAGGTATACAGTCACTCGTTCTTGACTTCGACATTAAACTGAGCTGAATAGTCAGCCTCACGCCCCGGTCGCTCTACCACAAGGGAAAGAGGCCCGGGTACCAATTCAGCAGCAGGCTGGATGGGTGTTTTGAAAAAGAAATCAACCTTTTGCACCTCTCTGGATTCGAACTCAACATCTCCCAGCCCGTAGTCTAGTAACTCTACTGACTATGCTATTACAGCAGCTTATATGGGGATAATATTAAAGTTAATGTTAAATAAATACTGCAGGGGTACTTTTAACTGGCACGATTCAGAAAACTGTCTATAAAAGACGTATTTCTTAAAGGACCTGCTCTCTTTGCATTTTCCATTCCTTGCACTACAATTCAAGCCAACAAATGCACACAATCATATTGGAGTTATGACACTAATACAACGGTTGGCTTGAATTTTAATAATTGGACCTTCTCTGTAAAGTTATATATTGAAACTCAACACAAGTCACACTACCCGTTGCTATTAAAGAGCCCAACAAGGGACGGCCGTGGTTACTGCAGTTCTCTGCGTCACCAATGCAGGAGCTGAAGAAAGAATAAGAACTTCCCAGCAACACAAGGAAATGATGAAGTCAGTGAAATTTGGCAACATCTGATGTTCGTGGAAGCGATTAACTGTACCGATGGCAAGCATCCCCTATGGAGCAGATTGTGTGCAGCAAGTCTGTACCGCAGGGATGCGTCCTATAGTGGATATTCTAACAGTAAATCTCATGAGATGGGATGTAAGGCCGTTTTGTACAATAGCTACTGATCGGACCATACATTGTCACTATAAGAATGCGGTAGTAGCTGTATTTGTGACCTTCATCACAGGAACCGTACGACTAACACAGTAAATCTCATCTTGACTCTCAAAATGTCTGCAGCAGTGAACGATTCATTATAAATTGATTGTGGCTGCTCATTGTCTGCGAGGCCATACTTCCGCCTATAGTTAAGTGCGTACTGTTCCTGGACGACTAAATTTTGTTGGGTGGTGCCGAATATTCCAGGATTCTCAGTATATGGAGTTTGCTTAATGTCAATCTTCTGACGTGTAGATTTTTGTGTTTGCACCGATTATTTTTGGAAAATTTGTGCAACTCTGAGCCAAAGCAACATTATACAATCTAGTTTTTTGCGTCCATAGTTCGAGCTAATGTCTATCTGGAGTTAGAGGTTAAATCGCATATTATTATTCTTTTGAAGCCTAAAAGTTCAATTCCGATTCCAATTTTGAGGCAGAACTTTCAGTCTCTTCCGAAGTCTCCATTTTTATTCTGTTCTGGATCTCTATTCCAATATTTTACATGGAATTTCTCCTCTTCTCATATTTCTTCACACGTGTTCAATGTTTTTTTTTTCTGTTAACATTCGTAGCAAACTTTACGCTGACGACTGAAACAGGTCCAATTTCAGTGACGATGGACAATAATCAAAATGGTAATCACGTTAACTACAATGGTACTTATCTACCAAACTGTACAACGTTACTCTCCCAAGTACATAATTTTGACACTTACAGCCTTCAGGGGGGGGGGGTTACGCGGTGGCGCAATTGGTTGAGGCACTGCGCTACAAGCCGGAAGGTCGCATGTTCGATTCCCGATGGTGTCGTTGGAATTTTCCATTGACATAATCCTTCCGGCCGCAGTAAAGCCCTGGGGTTGACTCAGCCTCTAATAGAAATGAGTGCCAAGAATATTTACTGGGGGAAAAAGGCGGCCGGTGCGAAGGGCTGTCAACCTTCCCACGTTCATGTGTCGATTGTCTTGAAATTTGGGAGCCTCAGCCTCCTGGAACCCTCAGGGCATGTCCAGGCCTGCAATGGGATTGCTTTACCTTCACAACCGTCAGAACCTCAAATCCCACACACTGCCTATTTCACAGGTGCTCTGAAATACCAGAAGCAATTCAGACCAAAAGACACAGTGCTGTGACACCCGGAGGCAGAGTTATGTTATTTTGAAATCACAAGTCCCAATTACACACTTACTAAATTCAGAATTGGCTTTTAAAGAGACTTCTTTGCGGTAAACTAGGCGTCTGTAAGCAACGAATACGGAGAGGAGCTGTAACTACCCCCGCATTAATTCCGCACAAGGTTCACTTCGCAGTAGAATTGCATGATTAATAAAGAGGAAGACGTCAAGACGGTGATGGAGTGCAGAGAGTGTGTAAATTGTGCCTGTCAGCGCACTGATCCTTGTGGTTTTTACAGCTTGTATTTAAGAGTATCAGCAAACTGGCATTTGTCCTTATGATATTTGTATCTAACAGCAAACTGGGCCTCGTGCCTATAAATTACGCACCTATCAGCTTATCAGTGGGACACGCGGTGTCGCAGTTGGTCACGAGTTCGATTCCCGATGGGATCATTGGAATTTTTCATTAACAAAATCTTTTCGGCCGCACTCTAGCCCTAGGGTCGACTCAGCCTCGAACAGAAATGAGTACCAGGAATAATTCCTGGGAAATAAAGCTTACAGCCGTACCACATTCATGTGCAGATTGTCTGGAAATTTGGGAACCTCAAAACTTCTGAAATCCTAGCGGCCTGTCCAGGCCTGTCTATGGACACTTTTACCGCAATTTATTAGCCAACACTTATGCACCACACTATGTATACTAAGTAACATGTCAGTTACGTTCCGACGCGTTTCGGTGTCTACTGACACCATCTTCAGGGAGCCCCGTCCAACTGTAAACTGTTCGCAACACATCAAATGATTATAAATACTTGCTGACCGCTCGTTACAATATCGTAGCTTTTTGTAACACAGATAGTAAAGTTGTGCAGGTGTGTTTAAAAAACCGCGATCTTATTACTTGCGGTCAAGTGCTTGTAATCATTTATGTGTTGCGAAGAATTTACGGTTAGATGGGATTTCCTGAAGAAGGTATCAGTAGACAACGGAATGTTGCGGTACAGTAACTAACATGTGATTTACCATACATATTTTGGTGCGCAAGGTTTGGTTAATAAATTGTGGTATGAACATAATACGCGGTACGTAAGGCTTTAAGAAGGATAGTTTCAGTTTATCAGCCTATCAGTAACCCGGACTTTGTGTTTACAGGCGCTGTGTCTGTCAATACACTGGCCCTTGTGCCTGTTAGATTTGTGTCTTCCAGACACACAATTCTTATTCTGACATGCCTTGTGTCTGTCTACCTAACGGCCCTTGTATGTACTTGAAATCTTTGCCTATCAGACAAGTGGTCCTTGTGATTGTAAAATCTGGATCTATCACTAAATGACCACCGCCTTTTTAAAATTTGTATCTGGTCAGTCACTGGACATCGCTCATCTGTCCATCATCTTATGGACCCGACAGTTCAGTACCTTATTCTCAAGGGACAACCGCTGGCCAACAAGTAAACAAACACTTTGAATAGCCAAGAATTATAAAACTTTTCAAAAAATTATCTTGTGGAAGGTAATGCCGCCTAGTTTGGTTTTATTTCCGACATATCCGAGAAACGTTTTGTTTCAGTTATTTAATCCTCCAGCATCTTACTCTGACACTCAGTGCACTTCATGACCTTCCGCCCTAAAGATGTAGGCAGCACGTTCATCCAAATCTTTGTTACATTTCTACCAGACTACACGGCATTATATCTTAGAAAAGGGTGACTTTTAGGCCGCACCGTGAGAACTCCAAATCCTGCGTCTGATGTTGAAGATAGCTCGGTTGAAGTGTAATCAAAACCCGTTCATAGATATGTCTATAGCTATACGTGTAACGCTGGCACATAAATTGTATGTGTGATTGTGTTACTGGGGAGGGTCGCACGAAAGGGTGAAGTACGTTACGGCTGACTGTGATTTACCGTATATGAAGCTGTCACAAAGATCCATTCTTAACCCAGCGCGATGCAAAACACTTATTACAAACACATTCGCTTACATTGATCTGCTACAGTCAAAAGTCCTAAGGCTCAGGGTCTTTCTTGAAAAGCCAGTAGCCATTTGTATGGCAAAGAATCTCCCTGATTTTTATGCAACCAGAAAGTTTGATCATCATGTTTACAAAAGACCACCAGTAGATCTTACCATAAGCCAACTGAACCCAGTTCAAACCTCAGTCGCTGACACTCATTTTCATACTATTCACCCAAATTCACATCCAGGATAGCTCAGCCTTTTGTGGCTAAGCTACAGACTACAGGACTGAGAAATCGGATTTCGATACCCGACAAGAGCAAGAGACTTTTCTCTCCTCCAAAACCTCAACATCTTTAAAGAGATTTCCTCATTCTCCTCTGCAGTGTGTAACGAAGGCTCCTTTCTTGCGAATAAAGCAGAGGAAGAAAATACAAAAACAAAAAGTACTGAATGAAACATGTCATGGAAAAAGACATTTGGGAAGACTACGGCTAAGACGGGAAGACATCAGGAGGGACTCCTCGTTGCTGCTGAGTATAAGAGGATGGAGGAGACTAGCATGGGAGGGATATCTGGTGGCAGAAATATTGCAGAGAGGAGATGTGCCTAGTTACGGTTACACGCTGGTAGTTGGCCCTCAGGCTGCGTGGGACACACTACGACGAAGGAATGGAGGCCCTTAGCCCGTGACCCAGTCACTACATCGACTGAGCTATGCCGGCTTCCCATAAAATCCAACATCCGTTAAACATTTAGAACACGGTGGTTACTTTACAAACCACCTGTTTTAACATTCAAAACTCAAAATTTTGTCACACAGTACAGTATGTGCTCGTATGATGCCTTTCCGAAACAAAACTAAACGTTTGAACTTTCTTTCTAAGGGAAGCGCCCTGTGTCTTTTGTGAGGTACAAAGTAAATCAATGTATACTAATTTTAGTCCTTCGGTATTGTGATTCAAATTGATAGTGTTTGCTGGACACGTTGAATTGGTGTGTAGCAGGATACGCGGACAAAACCTAGCAGATAAACCCGTGCTTAAAAATATAGGGGAATAATGGACAACAAAGTACATCCACATTTTTGAAAGTCTCCTACGGGTTAAAGCATATCATAAGAGCTTCCTTGCCCATCATTTTCGGAGTCACTGCCCCACGCGATTCACTATAAATGTATAGTTAAGAAATGTCATCACATCAACTGACAAACAGAAGTCAGTTCTTTGCCACAATAATCATGTATTTGCGTGCAGCAGACAGGCGATGTCTTGGAAGCCATACTGCGTACGAATAGTGAGAAACAGGAAAAAGAACCTTACAGCATGCACACATCGTAATATGTCATGTCTGTACTGTGCATGGGCGTTCAGGCGACTGGCCTTGTGTATTCATGTATGGAAGGAACATCCCAATTCGGAAGAGAACGTGTTACCCAAAAGTTCAAAGTTAAGTGTGCTTGTATGGAAGCTTAGGCAAATTACTGGTGTGTTGCAGTTAAATACTGATACAAAACATAGTTTCTCAATGTCCGACTACCCACATGACAGTCATTCGATATGGAGGCAACAAACTTTTCTAAAAATTGGATAATTATACACCAATATACACGGCGTCGTATACCACAAGTGAGAATGTGCACAGCTGTGAAAACCTAGTCTTGCAATTCCGAAACAGCTTGAAAAATTCCACTAAAATTTCATATTGGGAATTCTTACATAATTTTTTTCAGCATCTCCCAATTTCGTTCAAAATCTGACAAAGACAATAGACAATAGTGTGGCCCCTCGAGCATAACTGACTAAGCATTTATCGGAGCAAAACAAATTCCAAGCGAAAGTTGCAGAGAGAAATGAAAGACACATTTAATGTCCAGTAAACCGGTCCAAATCATCTACTGAGATAATTAAACACAAGCGAGTGAACATAACAGCACTGTTTTGCACCGTACCTCCACTTGGCACTCAAGAATAGAGGCAATACGTTATTTTCGAAACGTCTGGAAACAAACAGCCAACGACGCAGCGTCACACCCCAGAAGACCGAAGTTTTCAGTTGCATCTCTCTGAAAATCACGACACCGATTCTCCTTTTGAGACGCAAACACTTACAACGTAATGCCATAAAAACACAGCCCCGGTAAAGTAATTAATACATCAGATTTACTAAGCAACAATTTTGCACAAATAATTGTATCGGTATGAATGACTTGGGCGTGGGACGAAATAAGAATAAAGAAGAGGAAAACTGCTTACAAATTTTGGCCGTTAACCTGATAGGAAGGACATTAAAGTGGTTCCTAGTTGTGGTAAGGACTGGATTCATCTGGCTCAGAATAGGTGCCTATGGTAGGTTTTTGTTGACAAGACAACGGATTCTGGCTTTCCATAAAGAGGATCAATTGTACCGGTTGCACAGTATAACGTATATTCTTAAGGAATATGACAATTTAAAAAGCACTGAAGAAAGATTCGTATTTAAATTGTCGCGATTAGTTCTAAACTGAAGATGCAGACAGCATGTCCCTGTGAAAGTTAGGTACAGTAAAAAACTTACATAATCATTATTTTCTGAAGTGACCACCATATAAATATCCACCGCCATATTACACAGTGTAGGTTTTTTGTCCGTCACAAAGAAACATCAGTGGCAGAAACGTAAGCAATGTGATGTTTCCGTTCTTCTGGGATGTGACGCAACAGAACTGAACACAAACCACTGCGAAAACCTTAATTTTCACACGTACGCAGTGCATCCATAGAAGGCGAAGGATTCGTGGCTGGTGTGGAGACTCTTAGCTTCTCTAGAAACACTCTGCTGCGTGGAGTAACAAAAAACAGGCATGTGTTGTGATATGAGTAACGGGATAAGGTAAAGGTAAAGGTCACCCTGGAACAGGCCACGAAGACCCAGAGGGGGAGGAGAGGTATAGCTGTATTCCTTCTTTGATTTCGGTGCTATTAGGGAGTGGGTGGTCAGCGCCACGCCCCGACCGCTTTACCCCCTGGAATGACCCGGTAACGATTGTATAGGAGGCTGGTTGGTCCCGAGGGCCGGACTTGATGGGTGCGGAAAACCTCGCCCAACTGGAACTCGATCCCCGGACCGTCCAGCCAGTCGCTATCCCGGGTCACAAGTAACGTGACAAACATAATGCAAAATTACGCTCTCCTCTCCAAAAGAGTGCGCAGAACATCAGGATAAGTTTTTATAGAGGCCAGCCTTTTTACTCTTTCTTACCGTTCTCCTGGTCCTGTCGTTTGGGTACCGAAATTTCACTCCACGTTTAAAGCTGCGCAATTTCTCTCCCTCGCGGTGTGCCCTGCGGGCACAACGGATATTCACGCGGACTCTGACCACTTTACCCTTTTCCGCCTGAGGGTTGTCGCTGTCCCATTGTGTTCGATATGTTCGTATTTAAATGTGTAACAGGTAGAAAAGAAACACCGTTGCTCCCTGCAACAACGACCTATGCAAATTATTAAATCAGAATGACGGTTATACCACTTCGTAAGGGGACGAACGGGGTTCGATCCACCTGACAATGTACGAAACCGTCTCTTATTTTTTCCTCACAATAGAAAGAGCGCAAGACTGAACTCTTTATTCGTACGGAAAATCTGACTTAACCAGCCGGTTAATGCATCTGTGTGAATATGAAAATCGTGCAGTGGACACTTGCTGTAAGTAAACCATACGTAACACTCTCCATTTCAAGACACTTACCAATCACAATCAATACAACTATTTATTACGTTTTATCATAAGATAGCACGCCTACGTGTTTCGAACATCCCAGCAGGTGTCATTGGATTTTTCATTGATATAAAATCCTTCCGATTGCACTAAGGCCCTGGGGTCGACTCAGCCTCTAACAGAAATGAGTGCCAGGGGTATTTCCTGGGGGTAAAGGCGGCCGGTGCATAAGGCTGACAACCTACCACCATCCTGTGCCGTTGTCACGAAATCTGGGAAACTTAACTTCCTGGAACCCTCTGGGTCACTCCAGGCCTGTAACGGGACTGTTTTACATTTTACATGTTTCGAACACTGAGTGATCATCATCAGGCCATTAAAATGATGTAAAATAAAATTACAACTGCCAGTCCATTTTTATGTGAGTATGTTGATATCTCAAACTGTGGGTATTCAAGTACATACGGCAGCAAAGAATGTTAAAATGTTATACAGTCAATATGAAATGTTAAAGCCAATTAAATGCATGGCAATTAAAGCGGTAGTAGAATAGGGTCGGCAGTCAGAGGGTGAAAAAAGAAACATTAATTTTTTATAAGCGAGAACAGTAATGTCTAGATTAGCTTGATATGTTGCTCAGATCCTTCATTCTGTTATGTATGTAATGCAGATTCGTATTTGCCAAACTGAGTGGCTTCACATTTTTGCAAGGTTGTATTTACGGTCTTTCGAACCTTAAATATCAGACATGCCAATTTATGTGAATAATAAAGTACAGCAAGGTCTATTGTTGAATAGCTGCAAATTTTTAGAGCTAATCAGAGATATTCCTACAGCTGGAGCTGTAAAATACTACATAATTGAGACCAGAATCTTAAAATTTCACAGCAAGATGTTACTTGTGTAGTCTGGGGATGGTCAATATCCTGCAGAACATATCTCCGTAGGAAGAAAGTGTAGAAGTGACGACAGAAGTAAGTCTCTCATATTTACTGACGCAAGCAAGCCTCTCATATCTACCGACGCAAGTAAGCCTCTCATGTTTACTGACACAAGTAAGCCTCTCATATTTACTGACGCAAGTAAGCCTCTCATATTTACTGTCGTAAGTAAGCCTCTCATATTGACTGACGCAAGTAAGCCTCTCATGTTTACTGACGCAAGTAAGCCTCTCATATTTACTGACGCAAGTAAGCCTCTCATATTTACTGACGCAAATAAGCCACTCATATTTACTGACGCAAGTAAGCCTCTCATATTTACTGACGCAAGTAAAAATTAAACTAAACTCCGTGGCCCTAGTAATTTCATGGCGCTGAATCCTTCAAAAGACATCGGAATCTATTCTGAGACAGATAAAGGCAGTTCCCACGTGCATATCTCGTTGCTTGAAACGCCCACTTTAATATTCTCCTCCCATATAAGGCTAGATTTCTAATTGTTTTCCCTTTACTTTTTCCGAAAATACTTTTTTTAGAATTCCTATCTCTCCCATGCGTGCTACAAGATAGGTTCAGTTGAACCTCCCTGATTTGATCAGGCTAATATCTGGCGAAGAGTGAAAATTAAGAATCTCCTTTCTGTGTATCTTTCATCACAAATTTCATAACTGCTTTTGAAGCCCAAATATACTACACAGCAACAGTAGACCACTGGTTCCCTCACAGTCCAAGTATTAATAAAACTTAACGATCTCAATACTTGTGCCACTGCTGCACGAAACCAAGTAGCGATGCCATATGGTACGACGCTACCTGGACAGCAGAAATTAACTCGGTTCCTCCTCAGCTGTTACTCCTCTCAATGACATAAAAAATTCTCAGTGCAAAGGGAAACTAACTCAATCATAAAAATTAACAAACTTGCTGTTGTGGACGGAAGGACCAGCCTTTGGTCAGCCAGGTAGCGTCCCAGGTGTTGGTCAGACGACACCAGGACCCCCCATACCAAAAACACATTTCTGATAACGAATAACATGAATTTAAGGCCACTACCCTGCTTAACGCAAAGCCAAAAGGAAATATCAATGGGCATTTCGCAGCAATTCGTTTATTTTGTGTATTTCAGTGTGCCGTCATTATCTGAGACGAATATATTCGAATGGTAGAACAATCAATTGGAAATATTTTGGATCGAGGCGGCAGCATCCCTCTATTTGCTTGAAGCAACAGAGAAGAATCACGAAAAATTCTTTCAGGGTGGTGTCCCAGTCGCTTAGCTGCTCTGTCACCTACCGCATACAAGCTAGACTTACTTCCAGTTTAAACTTTGCTCGATTCCATGTATAAATTCTTCACCGGAGTTCGACGAGCAATTTCTCTTGTCTGTGGCAATTTGCTCTAGCCTTCACCTTCATGGAACTTCCAAGCACGTGTAGCCGAATGTTTTAGTACATTTGTTGATCAAGCAAAACGATTGCTAGCCCTCAGTTACTGGCGGTTCGAAGCCATCCGTCATAAAACTCACAGAAAACGTCCATTCAATAAACCTTCAGTGAATTGCGGAAGGTCATTGCTCCAGAGATCTTTTTGTCGGATATCCGGTGAGGAACCGACAAAGGAAATAACAGTTTGTGTAGCTAATTCTTGAAATGCAGCAGCAGCATGAAGTGCTGATAATGTAATATTGGGTGAAGGATAATAACCTTGAACCTAAGACGAAAAATAAATAAAAAGAAGAATAAAGAGAGACCAACTTGATGTCACTTGCTTTATTATTTCATTATTTACTGCTCAACATGTTTCGGATGTTAAAACATCCATCCTCAGGAGCTTGCGACTTACTTGATGAGTTATTTGATGGGTTGTATTGTTCTGGTTCGATGTGTGTTGGTGTTACGTTGTGGTGGTGTGGTATCTGTATGCAGGCTTCAGCCTGCATACGGATACCACACCACCCCAGCCAAACCACAACGTAACACCAACACACATCGAACCAGAGCAATACAACCC
>Ga0123353_10012316_pt1 | contig 12145 bp, 13 predicted proteins | sample TergutLab28metaG_3_FD_92763 | JGI IMG/M metagenome (GOLD analysis project Ga0123353, IMG submission 92763) | Labiotermes labralis P3 segment gut microbial communities from Petit-Saut dam, French Guiana - Lab288 P3 | ecosystem: Host-associated > Arthropoda: Insects > Digestive system > Gut ... | reverse complement strand
CTTTCATGTACCCATATTTCTTATTCAGTTGCAACTCAATAATCTGCTTGGGTACTTTGTTGTTCCAGATAGCAAATTCCCAGGTTGTCGGTGCGTTGGGTGTTGCTTGTAATCCATTGTTGGCAATGAGGTTGTTAATTACTTGCACCGCATAAGGGTCGTAATATTGCGCTTGCGCGGTGTTGGTTACTACTACGCCTGTGAAGGCGATAATTAAAATTAAAAGTTGTTTTTTCATTGTTTTGTTATTTAAATGGTTTATAATTTTTAAAATTGTGGCAAAGGTAATGATTTTTTTAGGGTTGTTTGGCTGCCATATTGATTTTATTTTGCTTTACAATTTGAAAACTGAGCGTAGCCGACGTTCTGTTTTTTGCCATTTATATCAAATATTTCAATATTTTCAATTCTCCATTTTCCATTTTCCATTTTCAATTTTCAATTTTCAATTTCTCCGAACGGCTCAGTCCGGTTGGATTTATTCCAAGTTTCCCCTCGGGAATGGGGAGTTGCAGTTTTTCAAAATATTCAATCCAATAAGGCAAAATATCATCAGCTTCTTCTTTTTTAAAAGTCATTGGCGGGGTTTCAAAAAAAACAGGGTCTCTGGTGGCGTGTGCGTAGGCATCATACACTAATTCGCTGCAATAGTAGAGGTCGTTTTCTAAATCAAAAGCGTAATCGTATCCTTTGCCAAGATGAGAGCAAGCGCGGTTCATGGCAGCCTGCCCATATTTTTGATATTCGGGTTTTAGTGTAGCAGTATATAAAACGCTGTTTTTATTTCTCTCTTTAAACTCTTGCAAACTTGTATAAACAACCCCTCTTTCGGGAACAGCTTCCACCACAAAAACACCACTATCGGTTACATTTATAATGCCTACATGAGTAAGACCCAATCTTTTCTCATCAGATTTTGTTACTACTGCAATTGATTTTTCAAAATCCGAATTTTCAGAAGCCACAAAAATCAAACTTCCGGAATGGAGCGATTCTTGGTTACAACTATTAAATAATAAAAACATTAGCAACAAAATTCCTGAAATAATCTCTATTTTTTTCATTTCAAACTCTTAACTCTTAACTCTTAATTCTTAATTTTTAATTTTTAATTCTACTAATGTGGCTTTTGTAAATAAGGGTTTAATGTATCTCTTAATTTTTAATTCTTAATTCTCAATTCTCAATTCTCAATTCTCAATTCTCAATTCTCAATTCTCAATTCTCAATTCTCAATTCTCAATTAGTAAATATTCTTTCACCAACTGTTTATATTCATTAGTGTAACCATTATCTCTAATAATTAATTTATCTTCTTTACAATCTTTTTTTTCTCTTTCAAACAACATCAGTATTCTATTTGCTTTTTTGCTTGGGGTAGGGTATATATGTGTTTTTTTTGTGGCATATAAACGATTTTTCAACGCCAATATCTCAATTTTTTCTGCGGCTACTAAGGGAAGGATTACTCCGAAGCGTCCGGACTCAGCGAGGAGTGTACCTGCTGTTGAAATAAGGGTTTGTAAGGGTAATGTGTCGTTGTGTTTTGAAATATTTTTACTTGCTTCGGGAGATTTCAGGCTGTTTTCAAAAAATGGAGGATTGCTCACAATAACGTCAAATTTTTGCGTAGTTTTTTGCACAAAATCTTGTACTTTTTCGTGTAAAAATTGCACACTGTTGTTCCATGGTGAATTTTCTGCATTTTTTTGTGCTTCTTTTACCGATTTTTCGTCAATATCAATCCCCATAATCTTCGCCTCTGTTCTTTGCGCCAGCATCAATGAAACGATTCCACATCCGGCACCTATTTCCAAAATGTTTCTGCAATTTTTGGGAACAGGCATCCACGCACCAAGCAACACCGCATCCGTGCTCACTTTCATGGTACTTTGCGAATGACTAAGCGAGAAGTGTTTGAGATGGAATAGCATTTTAGATTTTAGATTTACGATTTACTATTTTAGATTGAAATTCTCTTAATTTTTAATTTTTAATTCTCAATTCTCAATTCTCCATTCTCCATTCTCAATTCTCAATTCTCCCCAGTATTCCGTAGAAAAGCATATCGGCAATTTTGCGTAAGAGGAGTACGGGGTCTGGATAGTGGTTTCTAATAGATTCGTTTTTATAGGATGAGATGGCGTAGTTGATAAATTTTTGTAGAAATTCAATATCTAACTCGGGGCGTATTTCGCCGCGTTTTTGCGCTTCTTCAAAAAAAATGCGGGTATATTTTTCTACAAGTTTTTGTTTGTTTTCATAATGCGCTCTCACTTCCAAAAATGAAGGCTCGTGGATATCTGCTAAAAATTCAGGGGTCATCTGCTCTAACTGACCGATATTGTAGTTAGTAATTGAGAGCAGCTTTTCGGGAAACGGCATATCGCTGTTATGTATAGTGCGAATTTCGAGCAAACCCTCATCATTCATTTGCTCTAACAGCTTAATTAGCAGGTCGTTTTTGTTTTCGTAATACACATAGAATGTCCGCCGACTCACATCCGCTTTATTACAAATATCTTCAATACTAATACGTTTGAAACCATGTTTAAAAAACAGCTCTTTGGAGGCTTCTAAAATTTCGGTAGGAATATCTTTCTTTGCCATAATTGTACAAAATAACGGCAAAAATAACATTTTTTATATACAAACACATTTTTTGTGCAAAAATAAGAATTACAGTTTTCTTATACACATTAATAACTAAACTTGCTCCCTCCTACAAATTCTCTCAAAATTGATGTTCCCGGAATCATGTCGTCGTTTATAGGTTTGAAAAACCATAGAAATTTGATAAGCCGGATAGCTTCTGCGTATTCTGGCTCATATTCCGGCACTGCCAGCAAAATAGGCATGGCGTAGGGACGCAACATCGCCAATTCGTAAATCAAAGAAGTGTTGAACATTACATCTGCATTCTCCTGAAAAGGGAATATGTTTTTCTCCTCACCATCGCGTACACTTTTCCAGCGCCGCAGCGTGTCTAAGGCAGAGTATCCACGATAATTAAAGTCGCGAATAATTCTTCTTATCAATCTTGTATCTGTTGTTGGTATAGGGTTTTGGCTGTCCACAGAAAGCGAAGTCAATGCCGAAACAAAGATTTTGTATTTAGTATCTTCTGAAATTGATGCTGTTAATTTTGGGTTTAAACAATGAATCCCCTCAATCACTAAAATTGAATTATTCTGCATAGCAATTTTCTTTCCTTTCCACTCTTTTTTCCCTGTTTGAAAATTAAAAACAGGAAGTTCCACCTCTTTACCCTCTAACAATTCGTTTAATGTATTGTTAAACAAGTCTAAATCAATTGCTTCCAAAGATTCAAAATCATAGTCTCCATTTTTATCCCGTGGAGTTTCTTCGCGCTCTACAAAAAAATCATCTACAGAAATTTGCACGGGATGATAGCCAATTACGCTCAATTGTACGGAAAGCCGTTTGCAAGATGTAGTTTTTCCTGAACTTGACGGACCACTAATGAGTGCTATTTTCGCATGTTTTTTGTGAATTTCATCTGCCATGTTCGCCCAAACCTTCTCCTGCAACGCTTCCGAAGTGAGTATAATATCGCCTATTTCGCCCGAAGTAATTTTCTCATTTAGATTATAAAGATAAGGGATATTTAAGTAGTTCCCCCATTCCTTAAATTGTTGATACACATGAAATAGCTTGGACATTTTTCGTGTTTGCGGTATAGTGTCAGGTCTTTTCGGATTGGGAATTTTCAGTAACAATCCATGCTCATACAACTCTAATCCATAAAGTTTAATATATCCGGTGGAAGGGAGCAAACATCCATAGTAATAATTTATGACATCACCTAATTGATAAATAGAGATATACATTTTATTGGTTTCACGAAAAATAGATTTTTCTTTTTCAATACCTTGTTTTTTAAATAGTTCTTCTGCTTCGTTATAGGTAATTTCTTTTCGAACAAAAGGAAGGTCAGCCTTAATAATCTCATCCATTTTGTTTGTAATTGTCAATAGCGCAGACTCATCAAGAGTAAGGGTCAAGTCTTCAATTTCACAATACTTCCCCCCTGAAATAGAATGCAGGATATTGAGTTTTGCATTGGGATATAATGTTTTCACCGCTTTGAATAAGATAAAATAGAGCGACCGCGTATAAATACCGTTCCCATAAGAGGATGTAATGTCAAAAAAATCAACACTGCAAGGTTTGTGTATTTGATACTGCAGTGAACGAACCTGATTGTTTATGAGTGCCCCTAAGACAGGGTAGGGTAGGGCGACAGACTCATTTCTTGCAAGTTCTGATAAAGATGTACCGTAATCTACTTCAATAGATTTGCTCAGGTTTTTGATTTGGATTAACATAATTTATTGATTAAAATATAAAATATAAAGAGTTAAGGGGTTATAATCTTGTTCCATGTACTTCTCTTACCCCTGTAAGTTCAACAAGTTGTTTATAGTTTTCCCTATTGATTCCGCTGCCTGCTAAGATAATTACTCTGCTTCCCGCTTGCTGCACCATAAGTTTTAGAGTTTCAGTACCTTCCATGGCAGTTGGCTTTTGCCCTGAAGTTAGTATCCTTGTGCAACCACATTGGATAATTTGCTCTAAGGCGGTCTCCCAATGGGAGCAAACATCAAAAGCGCGGTGAAAGGTAACTTCCATCGGCTTGGCAAGATTTACGATTTCAGCTGTTTTTTCCACGTCAATAGTATAGTCTTCATGTAAAAACCCAATAACGACTGCGGCTACACCAAGATTTTTACAATAAAACATATCATTTTTGATGATTTCAAATTCTGCATCGGAATAGACAAAGTTTCCGGCACGAGGACGCAATAGAACATGGGTTACTATTTTTAATTCTTTAACACAATATTCTATATCCGTGTAAGATGGAGTTATGCCTCCGTTTTCAATAGTTTGACACAGCTCAATTCTATCCGCTCCCGACTGCGTGGCTGCAATAGCTGCATCAATGGTAGCAGTGCAAACTTCAATTGTTGGAGGAATCATTCTCATTGTTATTTTGGCAGGCAAAATTACCTTTTTTTCTTTTCATGGTAAAAAAATCTATTTTTGCCATTCATTTTTAACAATCGTTATTATCTATGACTTGTTTTTTTTACATTGCTTACATTGCCATGTTGTTTTGTCTAACCATGTGTGCGTTACATTTTTTACGTCTTATAAAATTAGGAGCGCCAAAGGATTTATCGGAACAATCGGGGAGTGTAACTGCCGGCGTTCTCTATTCCAATACCGTTGCAATGTCGCCATTTCTTAAAGAATCGGCATATAAACATTTGCCTACTTTTACCGCAGGCGTAATATTTCATTTGGGAAACTTCCTTGCATATTTCTGTTTCCTGTTTCTGTTTTTCGATGCTGTTTGGGAATTTTTCTTTCAGTATATCATTATCTCTTCGCTTATTGCATTATGCTTATGGGTAAGTGTTTGCTGTGGAATAGGGCTTATAATAAAAAGATTAATATCAAAAAAACTACGCCCTATTTCTAATATGGACGATTATCTTTCTGTTAGCTTGGTTACACTGTTTCAATTATTTTCTGCATTATTATTCACGATATTTGTTTTTCATGATATTTTCCACTTATATTTTTCCTCACCTGTTCATGAATGGATAATAATCTTCTATTTTGTAGCATCGGCTCTATTATTTATATATTTACCTTTTGGTAAAATGAGACATCTGGTATATTATTTTGCTGCGCGTTATCATCTTGGGTTTTTCTATGGCAGGCGCGGCACGTGGCCACCGGCAAAAAAACAATAACCAGTAACCTTACTTATTGCCCGATTTATTAATAAAACAACTTCACCCCCTCAATATCTTTATGAACAAAGTTACCCCATCTCAACTTGAAAAGGCTCTTTCGATTTTAAAACAAAATAAAGACAGTAAACTTACTACACACTTAAATTCTTGTGTGCGTTGCGGTTTGTGCGGTACCAGCTGTATGTACTATCTTGCCACCGACGACCCGAAAATGATGCCGGCGTATAAGGTGGATATAGTAGCCTCAATTTATCGCCGTTATTGCACCGTTTTCGGAAAACTGCTGCCGTCGTGGGTAAAAGCGCGGGAAATTAACGAGCACACCATAGAAGAGATGGTAGATGCATTGTATGGTTCTTGCACCATGTGCGGGCGTTGTGTAAAGCACTGTTCTATAGGCGTTGACATTCCATATATTGTTCGTGTAGGACGTATGATGCTTGCCGCCATGGATGCTGTGCCCGAGTCGTTGCAAGCCACTGTAAATGCGGCGATTGAAACCGGAAACAACATGGCAATCCCTACCCCCGAATTTGTGGATACTATGCAATGGATGGAAGAAGAATTGCAAGAGGAGCTGAACGACCCCGATGCAAAAATCCCCTTAGACACGCCAGGCAAGAGAATACTTTATACGCTCAATCCGCGCGAGCCGAAGTTTTTCCCGCTATCTATAAGCGCAGCGGCAAAAATTTTCTATGCAGCAAAAGAGAGTTGGACGATTTCTACAAATATGTACGATATTACCAATTACGCTTTTTTTTCGGGAGATAATGAAAAAGCAGCAATCATCGCGCAACGCTTGAAAGATGAAGTTGAGAAGACGGGTTGTGAGGTCTTGGTGCTGGGTGAGTGCGGGCATGGAGCAAGGGCAGTGCGCTGGGAAGCCCCGAACTGGCTTGGAATAAAATTCGACTTTAAAACACTAAACCTGATTGAACTTATAGGTATCTATTTGCGCGAAAAGCGTATTAAAGTGGATAAATCATTGAACAATAAGATATATACAATTCACGACCCCTGTAATATTTCTCGAAACGGCGGATTAATGAATGAATTACGCTATGTGGTTCATCAATGTGTAGAAAATGTAATAGAAATGAACCCGTATGGTGCAGATTCGTTTTGTTGCGGAGGAGGAGGAGGACAACTCTCTATGGGCGAATATAATGAGAGAAGATTTAAAACAGGGAAAATAAAAGCCGACCAGATTAGAGATACCGGCGCGCAAGTAGTTGTTACCCCTTGCCATAATTGTGTAGATCAACTCATGCAGTTGAATGCTACGTATAAACTTGGAGTTCAGATTAAAACGGTTGCTGAAGTGGTGGCTGATGCGGTTATAGTTCCATCGTTTTCAGTTCAGGATAGATAATCAAGGTTGCTTCGGTGGCAGTTTGCACATCTTCTATTGAAAATTCAGGATGAATCTCTTTTAGCACAATTCCTTGTGGAGTAATCTCCATGACCCCCATTTCGGTAACGATGAGATTTACCTGTCCTCTTGCAGTGAGAGGTAATGTGCATTTTTTCAAGATTTTCGGGGCGCCTTTTGCCGTGTGTTCCATCGCAACAATTACATGTTTAGCACCTACAAGCAGATCCATGGCGCCGCCCATACCGGGGGTAAGTTTTCCCGGAATCATCCAGTTGGCAAGGTCTCCGGTTTCATCCACTTGCATGGCGCCCAAGATAGTGGCATCTACATGTCCGCCGCGGATAATAGCAAAAGATTGCGCCGAAGAGAAAGCGGAAGCTCCGGGCTGCGCCGTGATATAGCCGCCGCCGGCATTTACCAAATACGCCTCTTCCCTGCCTGATTCAGGAGTGGGACCTACACCAAGCAACCCGTTTTCGGATTGCAGTACCAACTCAACATCTTTCGGTAAATAGTTGGGAACTAAGGTAGGAAGCCCAATCCCCAAATTTACTACATCTCCATTTTTAAGTTCTTTTGCCACACGTTTGGCAATAACTTCGCGTACTTCGTTTTTGTCCATATTTATTTTGATTTAATTTCTTATATAATTGTGCAAAGAAACATTATTTTTTTTATTTTTGCGACCCTAATAATTAATCCCAAAAAATATGAAATTTATTGTATCTCGTGATGTTTTGTATAAAAACTTAAGTGCCATTAGCGGCGTTTTAGGAACCAACAGCACCCTGCCCATTTTAGACAATTTCCTCTTTACCGTTGAAGGAGAGATGCTAACACTTACAGCCTCAGATTTAGATGCTACGATGACGGCAACCGTTCAATTGACAAATGTTGAAGGGGAAGGATCAGTGGCTATTCCTTCTAAAATCCTTTTGGAAACCTTAAAATTGACTTCTGTTGAAATACCGGTTGTTTTTGACATTGACCTCGAAAACCTTGTTTTGAAATTTTCAACCATAAATGGTGAATACGATTCTTCCTGTTTCCCCGGAGAAGAATATCCTGCAATGAAAACTATGATAAGTCCGCAGTCGTTTGAGATAGAAGCTCACGTTTTACAACGCGCTATCAGTAAAACGTTGTTTGCTACCGGAAACGACGAACTGCGCCCCAACATGATGGGTGTTTTATGTGAACTATCAAATGGAAATATTACATTCGTAGCTACAGATGCCCATAAATTGGTGCGTTACACAAATACTGCCGTTAAAGTTGATGATAATAATTCTTTTATATTACCTAAAAAACCAATCACTCAACTCAAATCTATTTTGTCTGGAGTTAATGAAAAAGTTAAAGTTGAATACACTCCTGATACTCACCATATTCGCTTTTCATTTGAAAATATTGTATTGTTCTCTTCTTTGAAAGAAGGAAAATTTCCTGCCTATCAGGCAGTAATTCCAAAAGATAATCCTAATAGATTTATTGTCAAACGTAGCGACTTTCACAAATCTATTTGTCGTGTCGGAATTTACTCTAATCAGTCCACATTCCAGGTAAGGATCTCTCTTTCAGATGAAAAGATTGTAGTTACGGCAGAAGATTTAGACTTCTCGAACAAAGCGGAAGAGATTATCAAAGGTTCTTATCTTGGAGAAACTATGGATATTGGTTTCAATTCAAAGTTCTTGCGTGAAATGTTAGAAAATATGGATTCGGATGAGATAGCGATAGAAATGTCCCAACCTAACCGTGCAGCACTACTTATTCCAACTGAACAGGATTCTCCTGATGAAGACTTGTTGATGCTGATTATGCCGGTAATGTTGAACTACTAATTGTAGCAGAGATGTGGCATGCAACTTCGCTACGGTTTTATAAACCGCTGTTCAGGAATAATTTCTTTTCGAATTTCAAATTCTTCGTTCATAATTAGAAGCGCGGATTTTTCCAAAAGCAATTCTTTATTCCCTTTATTGTTCTTTAAACAATATTTCCAAACTACAGATTGGTGGGGTGCTAAGTTGGTGGTTAAAAACGCTACTCTATCTTCTTTACCAACTTTTATTTCCGCTGTATCCACCCATGCTATGGCAGAATTGAAAAGTTCCTGCCGTAAAGAGATTGCCGTTTGATTGATTCCATTAATAAACACAAAAGATACTTTCATTGTGTTTTGATTATCTTCATCCAAATAAATAAATTGATTATATTGCCATAACAATTGTCCGTTTTCGTTTGTCAATCTATTGCTTTGCCCAAAACTTGCTGTAATAAAAGCAGTAGAAGAAAGTATAAAACAACAAATAACTATGATGATTGTTTTGATATTATTCACTAAATCTTAAATCTTTAAATTTTTTAAATATTAAATCTATTTCTTACAGGATTTGCATAAATATCTAACAAATATTTCATCATTTTCTCTTTTGAAACATCTGAAATCATGGATTGTTCATTCAAATACTGTATATAAGCAACTTTTTCATTTTGAGAATATTGAGTAGAAAACCTATCAGAGTTTTCTTGAATATCGTATGCTATATAATTTTGCGGAAAGAGATAATAATGCTTATAAATTTGGCAGTCAATTTGGTCGCAAAGCATGGCTAATTTTTCGTTTAAAGAGATTTCAGCAGGAATAGTATCAAGTTCTTTCTGCAACGGTTTCCCGATTACAAAACGGACTTCCCCTTTATGCCCTGTAATTCCCTCTATGATACTTCTTTCGTCTTCACCGGGTTGTTTGGTATAGGGTGCTTTTTCGGAAAGCGCAAGTTCTCGCGCTTTAAGTTGTGCGCAGGGTTCATATTGATACGAAATAGTAACCGGAGTAATTTTCATTTCTTTCAATGTTTTCATGGCATTTTTAGGAGAAGCCAAAGTCAGCATCTTTACAAGTCCTTGCTGTGTTTTATCGTTTCCGTTTTTAGTTCTCCCATTTCCCTGAGAAATCCAAACAGACTCTTTTTCTTCAAAAATACTGTGATAAATGTATGAAGATAAAAGATGTGTATTTTGAGTTTTTTCTTTTAACCCTCCTGAACGTAGTACTAAAAACATTTTATGCAGACGCGCAAGTTCAACAAACAATAAGGTTGAAATAAGATTATCTCCAATAGCTGAGCGTGCTGCATGGTACCCATTTTTGAAATAATAGATTTGGAGAAATGCAGAGTCTAAGATGATATCTCTATGATTACCAATAAATAAGTATTGATTATTTGGGTCAATATTTTCTAATCCGGAATAATGAATGTTTGTACAGGTTTTATCGGAAAAATAGTGGAACACTCGATCTGCGAATGTCAAATGAAATTCAAATTGAGTTTTACAGGCTAACACTTCTTTAATCCATTTACCTACATTAATTTTATCTTCAAAAACAGAGAGTTGTTGAATGAAATTGGAGTTGGCAAAAAGTTTTTGTATTGCCACCATAGTTTCTTTTTCCGTATAGGGGCGAATGTTATCGAATAGATGTTTCATTATTCTTTTTTAAGTGCAACGATTTCAAATATTGAATAAGAAAAATAGATAACGAGAAAAGCACCGGCAAAATTCCAGCGGTCTCCTGCATTCAAAATAAAATACAAAATTAAGAAGAGTATGACTGATAGCATTTTAACGATACGGGAAACCATATATCCTGCAAGAAATTTTTTACCTGATACTTTATGTTCTGTCCTTAAAACCACATAGAGGGTAAAAAATGTGATCAAGAAAAAGAAAATCACAATAAAAGGGATGGAAGGTGAGGCGAATTGAGGTAATACCCATTGGAAAACAACACCAAGGGCAGCCATTATTACTGAGAATATAATTAGCCGGAACGCAAATTTGCGAATGGGAATCTTACTCATTTAAAAGGCAGTTACTCGTTTTCAATACCGGGTATTGGAGTAGGCGAAGGGTTTTGCATCACACAATTACCCACAAAGTTAGCTCCGGGTTCAATGGATATTTTACTCACGCGAATATTTCCGTTTAAAACAGCAGAGGCTTTTAATGAAAGGAGTTCGTGTGCAGCAATATCTGCCTTTGCTTCTCCTTCAATCTCTATAGAATGGCACTGGATTTTCCCTTCAATTAATCCAGATTTTCCGATAAATATTTTAGAACTAGAGGTAATGTTACCTTTTAATGTCCCGTCAATTCTACAATCACCGGAAGAAACTAAATCTCCGGTAAGCACTGTTCCGGTGGCAATAATATTAATCCCACCTATTTCTTCCTGTTCAAAATTTTTTGGCATAATGGTTATTTTTTAATGGTAAATTTTTCTGATAAATGCGCAAAAATATGAAATATTTGAGAAATTTTGTTATTTCGCAAAAAAATACTTTTTATGAAAATAAAACTATCTCTTCTTTTAGCTTTTTTTTGCCTGTTATTTTGCGCTAATAGCTTTGCTCAACAAGATTCTATTTCAATAAATAGTGAGAAGAAAATATTGGGAGGAACTCTAATAAAAGTCTCAGACACACTTTGGTATAGAATCTATAATCCAGAGCAGGGCTATTTTCAAAAAGCCAATTTTGATAAAAGTGATCCGAGATTCATGATTGCGAATGAAAGCCAAACTTTTAAGTTTGGTATTGGAGGAATTGTTAAATTAGTAGCTTTTGCTGATTTTGGCGGAACTGTCCCAAGCTATGATTTTGTTACTTCTTTGATACCTATTCCAACTAATAATTATGGACAGTTTGATATTTTTGCAAATTATTCGCGCATAAATGTAAAAACCGTAGGAAGAATAAAAAATCACACTATTGTTTCATTCATTGAGGGAAGTTTTTCAGGAACTAACAATTCATTCAAATTACGCCATGCTTATGTATCTTTTCTCGGATTAACAGTGGGGCAAACATGGAGTACGTTTATGGACTTGCAGGCGGCGCCACCGACTATTGACGGTGAAGGACCCGGTAATCAGATAGCCCTAAGGCATCCAATGTTGCGTTATACCTAT
>Ga0123353_10012315_pt1 | contig 12145 bp, 9 predicted proteins | sample TergutLab28metaG_3_FD_92763 | JGI IMG/M metagenome (GOLD analysis project Ga0123353, IMG submission 92763) | Labiotermes labralis P3 segment gut microbial communities from Petit-Saut dam, French Guiana - Lab288 P3 | ecosystem: Host-associated > Arthropoda: Insects > Digestive system > Gut ... | reverse complement strand
GGTCAAAATTGCATTACACAGCCTCTGGTATCATCACACCTATAGGTGGCCATCTCGTGCACACGTTGAGAGGGGACTCTTGTCGTGGTGTACTGCTGCATTGAAGACAAGATTAATACAAACAACATGGGGTTTTTTAAGAAATTCAAGAAACTGATATTTTGGAAAAAGAGAGAGAAAAGTGGAAAAAAAGGCAAGAACTCAAAAGAATATTTGAGTCCTCTCTCAACCTGTGCACGAAACGGCCACTTATAATTGTGATGATACCAGAGGCTGTGTAATGCAATTTTGACCTCCTGATGATGAGCACATGTGCTCGAAACATGTAGAGGCATGAAATAAAACTTATTGTGAAACAACTGATGTGCATAAAGTTGGTTAAATACTGAGATAAATATACTGAGATGCACGGTCAGCAAAACGTCAAAAAAAGTTACACAATTAATACACCAACTAATGCACTTATATAAAAGTTACAAATTAAAACACTAAAATTGCTCCGACAGGTATCGGTCCTAAGACCAACATCAGGGAGCTATATTTTCCTTGCTAAAGTCACATACATAACCTTACACAACACGACATGCTGCCATAACACCCTGTTAGTACAATGAAGTTAATCAGTGACTATTTTTAATGTGACTTTAGCAAGGAAAATATAGCTCCCTGATGTTGGTCTTAGGACCGAAACATGTCGAAGCAATTTTAGTGTTTTAATGTGTAATTTTTATATAAGTGCATTAGTTGGTGTATTAATTGAGTAACTCGACAACATGCACGGTGTAACAATGAAAATTAAAAAAAAAGAATTGGATGTAGTTGCAGAGTTCAATAAAGAATGCGTCTAGAAGTAAACAGTGAATATTAACGACTTTTGATAAGAAAGGCGAATGATACCTTAGACATTACAGTGTATATATTAGTGAAACTGTTAGAAGTTTCCCAGGTATTGCCCTTGCGTCCTGCTGGTAAACGTATGTTAGAGATCGAACAAATAACAGAGAAGCTAAGAAAGTAGAGTAATCTGATAAACTGCTGGCAACACACAGAAGAGGAGAAATGTCGAGCAACTGGTTGGCAAATATTTGACTAGCTGTAGGCTACTAGTTAGATGTTAACATTGGCAAAAGCTAAAAGGGCAAGGAGGAATATGGATCCCAATTAAGCATTTGCTCCAGGACCGAAGAGAAGTACGGTCACAGGAACTTCCGAATGCATACGTATACCTAGCCAGAAGATCGATGTTCAACTGCATGACCATGAACGGTGTCCCCTTGTGGCCATTGGCTTTGTTTGAAAAGAGCACATTGACTCCGTGAAACTTGAAGATTGTTTCATCTTGTTGTCTCCAAGCATCGGACAGCAGGCATCTTGTAACGCGACAACAGATGCCAGAAGAACGGAGACAGCCATTGGACCGCTGAGAAAGCCTAACGATTCGCATAGCGCATCTTGTTTTACAGCGGGGTTTTGTGATTTATCCCTTGGGATATATAACGAACACTTGGACTGGTAGCACGCCTTGCGTGTCTAAACAATGATTCTTTTCGACTGCAGCCAAATTTACTAATGCCAAGGCCCGGAAATAGCGTATCAAAGATGAGATAAAATTCTTATACATTTCTTCTTTTCGGGGTTGAATGACTGCTTTAAAGTATCTCAAACAGCTTCTTAGCACATCCAGTCTTACCATCAGTTCTATTTGCTGATTGTTTCCGTTCCTATACTTTTATTTTTGGTCCAGCACAACAACCGGTTGATCTGAAAATCCATGGATTCATTCTTCCGATATAACCCCAGACGCCAAGTAACCTGTTAAGAGTTTTTCACTTAGTCTGATCTTTAATATTTATTCGAGGAAGGACACTATTCAGAGGAAAGTTTAATACAAACAATTACGTTCCTCTGTTCAATATTGTATTTATTTATGATTATGCATTTGTTTCAGTTCATTTAGCTTTGCAAGTAAGGGTCAGAGAGACGTCATAATTGTTATCGACAAAACCACATTTTCCTAGTTCTGGATTCTGAAATGTTCACTGCCTGTCGACATTTGATACAGATACTGCTCTTGCTGATCCCTGGAAGTAATTCTTCTTATTAATTATATCTTTGTTCATGCAGGTTTTCAGTAGTGTTACTACTGGTAATTTTTTTGTTACCGCCAGGACTCACTATTGAAATACCTGCATTTGATTGATGGACCGAGGCAGCGTAGCCGGTATAGAGACTCGCTACGGACTGGGCGGTCCGGGAATCGAATGCCGGTGGGGGCGAGATTATTCGCACTTGTCCAGACTGGCCCTGGGGCCCACACAGCCTCTGTAAAATGAGTACTGACTCTTTTTCGCGGGGATAAAAATGCCGGAGGGGGGGGGGGTGGTGTTGACTATCCACCCCCCCCCCGTCTAACAGAATAGAACTATACCTACTCTCCCCCTCAGGGCCATCATGGTCTGATATAGTGCGAACTTTACCTTTACCTTCGTAATTTATTGACGCGCGTCTCAGCAACAGAACCACAGGCGGGAAATAAACATATTTATGTTTATGTTGAAAGCATGAAGCGGAGCAAACCCAGGTTAATATCAGTGCTCGAAATTTGTGTAATGCAGGATACAGCGCATCAGACTGCTGTTTGCTCTACAGGCGAGATATGTGTACTGAATATTATGTTAAAATATAGAATATAGGATGTACTGTGAAGGCGAGTTTCGCATACAGTACAACCAGAAGATATTTTGTTACGCGGGCCTACTTTATGTTTTTGTTGAAAGTTCTTACGCTGTGTATGTAGCGGCGATCATCAGTAACTTAAGTAGTCGTGGATTTGTTTCCATAATCCTTCATTTTTGGAAAGAGGGTTCTAAGATTACTATGTCACGATTTGGTTTCATAATTAACAGCTCTATCTATACTGCCTCCACGATTACGGGCATTTGTATCATCATAAACGTAGATTTATAAGTTATACTATCAAAAGGCTGAAATGTAGGTAATATGAATCTTAAAATGGGTAGATAGGAAAGCATTGCGTTGAGATTGTACTATCCGTTAGGGTCTTTAAAGATATTTTTTCTTCGAAAAAGCGTCATTTTTTGTAGTTCTCAGGCCTTCTCAGTTGCTCTTCTGATAACAGTAGTATAAAGATAAAGATTAGTATGGAGAATTGATGAAACGTTATTAATGGCAAGAAGCAGAGTAGGCCTACTTCAAGAGAAGTCTCTCCCAGTGCCATGTTGTCCAATACATAACCCGTATGGATTGGTTTAGGATCGAACCCAGACCTCAACAACGGTGAGAGGCCGGCGAGTAGTTGCCTCAGCAATGGAAGGGCCTGAGGCGTTGAAATTTCCAGAGATAATTCTTTTATTGATCCATAGTGCATTGCTGCCACTCAGACTTTCTATAAAATCACAGTTTCACAGGACATCTAGGCGATGAATTTAAAATGTCCTTGAAAGACACCCTGAAAAATGATGACGTTATAATGCTACTATCTAAGATAATATTTCATCTTTATGGGTCGAGGCTGTAATACTGACTTCTCAACTGCTTTGTCACGATAGTTTGTTTTCGGTAATAATCATCGTCTGGCGTACGTGTACGGAACTATAAGAACGACTTCCTTCGTTAGTCAAAATGATTGAATTTCGATTTATATTTGCACATATGGGCACATTAGTGTTATCAGGGCTTGAATAAATGAAAGCATAATAATCGCTAGAGACTGGTACAGAACAGTCGGCAACTACTATGACTGCGGTCAACTGGTGTCCTTATGCTGCCCGTCTTCATTTACTGTCGGGGCTTTCAGAGAAATAGCATTTGAAGTATCAGAACTGGACGGAGTCGATATGCATGAACTGCATAGTAATGCTTAGCATTAGTATTCCCGGTAAGCAGTTTAATTGCTGTATTTGTAGGTAGGCAACCTGTCAGTCAGCGAGAGACATCCTTGTCAGCACGCCTCTTCATTTCCGGTTCGCCAAAACTTGTGTGTTCGGTCCCTTCCTATGCAATTTGTCTGTTTGTTCCTCTGTTTGTTTGCCGGTTTGCCTGCTTTACTATCTGGTCTGTTAATATGTCGGTGTGTGCCCAGCTGTTTAACGGTCCCTCTGTTTATCCACGCCCGTGTTTGCTCCTCTATTACGAAGCGCTTTGCTCAATTTTCTACACATTTGCGTCCTGTAACTCGAAACACTGACGAACTGTGGACGTCATTTAGAATAAGGATTTAGTCTGACACAGTTTACCATGTCCCAGAAAGCTCTTGGGTCGCCTACCTTTTGTCGTTCATTCAAAATCCAAGGCGATAATTTTTATAAATATTATCCACATGTCTGGAATACTTATAGGAGGAGTAAATGGGGAGAGGAGGTAATACGACACATATTTTGGTGAGAATCCTGAAAGAAAGACCATTTTGAAGAAATAAATGAACATTAGAGGATAATATTAAAATGTTTCTTAAAAATAGGATGTGAGGTCGTGGACTGAATTTTTCCGGCTTAGGATAGGGACGTGTGACGTGTTCTTGTGACCGGAGTGATAAAGCTTCGGGTTACATAAAAAAAATACTTGGCTGGCTGAGATGTTAGTAGCAGTATTAGGAATCTGTTCCATGGAATTATTTCTGGATTCTGCAGTAGTTTTAAGGCACTTCCAGAATTGTTATTTCTCAAACATGCATTAGGGTGTAACGAAAATACACGTTTATACATTTGTGTGTTAAGTCGCTTACAACCGAGCAATGCTGATTTATAAGTGCACATTATGGCCCCAAAGTATGGGAACCCTGAAACATAATTACAAGCTATATATAATTTTTAATTTGTATTGAATCCTTTCCTTTTAAAGACAGTCAAGTTTACAAAAGTTCGTGGGTATTCCATGAAATTTTTTCTCTGGGACAGGACCTGATTTTTTAAATAGCCTCTACAATTTTCGTGTATTTCATGCTTCAGACGTTTACAGATAGACAGCTTCTTTAAACGAGATATCTTTTGTTGGCCCTTAAATGGTTATTTTGCAATAGAAACATCATTGTCTGCCCCTGTCACTAGTATGACCGTACGTGCATTTAAACCTACCGTGTCTTCCACTACACTGTTTTTGGATCGAGACATAGATTCTCTTGCTTTCATTTCTGGAGTATCATCACATCTCGAGAGACCTTAAAAGTACTAAGAGACTAGTAAAAACTGATCCAAAGTTTTTCTGCTGAGCCACATTGGAGGAAAACTTTTCTATGTAAGTAAGAAATAGTATATGTGTCTGTGCTTCATAAAAAAAAAATTATATGCTGCACGCGGCGGAGTAGGACTTCGACGCTTAATAAGTATTGATAAAATTGCTTATGACTCTCATAAATCTGAGAAATCATGTGAGTAATTGTTTAGGATTTCATGCCACAGCTATGTACAGAGTGAATTATTCCAAGGACCTACAGCCAAATCGATAATTGTCTTAGACTCTGACTTTCAGTGACAGTCGTAGAGCTAAAGGGTTGTAGTTACTCTGCTGGCTAGTTAGAACGTCTAGGTGGAATCCTCTTGCAGAAAGAATAAATGCGTAAGGGATTTTGCGGCTGAAATGAAAGCAAAAAAAAAATGACGGACCGCGATACAATTTTTATTAAGATACATATGAAGTTGGTTTAAAATTATTAAAATCATAACCATCCGTGAGTAAACTTAATGTCAGTCTGCTAAATTTTCCTTTTCCTAACAAGGGCTTCCATTTTAAGTGGACTTTTTAAAAGCGACTACCTCTTCAGTTTTGTGTAACTATAATCCTGGAAGTTAAAACTTTTCTCCAAATATATTATTTCGAAGTACGTAAGGTAACTAAGCTTGTTGAAAATGTTCATTTTCTTAAACAAAATTTGGAAGTAATTAAGGAAAAACCATTGGAATGCAGTCCAGTTTGCACAATTACGATATACTTTTCATTTAGAAATCTTCAGTGAAATTGTTGTCCTAAAAATTATCTGCAGTTTGCAGTCCGCCTCGTTGCACTGCAGGGTACAGTAAATTTAAAACCGCTCCTTCCTAGGCAGTAGGTTGTGTATAAATGCCAGGGAAATTTGGAAGTCAGATTGAAGCGTTTTTCAGACTTTTCATACTGGTGTCCCCTCAGCTTAGGAACCCCATTATCGAACCCTCACTGTATTTCTTAATCCTTTATGCGCGCGTATATATAAGGACCATGTTTAACAGTTTTTCCTTTTTAAAAATGTTGATCGCGTATTTAATTTAGTTTTGTGTGATTTCAGGCTTCCGTTGCGGTATAAACGAGATCTGCGCTCTTCTGGGATATTGCTTGGCGTAGATTGGTAGTTAAGAAGATCCTTGAAGGTGGGACCGATACGTTGTCTCGAAACGTCAGTAAATAACTACCAATATACTCTGTGTAGCATACCAGAAGGCGAACTTCTTGTCTAATCATCCTTCTGTTCCAACCTTGCCGCAAAATTGGCATAAGATCATGTTCAATTAAGGTGCCTGTACACGTTGTCTGAGAATCATGGTCGTAAAGTAAATTAAACATCTCAGCACGCCAGATGCATTTGTTAATACTTCAGTGAGTCATACGTGTATGAAGAAGTTAATTGTATTTTCATTTACATTGTACATTACAGTTTGCAGTATAACTCAGCGAATTTTAGACTCCGTGAATTGGCCAAAGCGTAACATTCTTTCAGAATCTCGTACGGTTTCACGGTACACGTATAAATGTAATTTCACCTACGCCTGCGAGAAAAATATCGGAAGGTTCTTGCGCCGATTTTCCCGAAAGTCATAAATATTTAACCCTTTAATGACGAAACGCAGACTGCTTTATTTAAAGACCCAGTCCGTACCGCGCAGTAAACATTTTTCATCTCGGTTATAAAAACCAATCAGTTTATGGTGTAAATGGCACAAGTCGCTGTTTGTTCTCAGATAAATACAATGCACATAAATACAGTGTGGGCAGAGAGTACAGTTGTTGAATGTTTATGCTGTTGGTGCATCACGTAACCAGTAGGCTTTAAAAGGTTAATCTTTGTGCAGTTCTTAGTTAAATGCAACACATGTACTTAAAACTCGTAGCTTCTGTTCCTAAAGACATATTTGTGTATTTTATTGTATTTTATAATAATTATAATATTGTATATTTCCTATGTATATTTTAAAAACAATTAACCTTTAGAAAGGCGAAGCGCAGACTGCTTTATTTGAAGGCCCAGTCCGTACCGCGCAGTAAACTCTTTTCATCTCGGTTATAAAAACCAATCAGTTTATGATGTAAGTGGCACAAGTAGCTGTTTCCAGATAAATACAAAACACATAAATACAGTGTGGGCAGAGCGTACAGTTGTTGAATGTTACGTATAAGCCTGTTGTTGCATCACGTAACCAGTAGGCATTAAATGGTTAATAGCATTATGTTCATACCTCTTTCACCGATTTTCACTGAAATCGGATATTAAATGTTAAGAGTATGAACGGAACTTCATGTCGGCCCCAGGTGATGTTTTGCCGTCACTGCGCCAAGGTACAGAACTACACGTTTTCTCAAGTCAGTTATGTGGACATATCCTATACAGAACTTCACGTTTTCTCAATTCAGTTATGTGGACATATCCTATACAGAATTTATCCATATCGGCGAAAAACGTAGAAAACGGGGTAAATGTAATTTAGGCCCTTAATTAAATTATGGCTTTACTGCACCATTTATAACGAAAATGAAGATTCGTAAACATCCTTTTGCAAGGAAACTCCTATATCGAATGTCATGAAGACACAACTTGAAGTTTAGCAGTTGATACCAGGTCACGGGACAGACGTACAGAAGAACGCGATCTTCACTTAAGGCTTACTGTTTTAATTCGTAAATACTCTCTAAAAGTCATAAAAATTAAAAAGTTATCTTTGCCCGTTCTTGTCTTAGCACTGAAATGAAATGCACCGTACCCGAAGAGGAATAAGAAAATTCCTGCCATACACAAGAGCTGATGAATCTTGTACCCTGCAGAGCATCTATATGTAGAAATTTCGCTGTTGCACGTAGTTTGTTTCCTGTATTATTTCTGTTTAATTATTGCCTTGAACTAATTACTTATTCTTTCTTAACGGATGGGTGCTTTCTTCGGTTGCTTCTTCTCATTTATAAAAAAAAATTCTTTATGTGACTCCTCCCATTGTGTTAGCCATATTAAAATCAGTACGAATATCCGTCGAACATAATTTATATTTTATTAGAACTAACAGCTACATGTTTGGCTCTTTCCGACTTAAGACATCACCAGACTCAGAGGTAACAATTATGAACTTCCATTGATCGTTTCTTCATAAGTAATGTAAATGGTTCCGACATACATTCAATGACAATTTGAAGCAGTCAGGTAAACACATGTCCAGGAAATAGATGGCAATCGCACAGCTGTTACGATGTGGCACTGGATCAAGGATATTCCTGTTTACCAGTTATGATCTTTTAGATATTGTGTAATTAATTGTCTCTTGTGATCTTCCAGTAGCCTAATTAAAATACTCTAGCTCCACTTGCATACTACGTACTTTTGTGCATATAGATATTATTATTATTATTGTTACTACTACTACTACTACTACTACTACTGCCACCACCACCACCACCACCACCACCACCACCACCACCACCACCACACTACCACCACCACTACTACTACTACTACTACTATACTACTAACTGCACATAGGTTTATACCGGGTGGTAATGCGCTACATTGCAAGACAGGACGAAACAATACAATACAATACAGTAAAATAACTCACATCACACAAAGTAACATACTACACTCAATGCAACCCTCTATACGCAAAATTACAAAAAAAAATGAAGAACACATATTTTACCTTATTAAGACTCAGAAACGGGCAGAACATAAAGTATATGAATCAGTATGAAAAATCACTATGTATGCTAAACAGTGATACATACATAATACATACATACAGCCATACGTTGACTGCAAGGGGCAAAGAACCTATTCGTCACTCCATTTGTGATGGAATTCCTCGCCTATTAAAGAAGTCACAGATTCATCACCACAGTCGAACATTCCGCCTCAGGATCATCGTGAGCAACTTTAAGCCAGTACGAAATCTCAAGTCACGTTCCTTTAACATCCATTTTATCAGCATCTTTCCATGTAGCTTTAGGCCTTACGGTACTGTACGTATTTCTCATCTCTTCCCTTCATACTGCATGTCACGTTTGTATCCCCTCTGATATCACTATCGTAATAACGTGTGGTGGTGGGTACAAGTTTTGAGTCTCCTCACCGTAAAATTCTGTGTGTGCTGATCTTAATTAATATTGCTCGCATAGAACCAAGTGTTCTCCCCAGCACTCCGTCGTTTAATCCCTAAATCCATGTTCGTTAGTGTTGGTGAGAGGCCAAGTTTCGCACCCGTATAAAACAACATCAATATACTAGCTTAACACAAATCCGGACATAATATTCGTAAGTTAATATTAATCTAAGGGCATCAGTTTCTGCATAAGGTGTGGGAAGCTTCGTCGTAGGAACAAACACGACTTAATGCACGCCCGAGTGCTTGTAGAACATACACAACTTGCTTTGGGCGAAATAGGTGTTTGCTTTTCCAGAATATTCTCTTTAGTCCTGTTAATAAACTATCCGTAGAACTAATAATGGGAATTATCTAGAGAGAATGAGTGAGGAGGAATTGCAATTAGAAATATATTACTATATATGTGTATATATATATATATATATATATATATATATATATGTGTGTGTGTGTGTGTGTGTATATATATATGTGTGTGTGTGTGTGTGTGTGTGTGTGTGTGTGTGATATTCGCATTGCAATTTTGCGATTCCTCGTCCAAGGCTGCGGTTATGCGGAGTGACCACGACGTGTTAAACAAATCCGCGTAAAGCCAAACGGCGTCGCGCGCACTACTTATCGAAAAAAAAGGGTTACGTGAACGGGGAAGAACATGGACCCTCGGCACCATCGCTTGAAATAATACATTTTTGGACAATTAACTTGCGCTGGAGCAACGGATACTTCCAGCTTGTGTTGCGGTTTATCCGACCGTACTTACATATTTCAGCGTTAGACGATTTTTTTTTACCAATGTACTTAATTATTTTCAACCGTGTATAGTCCAAAATGTGCTCTACAAAACTGCGCTGGGCGACGGTTTACTGTAGTATATTTCGAATGTAATAAACATCAACGCCAAAGACGATATCGTGAATAATGCATTTGGAAAATTCACGCACTCTACCGAAGCATACGTTTTCTATACCTGTAAGTACTTTCGAAAGATCCGTAACCCAGTGCGGACAATACAGTTGCCAAATTATGTGCTATGCCACGTAACTGATGAAGGTGAACAGAGAGCAGAGAAGACAATGGCCACTTTAAGTTGCAATCTGTTTTACGATGATGTCCGTACCTCAAACTGTACAGCATCGGCGATACGTTAACTGGTGAACGAAGAACTGGAAACGACCTGGAAGAAAACGCTCGTGAAATAGTTACAGCATTAACCTGTAAGGGGTGAGAACCAGGCCAGTAAGTGTTTCGGACGAGATTCGAACCAGGCACCTAACATAGAAGTGACCGCTACGCCATCCTGCTCGGTAGGATCGTTATATGGAAGGGCAGTTCAGACTAATGTTAACACACTCTCCTGTGAGGACACAGATAATTCTGCCTTCAAGTATGTGGCATTTGATTGAATTACAGAAATTACGTACGTGGAAATATCGCTAGTCCCACAAATAACCAAACACAACGAAATACAGGAGTCCTAACAGCCGCACACCGATAACAATGCAGCCCTTCTGGTTATCTGTGTAACCTACATTTTCATTTCCATATCTCGCTGAAATCCAATCGTCGATACACGCCATGTATCATATGTCCAGTTTCGAACGCTGGTTTTCATATCTCCACCCTCAAATTACTGCTCCAACCAATTAATTCTCCACGAAATTTGAGGTAGGGGATGAAACTGTTGGTTTTGCGTGTCTGTGAAACACATGGGCCAATAGAAAGTTTCGTCACATTCTTTTGAAAGAACCAGTAAGAACTGCCACGCCACTTCCAGGTTTTTGTTAGAACATGAATAAGGGAAAACCACTAAATAGTGAAAAATGTTAAAAAATCATAGGTTTGTGCCCGGAGGGGGGTTAAGAGTCGGTGTCGATGCGAGAGCTGAGTTTCTAACACTGGTGTTAAAATCTTCCGGAATATGACACCGTGTAGATTGGTAAGGTTACCGACGTTTCGGACCACGCTACTGCCCCATCTTCGTGGTCCGAAAATTCCATCGTATGCTACGGCATGATAAAGTGACAGGACCCGAGGCCCAAATTCGCCAAAACGAAAGTTCGCCGCAGAACCCGATTCCGTTTAAGTCTTCATAACATATTTCTGTAACAGTCGATATAAACAGGTTCAGCCCAAACACAACTCTTATTTTGCCTAAGTCATTAAAGTACACGTTTCTATCACACACAAGGATCGTCCTCGGGCGTGGTGTAAACACAATACCAAAAAGGCTTCTACACGAAACTTCGTGATCCGTGCATAAGATCGAAACATGTAACTCAACAATTGAAATGAGGGTTGTGTTTGGACAGAACTTGTGTTTATATCAAATGATGACAGCACAGCGGGGTGAGAATCAAAATTTTTTATTTCAAGATCAGTTTCAACATTACCTTCCATCTATTTCTTAGTCTTGCTAGTGGTCTTCTGTCATAAATCTCACATCCCTAGTTTCCTCCGTCTCAAAATGCTCCACAATAATTATTCACCTTTTAAAATCTTCAACGCACCGAAAACGTCTTAAAACAGAAGCAACAACTCTTCAAGAAAAGTGTAACTCAGGCTGCGTCATTCTACCAGAAACAGCTTTCGGGAAATTCGATAAATTAATTTTTATTTTCATACACAGGTTGCTGTCCAGGAAATTAAAGATTAAGATATATAGAACTATAATCTTGCCGGTTATTTTGTATGGGTGTGAAGCTTGGTCGCTGACATTGAGGGAGGAAAGGAAGCTGAGGGTGTTTGAGAATATGGTGTTGAGGAGAATATTTGGACCTAGGAGGGACGAGGTAACG
>Ga0123353_10012314_pt1 | contig 12145 bp, 12 predicted proteins | sample TergutLab28metaG_3_FD_92763 | JGI IMG/M metagenome (GOLD analysis project Ga0123353, IMG submission 92763) | Labiotermes labralis P3 segment gut microbial communities from Petit-Saut dam, French Guiana - Lab288 P3 | ecosystem: Host-associated > Arthropoda: Insects > Digestive system > Gut ... | reverse complement strand
GAAGACACTATTAGACATCCCGAAAGAGGAATTCGCAAAATGTTTCCAACAGTGGCAGAAACGTTGGGCGAAGTGTGTAGCTGCGGAAGGGAACTATGTTGAAGACAATTAGGGTTAAAACCCCTTAAGACTTATCTACTTCATGTACTGTGGTCAGTCCGGATACTTTTTGAACAAACTTCATACTCTATCGACGGCCTCATGGATTAAAATTACAGGTTGTAACATTGCCAGTAACCAACCCTTCTGGTAAAGGGTATCCTACTACTTCCTTCCCGATCTTTTCCGTTCAGAGCATGGAATGTGTTTAAAATGAATCCTTGATATACGGGATAGTTGAGAATTGAAGAAATAAATTAAGGCAAGAGAGGCTTCTGTAAATATGTTATGAATATCTGGTTACATAAGAGGAAGAAAATTTCTTCACCAGCTACTCCAGAAGGCCTTATGTCATGGAGTTCGTTACTTCATTAATTAAATAATTGGTTACAGATTAACCAAGTAAACGTTTGTAACCCACTAGCCACATGCACGATAAGACCTTTGAAACATTAAGTGGCAAACGACAGATAATTCTACGCTCCCTAATTGTTACGTAATAGAAAAGTTCAAGTACTGTTTGACACAAATTAGTTTGTTGTGAGACTCGATGTGCTCACAGCGGTGAGCGTCATCTCACTTTGGTGAGTGCAATCTCACTGCGGTTAGTGCTATCTCACTGCGGTGAGTGCCCTCTCACTGTTGTGTGTCATCTCACTTTGGTAAGTGCCATCTCACTGCGGTGAGTGCTATCTCACTCTGGTGAGTGTCATCTCACTGTGGTATGTGTCATCTCACTGCGGTGAGTGCCATTTCATTGTGGTGAGTGCCATCTCACTGCGGTGAGTGCCATCACTATGGTCCTCTGGTGCATGTTCCGAAAGCGTGTCACACACCGTAAGACTGTATTCTTAGTATCGCATTTTTAGCTTCACCAGACTTCCTGTAAATAAGTTACAGTCCACAGCACACAAATTTAAATTAGCATCATTGTTTAAAGAAAAAAGTAATGCTTTGCTCACTCGTTCTCTGCTTGCAGTTGGAAACCGCCACACTGAAAGGTAAGAAATAACTACACGTATTATGCATGGCTATTAGAAGCCTGGAGCATGCATTACGCACTTATTGCTTAAAATTAGAGGTCCATGCAAAGAGGGACAGAGAGATGGCGTGTGCATGATTCAATGTGAGGGAGGGAGACAGGAAAACATGTCGAGTGAGAGAGGGGAGAGGCTGTCGGCCAGATGAGATCATTATCTTTCGATTGAACGTGATCAACGTAATTAATTGCCGTTTCATGTCCGTGTGTCAGCCCAAATGAAACACTGCTCCACAATACAGGCACAGTTTCTATGCAACGGCGATGGATATTATATCGATAGCAGCAGCATACCGCCCCTCAGTGCTTGTAGGCGAAACTTTGAAAAACAAACTTTGTCACAAATATCTGATTCAAATTATTTGGAGAAATCTGCTAAGACACACACACACACACACACACACACACACACGTGTGTGTGTGTATATATATATATACATACATACATACATACATATATGCATGCATACATACATACATACTACGAAAAAGGAGATCGGCGATGTCTCAGTCGGTTTAACCACTAGGTCATGGGATGGACGAATGCGATAAAAGTGATTTTTTTCTTCTCTAAATCTAACAGAATGCCCCTCAGTCCCACTCGGCCTCCACATGTTCCGCTATTAATAATGTTCCTATTTCGAATAATGGTAGAAAATTGAAATGTTCTGTCCGCAGTATTTCAAGGCTTCTCATATTAGAAGTCAGCGATATTCACTGATTGGAAGATGGTGAGAACGAATTTCTGGAGGGGATATTTTGAGTTAAGTAACAGATATATCACACTTAAAGGAATTTCGCAATGTGAATTCGCGTAATCCTACCGCAATACAAATCAGTGTGCCCAAGAGCTAACCCCCCCCCCCCCCACTGTCCCTGTTTTTTTTATGTTTGGTTTCTGGATCACATTTGTAGACACTAGGTGGGGCTCCCTAGATGGAGGATCAGCCCGCCGCGAAACCTCTACTGGACAGGACAAACAGAAATAAAGCAAGACGCTGAGTGTGATTCGAATATACCATCCCAGTGCCGAAGTTGTAAACGGCAGCAAACATCTTAGGTATCTCGGTCACTGTAATCGGCCAGCAAATATTGAGAAGATGAAAACAAGCACGAATAAATGGGCGCTACGAAGAGGCCTAGCACATGTGGTTACCGTGAGGACTTCGGAATAGTACAAGAAAAATAATATAACGAATCTTAAAATACATATTTTGAGAGGGTGCAATGGATTCATTTGACTAAACGACCGTCGGCTTCTCGATTAGGACCGTGCGGTCTCAACATTTGTTACTGGTTAGTAATAATCTTATAATCGCTCAAACACTGTACATCTACATCCGAAAGCAGTAGAGAGTTGCTGACTGTCAGTATATTCGTAAGAAAGATGAAATTACTTGCAAACGAACGTAAAGGCAATTTCGCAAAAACTGTATTTTTAGTTGTTTGTTATTTAACAATGTTTCAGTTGTTTATCTTGTGTACGGCCTCTGTAGCCTCGTGATAGACGAAGGAGCATGGAGCAAGCGTGGAATGATACTGACAGCGGAAGACGGAAGTACCCTCTGCGTACAGCTCGACCCAGTGCCACACCGTCCGCCATACAACACTCCACCAAACGTATTACCGGAAATAAACAGTGTCTAGATATGGGCTTATATTATGTTGAAATTCATGACCGTCACTGCCAATTCTCAATTGAATTAACGCTGTCAAATATGGCGTTTTATTGTGACCCGATAACAACGAGGCCACTTCCGCGTTTCTCTTGCTGTTACAAGCGAACAGCAGTGAGGAAGTCATCCATTAACTTGCTGCATCTTTATAAACAAACAGTAACGTATATTTGTTCTCAATTAGTATATATTTTGGAAGACATCTGGCAATTAATGTATATAAATCGGCATAGTTATGAATTAAGGCTCAGAAAAGTAATCATTAATCTGGTCATCCGACTTTGCGCAATAACTGACGGGAACCCCTCAGTCGGTTCATATGGCCATGTGATTGTGCAGGGGACTAAATTAAAATCGTCAAGTTATGAATTAGTGGCTGCTGTTCCAAGTGGTTTATCCCGTCACGCATGGGTTATACTGCTGTTCCACTGACACAGGGAGAGGCGGAATAGCTCAGACACTGTCGTGATCGGACTATGATTTGCAAGATCGGAAAGTATGAGTTGGCTGCTCGATACTAGCAGAAATATTTCTCTCCTCCACAGCATCGAGTCCAGCTCTAAGTACGCGTAGCCTCCCTTCAGTGGATGCCTTGTGTGAAGTGGCCAGAATTTTTTAATGTGTACACTCACTTCAAATAGCACAGGAGTTAAGAACGCGTGGAATTACATTTCTATTCCCTGTAATTGTACAGGGCGTGGAGATATTAATAATTTTGAATTTAAAAATTCATCGACTTCTGGGATGTAACGCTGTGTAGTGTGGTAGGGAGTTACCGATATAGAGGAGGAACGTAATGAATCCATCTGCAGGGTAGAAGAGATGCTTATATACCAGAATCAACAGCGTCGCCACCGCGAGAATGTAACTTTCCTGTCACCTACACTAAACACAACACGTTTCTCTGCTATGCTGTTTGCATGGTCAACAATAGAGCGAGGCAAAAACTTGCTTGAAGACATCTTGAACTGAATGTGTCGCATAAAGCGGCAGGGTAGAATAACACACTACAAAAAGTAATGAAGGTACTTTCCTTTACGGAACTGGAGTAAACCAAGAGAAACAGTCTTGGTCAGTGTCTCGCACATTAAGGATATATCTGTAGAAAGGCTGGCCTTCTTTTATCGCCGCATAGATCACGGCACCTTTATTGAATAAAGACAGGTATCCCGCGGCAACAACAGTGCCTAGGTCAGCGATACAAGGAACGCCCTGTACAATTTGTTAATTGTTTTATCGGAGTGGTTAATACTTAAATATGTGTAGGTTTTATAGCTTGACTAACTAACTAACTACCTAACTAACTAACCAAGCAACCACCCAACCAACCAACATTTGCAACACCAACTGTTTCTCAACTAGTCGAGACAGGAGCCTGAATATTTATGTCCGTATGATGGGAATTAATGAAGACGCGATGAATAGCAGACTTCGCCTTTTTGAAGTGGCTGTGTCTTGAAACGCATTAAGGAGTAACAACATGACAGATTTAAATAGTGAGCAAGAAGGCTTGCATAAGGAACAGTTACACAGCCATGGTGCAACAAGACATTAGCATCTCACATGACTTTGCAATTCAAATAGCACGAGACCGACATGTACCGTTCTAGTAACAATAGATCGGTTCAAATTCGTTCATCCAGAACGGCGATATTCAGCAATGCCACGTCGATCGCTTGAGTTACGGAACTCAAAATTATACACTCAGCCCTATGGGATGCTGGGTGTTATGGGATACTTGGTACTACTGGAACCGCAGCCAAGGCTAACCGCTTTGAAAGAGTTGCATGTCCCCTCATGAAACGTAAAAATCAGTAGTAAAGTACTTAAAAATAAATTTTGCATAAAATAGACAATAAAGTGTTACAAAAAGTACACAAAGCTGCTGAGAATGTGAATCTCGTGGTGGGGGAACTAATGCTTATATCCGTGTGTAAACAAATAAAACAAAACAACCAGAGACAGCCAACGCCGCAGTTAGTGGTGACACAGGTGGCAGAGCGGATTACTTAAATTCTACAGTCTCAAGCAGCCACAGTAGGGAAGGAATTACTGCAAGCTGCTGGCGATGAAGATGCAGCGGCGAAAAAAGTTTCAAGCATTCTTATAAAAGAGGATCACTTGTGCTTAACAACAATATTATCAGCCAGCACTGGGGTGCTTTGGGGATACAGTCCAGGCTCATCGATTCAATAATTTTCTGTAGGTTTATACATATATATATATGGTCAGTAAGTCTGTAACATGCACAGAAATTCTGTTTTATTTATATGAAATGAAACCGGTCTCAAACGGAACCAGGGCATAGCGGAAAATCTTTTTAGGTGAAAATTTAAAGTACGGAGGATCAAAAATTAAAAGTACCTGTATGAAGCGGAATTTATCTGCAATAAAAAAAGTCTGTCTCTTGCGGTTTCGTTATATGCAGGATTCACTGTACAACCAGTTTCAAGGAAAAGTAGCAAAGAATGTGGCGATTGCAGTGTATCCATCTTCCTCTTCTTTTCTTTGCTGTCATGGCAGTGTGAACATTTCGGTTTTGCGCTCTTGCTTTCATCTTTTAGTAGCCTGTTCATACTGTTTCATTTTACTGTGTTGTTTTATTTCCGAATTGTGTTGTGATTTACTTTAACAATTCTTGAACATATATCTACGTCACCTGATTGATGAAGAAGTAATGACTGTAGAAACAAGAGTGCGCATGCAGCTCACAAAAAGTGACATACAACAAGAGCCGCGACTCATAATGAACAGTCGAAAGTTGGTGCAGGAAGCAAACGTTCTGTTACGGCTGTGTGTTTATCACAGTCATTGTGGCAGTGACCTAAAGTCGCGGTTATTGGCTAGCTTTCGTGCTTCGTTTCTGCGAGGTCCTGGGCTCAACCACTGACACGCATTTCAACTACCCTTGCTGAGGTTACACTTGGTTTTCTCAGTTTGTCCAGACACATACCGTGACGACTTGACAGTACCTTAAATTAGACCAAGGCCACTTCCCTTCATACGATATTCACTTAATTATTTATTTCACCACAATAAAATACACTAAAAAGTCACAGCAGAACTGCACCTGAACCGTGACATATGTCACTAATTAAGGGGCACGCGTTGGCGCAGTTGATTGATACACCGCACTACAAGCCGGAAGGTCGTGGGTTCAATTTCCGATGGTTTTATTAGAATTTTTCATTGACACAATCCTTCCGGCCGCACCTTGGCCCTGGGGTTGACTAATACTCTAAAAGAAACGAGTACCAGGAATATTTCCTGAGAGGTAAAGGCGGCCGGTGCGTAGAGCTGAAAACCCTACCACCTTAATGTCTTGAAATCTGGGAGCCTTAAACCTCCTGGAACCCATAGTGTCTGTTCAGGACTGCAGTGGGATTGTTATAACTTTACCGTTACTTATAAGAACAGAATTTATATGTTGAATCCACCTTGAAATGAAAACTCAGCTTATTGAGAAAGGTCTTCAATATCACTGTTACTCTGGAAAATGATGCTGTTCGTTCTGCGAGTAAATATGTGCTCTCGTAAGCACACGTCGCAACACAGGACCTATGATTTTGCAATTCAGAGTACCGAACGACTGAAGTTAAAGATAAGGTAAAACCGATAACTGAGGTCGCCATATTCTTGTCTCATCACAGTGCAAACGGACTGTATCGTCCACTGACACCATTATTCAGCTAGCTGTAATGATGCCGGTTTTTGAAGCTGAATACGACCCTCTATCCAGTGCTGACGTTAAGAATGGTAAACCACCACACATATTGGTCGCGCAGTGTCTAAATGAAGCATAATTTAACTGTTGTTCTAGTTGGAGGTCACCGTGACTTTACAGTATATAAGTTCAATATGGATATCGAAGGTAAACCAGTGCGGAAAATAAAACAAACCAAAAAGAAGAAGTTAAATAACAAACTCGTATCACTATCTTCGGATAAAACAATCTGTTTCTGACTTGTATAAGTTCCCACGCTTTCAAAGTACAACGCTTTATTCTAAACAGTCAAAAGAATTTCCACTAAAAAGTCATACAGATATATAAGAATATTGTTGACTTCATTGTTTATGCAACTTGCATGCGTCTTGTGTGTGATGTCTGGTTTCTGCCTTATAGGAAAGACGAGGACAACAAAAAACTGATTCATTGCAGTGAAACACATCAGAAAAGTCTCTGTCGCAGTTACCTCACCGCTTGACAAAGAAAGCCGCCAAAGTTGCTATCTCAAAGGAATCGCAAGGCTAGCGCGTTGCGTTGCTACAGTTTCAAAAACAGATCTAACTTCCGCTCTCTTACTCTCCCCGACACTAGTATATAAATGAGAAGGTTCATGTAAAGTAAAACCACACCCTATTACACCTGACTCAAAATTTTCAAACTGTAGAATTATTCAAATCTGTTCCAATCCCTGCAGTTGTGTTCCCTCCATCTACCACCTATCCTAACAATATATTTGGACCACACTCTGTATTTATGTTTACTGTAATGTCCGCTATAATTAGGCGGTTGATATCCGTAGCGCTGAAGGGTTGTGTTCTCTGTCAGGTAGCAACCGGACATGTATGGAATTTAAAAAACTTAAATTTTCAAGGTGCTAACATTGGCATGTGAACTCACTTTATTTCAGGCCAGATAAAGTTAAATCTAAGGAAACCGTTTAGAGAGCAAATGATTTTGTTTTGGCTCTGCTGTACACAGCAGAAAAATATTTCTAAGTGCGTTTTTTTTAATCTGACTTTAATGAAGGATCGTGATAAAAGTAAAAAAAAAAAATAAGACAAAGTTGAATGAAGAGAGACCAACTTGATGTCACTTGCTTTATTATTTCATTATTTAATGCTCAACATGTTTCAGATGTTAATACATCCATCCTCAGGAGCTTGCGACTTATTTGTTGAGCTATTTCATGGGTTGTATTGCTCTGGTTCAATGTGTGTTGGTGTTAAGTTGTGGTTTAGCTGGGGTGGTGTGGTATCCGGATACCACACCACACCACCCCAGCCAAACCACAACGTAACACCAACACACATCGAACCAGAGCAATGCAACCCATGAAATAACTCAACAAATAAGTCGCAAGCTCCTGATGATGGATGTATTAACATCCGAAACATGTTGAGCATTAAATAATGAAATAATAAAGCAAGTGACAACAAGTTGGTCTCTCTTCATTCAACTAAAATATAAATATATTAACATAATTGTTTTGTTATTAATTACCGCTGAAGACTGTGGATTATATATTCTGCAAGGAACATGGGAAAGAAAAGCTGTTGGAAGTTTCACGTTAGATGTTATTAAGACACAAAAATTATGGTGCTGTGGGATAACTCCATATAGTGACCAGGCTTCAAACTGGAGGACTGAAGAACCGTGCTTCAATTCCCAGCAGAAGCAAAATATTTTCGCTTCTCCCAAGCACCCAGACCAACTCTGGGGCCCACAAAGCCTCTTATTCAGTGAGTACTGGGGACTCTTCCCTCGGGAGTAAACCGGCCAGGGTACAAAGCTGACCACTCACCTCTGTTTAGGGCTGTGATAAACAATTCCATGACATGCAGAAGGACACCTTTACCTTTCTTCTATCTTATCTTTCCTTATGAAAATAATGCACAGGTTACTTACATCTCTTGGTGCCTGTCCAAATTTATTTTTTGCTTTCTTGTCACACTGTGGATATGAGACCAAAACGTCCACAACTGACCGTGAACCAAATTTAACCGCAAAATGTAGTGGTGTTTCATTGAGGCCCTTGTCAGGAGTATTGAGGTACAGATCCATGAGGATACGAGCCCTGTCCTTACAGCTGGTATCGTCATCATCTCCATACAACAGCTGTATAAATTCAACATTACCCACTGTCTGCAGAATAAGGCTACAGATTTCTGCATTACGAGCCTTCGCTGCAACATGCAATGCATTATAGCGAGAACCTTCCTGCGAACAGGAGAAGAAAAACAAAATTAATTTTAAAACACTAATTTATTTATGTCAAACACAACTATTTTATTATACGAGGCTACATGTTTCGACCTTCCAAATGGTCATCATCAGGCCTTCTAACTGATCGAGTCAACAGATTCAGTGTACACGTTGGCATCCCAATATGTTTATATACAGGGTGAGTCTCTCGCTAGAGGCCCCAAACTATTGTCTATGTATACAGTCGAACAGCGCAGGTTTCTCATTTGTAAATACTGGCAAACAGGTTCATTTAAAGCATGCCAGATGGCATTTCAAATGGAATTTGGTGAAATACGCGCACCATCAAAGTGTTGCATCCAGAAATTTGTTAAAACGTTAGAGACAAGGGGAAGCCAATCTAACGCCTGCCGACTTCTTTCTTTGGGGCCTATTGAAGGGCAAAGTGTACAAAAATACACCCCCAACAATCGAAAAACTCAAAGACGCTATACGCCAAGAGATTCAAGCCGTCAACATCGACACTTTGGGAAAAGTATTCCAGTATTTGGAGAAATGCTTTCAAGTGTGCTTCGATGTGAAAGGAGACCAGTTTCTGCATCAATCATGAGCAGGTCCTGTTTTGCATCATTTCTGGTATGTGTATATAAATTTTCAAGTCATTATCTCAATAACATAATTTTTTATATACAATAGTTTGGGGCCTCTAGCGAGATACTCTCACTGTATATAAACATATTGGGATCCCAACGTGTACACAGCATCTGTTGACTCAATCTGTTAGAAGGCCTGATGATGACCATTTAGAAGGTTGAAACATGTAGCCTCATATAATAAAATAGTTGTGCTTCACATATATTAATTAGCGTTTTAGTATATTCCCAGCACATTGTGATGCCTTCCATCAAAAAATAATGTTTGTTTTATTGAACACAATGTCAACTGCTAAGATTATGTATCTTCAGTGTTGGATGAAAGAAATATAAGTATAGGCCATTACTGGAATTATACTGACAGGAGAAAACTAAAGTACTTGGAGACACACCTGTCTCAAGTGCCACTTAGTCTACAACATATCTTACATCAACCACCCTGGGATTAAACCCAAACCTCCAGGTGATATGCCAATGACTAACCACCTGAACCATGGCACAGTTGTGAGGCATATAGTACAGACTTTCAGCTATAGTTTGTTGGTTGCTGTTCAGACATCTTCTGTTTGATCAGTTAAGAATTATAGCAGTGTGTCTCCAGTATTTACTTTCAAACCACCTTCCTTACTACTGACTTAGAAGGCTACTGTTTTCTCCTGAATACGGGAGACTACCGTTTGAAAAATATACAAAGCTAACTAATCCACACACACCTCCACTGGCAATTAGTCATTCATTAGAAAAATAAAATGTCATGCAAATGAGTGCAAGGGCTAATAATCATTCATTGGCCGATAACAGTTCCACTATATGATTTGGCTACTCACTTTATAGAATCAAAATATGTCCATCACAGAATACATGACAAGCAAATTACACAAATCGATGTCAAAATTCCCTACCTTGAACACACAAAGAACAGAAAAGCTCAATAAAATTAGCCAAGATTGCTGTATTCAGAATGTCACCTTATATCAGTATATACAATTCAAAATTTTTACACATGCAGGTAAACTGCCTACCTGAAGAATGGCTGGAGTATCTCCACTGCTGACAAGGTATCTAGGATTATCCCAGACAGTTTCTTTGAAAGTGTCAATATCTCCACACTCAATCACTTTCCTCAGCCGAACCAAATCCTGTGCTTTAGGTCCTTTGAAAGGACTTGGTTTTTCTCCTACTATACCACATGCAGCCTCTGAATTTTCGGCTAATCCAGAGGAAGAGATAACTAGGGTTTCTGGTCCCTGAACTGCAAATTCCACAGCTTCCTCTCTCAACTTAAACGACTTGAATCTCGCTTTCTTGTATTTTTTCATAATTTTCATCGCTTCTGATCTGTCAGTATACACATGCAAAGTTTCTGAAACACCAAGCACATAGGAATTTGATGAAATATACATGCTGCATAATTGTCAGATGACAATAACTGACAGTAGATACTGCATCGCCCGACAATTCGCAACTTTGTTAGTAATTAACTCATGTTATTTTACATTTAAAATTACCGCTTACCATCTGATTCACCAACACAGGAGTCAATGGGTATACTAACGGCATAATATACGGTTTCTTCTGCACTTTCAGAACCATCTAATTTACTTGGTATTGGACCCATATCTTGGCCTTTTGCCAGCAACCGGTCACCTTCGTTACTAAAGCCTTGTCCTAATGCACACGCATCCCACCGACAAGCACCACCTAGTTCTGAATTCTCTTCGTTTTCATTCCTGTTGGCCTCCATTTTGAACAACATAACCTAAATTGGGAGTGCTAACCCTGCTCCGCTTCCGTGTTTAAAATTCTACGTCACAATATCACCTTTAAAATATCGCATTTTCCTTGACAAAGTTTTAAAAGAAGTATTAAAAATACCAAACATGCCCGCTTCTCAGGAACACTGCCATCTTTGCGTACGACGGTTACACCACAGCATGTCGTTTGTTGCACGCATGGATGACCTAAAATTGACAATGGAATCAGAGGATCCATGATCAAAGACACTCATCCAACCTTACGCAATGTCTTTGAACTAGACGATAAGTCATCAACTACAGGTTGTTGGTAGCACAGATTACCACTTATGGTTGGTAGAAGATGACTGTGGGCGAAGTCAAGGTAGCAGGCGCCTTGCTTGTTATGGTATTGTAAACTCTGTGTAGACATGACGTATATTTTGTAACGTAAATAAATTGTCACGTTGCATTGTATGATCTTTTTATTATTTATTTTTTTATATCTAATTCAAGTAGATTGTCTTGTCGAAAGGAATTCTATAGTTTAGAATCAAATAATTCTGAGAATACTGTTTCATCAAGATTTAAAAGTAAACTTATCACTCAGTAGATTTATATGGTGAAGATTTGAAAGGCGCAGCAGCAGGTTTTTGTTTTGTTTGCGCTTTGTTCTTGGTGAGATGACATAGGCCTACTCTGTAGCACATGTACTTGTTCAAAATTGTTACGGCATTAATTGTGATATTGATTTTGTATGTTGTCTTATTTTTGCATGGAAGTTGACCGATTCTATATCAAAGGGATTTTGTTTATAACTTCATGTGGATCAAGGGAATATGAATAAATAAGATTAATAAGGTAAAGGGAAAGTACACCCTAGATCAGGCCACGAAGGCCCAGAGGGGGAGTAGCAGTATAGCTGTACCCTTTCTTTCACCTCAGCGCTGCATGGGGGTGGGTGGTCAGCGCAACGCCCCTGGCCCTCTACCCCCAGGAATGACCCAGCACCCATT
>Ga0123353_10012313_pt1 | contig 12145 bp, 5 predicted proteins | sample TergutLab28metaG_3_FD_92763 | JGI IMG/M metagenome (GOLD analysis project Ga0123353, IMG submission 92763) | Labiotermes labralis P3 segment gut microbial communities from Petit-Saut dam, French Guiana - Lab288 P3 | ecosystem: Host-associated > Arthropoda: Insects > Digestive system > Gut ... | reverse complement strand
TCCCCAAAACATCTGCAGTAAGCACTGCGGTTTGACAGGTTTTACAATTTTATTTTCTTTGGAAATATGTGCCTTACTTTGTAAGGGCAGTTTTTATGTATATAAAATGGAGGCTCTAATTGAGTAAAATATAAGGGCCATTTAATTATTAGCCGCTGTCAGAAATATAATTTTTCCTGTTGTTTTGTATCGATGTTAAAATTGACGTCTTGCGTTAAGGGAAGAACATAGGGCGAGAGTGTAAAGTGACTCATTACCGCGAACTGAAGATTCGTTATGATAAATACGTCCAACAAGTGCGTATACTTTCTGTACTACACACAGCGCACCCTCCTACATGTTTCGGCCACCTTATATGGCCGTCGTCAGGGAGACATAAACATAACTTAGAAATTGTATATGAATGTTGCTTGCAACTGATCTGAACTGTCGGAAACTGAATGAAGATACGTACCTTTGTTGTTATATAGGAAAATACTAACTTGCACATAATCTTTAATTCTTTCTTGACAGTAATAATAATATTAAAGACCTGGAAACAACAGTCGAAGGGTATACACACACAATAACACACACACCAAAACCGGCATGGGATCATGAAGATGATACAGTGCTGTTGAATCAAGGGGGTACAAACAGACAGAGAATTTACGGAAAATACTCCAGATATAATAATTAAAACAAAAAAAGAGAAAGAAAACTCATTCTAATGGATGTGACAATACCTGCGGAAAGAAATGTCGTGCAAAAGGAAGCGAAAAAGAAGCTAAAATACCAGGGTTTGTGTTTAGAGATACAGCGACTGTGGAACAGGAAGTTTATGATTACACCGGTAATAACTGGAGACACCGGAAAAGCAACAAAATGTCTAAAGAGTGTTTTGAAAGTCATACCAGGAAAACATTCAATAGATTCAGTACAAAATGCAGCTGTACTTGGAACATCACATGTAATACGGAAAGTACTGCAGTGCGAAACTTGAAGTCGAACGGTGGGGATCTCCGTTGGTTCAAGAGAAGTACCGGGGAGAAAAGGTGTGTGACAAGAGACGCCGACGACAACAATAACAACATAATAATAATAATAATAACCGCGATAATAAACAAGGAACATGTTTGTTAAAAGATGTTCCAATTCCTGGAGACAGAAATGTGATCAAGAAAGAATCTGAAAAGATTCTAAAATATAAAGACCTCAAAATAGAGATACAGTGCATGTTGAATGTGGAAAAGCAAAAGTGATACCGGTAATAATTGGAGCAACTGGAACCATCTCAGAATCATTCAGACAATACCCGAGCGACACACCGGAAAATCACGAAATTAAGGAACAACAAAAAAGAGACATATTGTGCACTGCACACGTACAGCGGAAAGTACTGAGGTAAAAGTACATAACACATTTCACGGGCGACATAACATTACGTGTAGCATAAATTGTAAATACAGAAAAGCTGCAACACTATATACCCTAGAAACGTGGGTTATTTCAGGTATATAATTGTAAATACCCTGCAAAAAGGCGATAACAAGGTTAATAATAATAATAATAATAATAATAATAAACCTTATAATTGTACTCGTAAATGTTTGCAAGCAGAGAGAAAGCGTTGCGTTCTGCTGGGAACTTCTTGTTCATTATGAGACGGCAGTGGTGTGCGGGTCAGTGCCCATCCCCGTTATAAATTTGAACAAGTTTTGCATTTGTGCTACTGGAGCCTTGTGTGTTTTTATACCAAACAGAACGGCAGTAGAGCAGTGTAATAATAGAGGTAATAAATTGAGTTTGCTCTATAAAGAAAGAAGCCCCGAGGCATCCAGAACTCTCGTAGTTGTATTTGTATTGCTGCTCATCTGTTTAAATGGAGTGGCTGTGACAATGTTTGGCGGGTTGACTGCCCTCCAGGCGCGCTGTTCCGTGCGGCGGGTCACAAAGTGTTCCTTCAGTTAGCGAGCTGAGTGCCGTATCATAGAGTGTCTGCTCGGATGCAGATAAATAATTGAGGATCGCGCTCACGAGCGGCATATGTGTCAGGTGCGTGTCGCGGATTACCGCTCTAAATCCATGGCGCTGCTGTCGGAATTAGAAGGGGTTCGTTATAGGATGTTCCAAATCTCTGTAACTGTTTTTTCTGTTGCGTCAAACTGAATAATATCGGCAGATTATATGTCGTGTATTCGACACTGAATAAATGGTAAAACTGCCCTATAAAGGTAAAAAGGTAAAGTGCACCCTTGTACAGGCACTGAGGCTCTGTACAGGCCGTACGGTCCATAGGGGGGGTAGAGGTATAGCTCTACTCTTTCTTGACCACGGCACTAGAAGGGGTGAGGGGTCAGCATAAGCCCCGGACACTCTTTACCCCCGGGAAAGACCCGGTACCCGTTGTACAGGAGGCTGGGTGGGCCCCAGGGCCGGTCTGGACAAGTGCGGAAAATCTCGCCTCCCACCGGGATTCGATCCCCGGACCGTCCAGCACGTAGCCAGTCTCAATACTGACTACACTACGCGACCCACAAAAGGCCCGCATACAAAAGAATAATTCTTGATGAAGCTAACGGTCACCCACGTGGTCAAGAATGTTCTCCGGCATGTTGTGGAATTTACCGTTCGACTGTATAGGGCCCTGAAAATGGCGTATGGCTCACTGACCCGAGCTGTTTTGTCATTCGTCTAATTGTTTTATGAATCTCCCCGTTTCGGAAGCCAACTCTACTTCCGTCTTCAGGCAACGAAGGTACCTAATCTGATGAACCTCTTAGATAGAGCTATTCCTAGTCACTGGGTTCAGTAGGTCAATAAAATTGTTATGATCCGAACCTGAGAGCAGATCTTGTCATAGGGCGGTAACAGGGATATAGCTGTTAAGACATCAAGCCTTAACTTGAAGACTCAAAATGTAAAGCCTGGACAAACCCATAAATTAAAACGTATAAAAAAGCCTTGTACTCAGACTGAGCAGCAGACAGACAGACAGACACAACACAAAACCAGAACATTTAAAATTCTTAAAACAACTAACAACTTTTTTTAATGTTTTCCACCCCGATGTGTTATGACACATAAATATAAATACAAACGTGTCAGTCAATAACACAACACTTTATTTTATATGCAATAAAATAGTACATTGTCAGGGCGACATGTTTCGACATTTATTAGGTCATCTTCAGGACCTCTGGGAAAACAGATCCACGAGCTATCTATACGTCAATGCATTGTGGAATCCCATAATACATTGAAATATTGATAGCTCTTGGATCTGTTTTCCCAGAGGTCCTGAAGATTACCTAATAAACGTCGAAACATGTCGCCCTGACAATGTGCTATTTTATTGCATATAAAATAAAGTGTTGTGTTATTGACTGATACTTTTGTATTTATACCTCTAACAACATTCGCGAAGAAAACCGTGGATGTTCACTGGTTCAAGTAATTTTATACAACATTGAATATAAATATAATATTTGTTCTGATCCTTACTGATTTATTGTGCTGGGTGACTGACAATAACTCTTTTTAAAGAGTCCGCCAGACCAGGTGCTTTCTCTGCTTGAAGACGAAAACAAAACCGGCTTTCTAAACGGCTTTCTTAATTTAAAAAATTGCAGGGCGCAGAAAGTCTGAGAAATAAGTTGCGTCAGTGAGTGACTGTAACATTCTGTTCACAAGCCCTGGTAAACGAAGCACGTCCATGGGCTTGTTATAGGGTATTCGAAATCAGGTGCCAACAGTGCGTGCTGCGGCATCAGGGCTGTTCAGTAAATTGGTCACGCCGTATGCTCTGTATACTGAATCAATAACATTGGGACTGGTACTGTAGTCAGGTCGTTGTGGGTAAAGTTGGTAGTCTTCACCGGAATTCTCTTGAACCGGAAATTTCATTTGCGTGTTTGCAAGACACCATCCCAGGATACTGTGTGTTCTGAGCCAAATGACTATAATCCACCTTTTTAAATAATGTGTGACCATGCATTTGGGTGATTCGGTATGGTAATGAGACCAGCAAATGCATTCAAACTTTTAAGAATATATTATATTATATTATGTTATGTTATGTTGTTTTGTGTTGTGTTACCTTATGTTATGTTATGTTACCTTTATATTACATTATATTATATTCAGTTGCGTTGCGTTGCATTGTATTGTATTGCATTATATTATATTATATTGTTATATACATAGTATGATTCCCATGTGTTTCGACCGCTCTTCTGGCCATCATTAGGTGCATTACGAAGGATACAATCCAGAACGTTTCGAACCATTACATAAATGTAAGGCATTAAGTTTTCAAATATATCTTTACTTGGATGGTGACATACTACGTAACTACGTAGCATTTATTTAAAAAATTCTATTTTTATTTTATATATTAAATATATATTTTTTTAAACCATACGTTTTGAAACTTAGTGTCTTACATTTGTGCATTGGTTAATATACTGTTGTAATACATCCTTAGTAATAAACGTCCCTGAGTATGGCCACCGAAACATGTAGCGGGCATACTGTGTATAAAATATAAGATACTCTTAAACTTTCTATGAATTGTTTTGGTTTCATCACCATACCAAATTTTCCTCCTCTTCGCACCCCTTGTTGCCGGAAGTTCACCTGCAGAACACCTGAAGATAAAGTTCTTACCTCACGGAATAGACATGAACAGGTACAGTCGGCCAGTCGTGTTTATTCTGAGAGTCGCGTTATTTAGTTAGTAATAGATAGTTGGGAGATGGACCCTCATGTGGTAAATAGCCGGATATGCATGAATATGGATATTATTTGGAAGTTGTAACTTGTACGGTGGTATAAGTGGTAGAATAGTCGGATATGCATGAATATTGAGATTATTTGGAAGTTGTAAATCGTACAAAGGTAACAGAGATAGAATATTCTGATAAATAACTATTTAAGACTCTATGTAATTGGGAAAGAACAATAATTCGCTATGTGGGTTTATAGGGCAATAGAACAATGACTGTAGAATTTTGTGAAAAGGAAGCGAATGATTGTGCTAGCAGTTCATTTTTGTTCAGAAAATATTCTTCAGGAAGCATGAGCAGACACACCAATATAAATGTGTGAAGATATGTACAGAACAGGTCAGAGCTGCTTAATAACCCGCTAATACACCGACTCCAGGCACACGTGAAGTTTGATGTAATTTCTCAATAAACCTTCTTTACAGACGTGGTTATGCTGGCTGTAATTTCGTATGTCGCTATGTTACCGCTTGTGGTACGTATGGAAATCCTGTGGACTAAAAGCTAAATTGCATTTTAATATTATCTCACTATCTGTGGCCTAGTCCTAGGACTCTTGCTTGCCATGTTTTCGACTACAATGTATAAATTCGTAATATCTGACGTGCTCCATGCCCAGTCCACTCCGCCACCCTTGACATAGTGCTTTCTATAATATTTATCGAGCAGTTCAAACCGTGAAGCCCTTGTGTGGGCACTGCTCTTCAGGGTTCCGCTGTTTCCGCCAGCAGACCGCAAGGTACTTCCCTCGGTACTTTGTCCCCTTATCACACTTAGTCTGTGTGCCTACCTTAACACGATGGACAACATTTCACGTCTCTAACTGAACCGACCGTTGCTTTGGTAAATTCTTCTATCTGTTTCTGATGTAGCTTATGTAAATGAATGTTAAACCATATTTAACCATTTAAATTGCAGTGGTTACGTTAAGCACCACAAACTTCAGTTTTACACTATACATTTAATTTTACATTCTGTCCACAGAGTGCTTCTGTGTGATATGATTTACCTATACAGCGTTAAGTGTTTGGTTTTTATAATTTGGACGGAATATGTTTACTGCGTGGTACGTGCTGAGTCTTTAAATATAATTCAGGCTTATCTCAGCCTTGAAAGTTGTGAATAATGTGGTAGTATATTAGCGGTAATTATATCCGCCCTTGGTCGGAAGCTGATAGTTTCGAGTAGCGGTCGAAACGCCGGCTGTATTGGCTAGATATTCTCGTCGTTTTCCTCAGTACTGCCACACAGATTCATTCATAGTACCTGGTTAAGGTTACCCCCATTTCGTGCCACATTCTTTTCCAGTTAATCATTGACTAAGTATCGTATCATTTGACACTTTGTTCTGTGTCTTAAAATAGCGTCACTAAATAAGCAATACATTTTATATTGCATTTGGAAAGTAAACTTTTCATTTACGTAATGAAATATTTAACGTAATACATAGAAACATAATGTACGCAAAACAATGCTGTATTTACAACCCTCGCATATTGCTGTGAATTTGGATGTTTGCGGAGGGACACTCTGTTCCTCTAGGGTGGTACTAAAGGCTTTACATTAATGATTACAGTCAAGAAATATCTGTGTTATGTTGCAAGGAGGCTTAAATTTGCAAAAATTATTAATGAGGCGATCACTTATTGAAAGTGACTGGTGACGTCATAAGCCGTACTCAGCTGCATTCAGATCGTTGTAAGAACCACCCTCTTGTCATGGCAACAAATGACAAAGGTATAAAGACACGCAAAGAAAATTTAGTGCCTGCAAACTAGAGGAATATTAGCGCAAGTGGCATTGATATGTAAAGGCTTGTGCTGGTTTATATGCGAAACGACAATTTTATAAAACTGCGGAACTGGAATAAAATTGTTTGTATGTGCGTGCGTGCGTGTGCGCGTGCCTATGTGTGTGTTTGTGTTTGTGTGACAGAGTTAACTTAGCATGCGCCTTACATACTTACTTATTTAATTACTTAGTACTTACTTCCGCACCTACTTAATTACTTACTTATTTACTTACTTACTCTATGGAACAGAGACCTTCTTGAGAAGCTAACCGATTTGAAACCAGTCAAGAAATTGCCGGCATTTTATGGAGCCCGAAAGTTCATTACCGCATTCACAAGTGCCCACCACCTGTCCCTATCCTGAGCCCGCTCGATCCAGTCCATATCCCCACATCCCATTTCTTGAAGATCAATCTTAATATTATCCTCACATCTACGCCTGGGTCTCCCCAGTGGTTTCTTTCCCCCAGGTTTCCCCACCAAAACCCTTTACACGCCTCTCCCCTCCCTATACGCGCTACATGCCCCGCCCATCTCATTCTTCTTGATTTGATCACCCGCACATAGTCGGCGAGGAGTATACAACATTAAGTTCCTCATTATGTTGTTTACTCCATTCCCCTGTTACCTCATCCCTCTATATTGCTTTAAAGATTTTAACACAACCTACACAAAGAATGTTTTTAACATTTCAGTAACATTAAGCTCCACTTATCTATAATACTGCATACCACAGATATTTCTTTACCGTACACAACTACCGACTACCGCCCTAGATTTTACGTTTTTGAACCGTGCGTTGTGAGATGTCTGTGTAACAAGAACCAACAAAATGCACATTTTTACGTGTGTATTAATGTTTTAATTTAATTATAGTCTTCGACATGTTTCGAACATCCAAGTGTTCATCCTCAGGAAGACTTGTACACTCATTCTTTTTTTTTATTTTTTTCTGACCGTGCGTCTCAATATGATCTTAGCATTTTGACCAGCTAATTGCAGAAATTCTTGTTTTATAATAAGTTTATTATATCCCTCTACATGTTTCGAGCACTGTTGTGCTCATCATCAGTAGGTCAAATTTTATTATACAGCATCTGGTATCGTCACACACTGTATAATACAATTTGACCTACTGATGATGAGCACAACAATACTCGAAACATGTAGAGGAATATAATAAACTTATTATAAAACAAGAATTTGTGCATTAAGTTGGTCAGTTGCTAAGATTAGATTGTACAGGCATTTTTGTGGTATTTCTTTCATACATTCATATAAGCAGTCTGGTCTATGGCAGGATGTTCTTGATACTCTTATGTGGATGCATGAAAGAAATACCATAATATTGCATGTACAAGTCTTCCTATGGATGAACACTTGGGTGTTCGAAACATGTCGAAGACACTATAATTAAATTAAATCCTTAATGTAAAAAGTGTGCATTATGTTGGTTTTTATAACATATGTGTCTCCCTATATTTAATTTAATTTTTTGTGCATTTTTACACATTTCAGATATAAGCTACGCACATTTCAGGCTCCACCAATCACCAAAATTCCTATGACATGGAGAGCAGATTTTGTGTTGGTGAAGCACGAACTCAGATCCGAACGTCTGTAGATGAGTACTTGATCCCCGCAAAGGTTTGAATTATTTTTAGACGCCTTGTCTTGTCCGACTTTTGCACATAGCAGCTTTTCATTGTGACTCAGAGACCCGGCAGTTGTATGTATATCAAGTCTGCCAAATAACTATGAATCTAGTCACCATGTAATGCTTCAGGAGGGGTGAGACACAACTCACCCGTCGTATGGGGGTGGGTATTAAAACGGGTTGCAGTAGTCGGTTTTAAATTATTAAAGTCACAGGGATTTGTTTTGGGAGGGTTTGAGATTATGCAGGGTAGATTGCCTTTGCTATGTTTTTCAGTTCGACCGACCGCGGAGGAATACCCACTGGGACCACTGCTCTGTATTTTCATTAAATTGTGTCATTAAGTTTGATGTCTGAGAGCGTATATCATGATTAAACCGATGTTAATTAAGCTTTGTTTCGTAGCTCAGTCAGTACAGTGACCAGGCACCGGGCTGGGTAACCGGGGAATCGGGGCTCGATATCTGAGAGGAACACGGCCTTGTCTTCCCCCAAATTGTCCGCACCGGCTGTGCGGTCCAGCCAGCCTCTATCCCATGGATAAAGGTAAAGGTAAAGTTCACCCTAAAGCAGGCCACGAAAGCCCAGAGGTGGAGTGAGGTATAGCTCTACGCCTTAATAAACCTCGACGCTAGATGGGGGTCAAGGCCACGCTCCGGTCGCTTTATCCCGGGAAAGACCCGGTACTCATTGTATAGCAAGGTAGGGTGGGCCCCAGGGTTGGTCTGGACAGGTGCGGAAAATCTCGCTTCCACTAGGATTCTACCCGCGGACCGTCCAGCCCGTAGAGAGTTGCTATGCTGCCTACGCTATCCCCGCCAACCGTATCCGATGGATAACGGAGGATTTTTTAATATTAATCGGTGGTAAAGTGGCCGGAGTTGCATACTGGCCTGTATCTGTAACTGAGGGCTCTCCATCAGACACCTTTGTCATTTGCTACTGCATTGAAAAGAGGAGCCGTATTGACCCCATCCTTCCACGTAGCCACTTGTTCTGTGTCATACGCATTACGAGATTAAGTCTTGATGTATCAATACAATGTCGATACAAAAAAATACATAATAGTATTTTGATGTAGTTTTTACTACATGTTTCGGTCACACTGTGACCATCTTCAGGGAGATATAAACAAGAATATAATTACTTTTACAAAAAGGGCTAGAACCATTACACCACTGCAAACAATCATATGATCAGAATGGAAATACTTTTGTGCATTTGTTGGCATTGATGTTATATTCATTTGATTAACGCACGGAATGGTACCGTATAAAATATAGTGGGAAGTTTTGCCGTGTAGATTGTTGGACACTGCAGGTAAAGACACTGTGAGTCCTCGGTAACTGTTTACCAGTGACCACAGCGCGAACATGTCAGAACACTTGAATCATACTGCGAGAAATCTTGCTATACTGCCTATGTGTTTGTTCTTAAAATTGTGTCCTGTAGCTTCGTGGAGGCACGCAATGGCGCAGTTGGTTGCGACACTGCGCTTGGGTTCGATTCCCGATTGTGTCATTGGAATCCTTCCGGCCGCACTATGGCCCTGGGGTCGAATCAGCCACTATCTGAAATGACTACCAGGATTATTTCCTGGGGGGTTAAAGGCGGCCGAAGCTTAGGGCTGACAACCTTACCGCCTTCAAGTGCTGATCATCATGAAATCTGGGAGCCTCAACCTCCTGGAACCCTCAGGACCTGTCCAGTTCTGTATGGGGATTGCTTTACTTTTACCTTTACCTTTACCCGTAGGTTCGGAAAACTGTCATTGAAATTGTTTAGTTTAGAGCAATTTGTATTTATCACAAGTACATGTATTAAAATGTATTAGGTAGGTTTTCACCCTTTTTATAGGCCACGCAGCCCCTTAGGGTGAGTAGAGGTATAACTTTACTCTTTTCTAGGACCTTCGGCACTAGTTTGGGGTGGGGGGTCAGCCCCACGCCCCGGCCGCCTGTACCCCCGGAAAAGACCCGGTACCCATTATACAGGAGGCTGAGTGGGCCCCAGGGCCGGTCTGGACGGGTGGAAAATCTCGTCCCCACCGCCCGTAGTCAGTCGCTATACCGGCTGAGCCACCGGGCCCACATTAAAATGTATTAATATTCGTAAACACCTATATTTATAGAAGGCACATCTCAAGGCTATGTTACGGCTCGAGGACTGACTGCTGTAGTAACCAGCGCCGTCCTAATTGTTAGCTTTCATGATTCGAATGGCGAAATTTTAATTTTTCCCGATGAAAGCAAATTTGTTTTCCGGTGATTTGTAGTTCTGTTTCTTAGAACTGTAATGTGACCGTGTGAAGTGGGTGGGTCTGACTCAGATACCGTCAGTGGTCATTAGTTTAGGGCTTTTCAAACCGCGTCGCCGTCATTTAAGTGCTGTAGTATCTAAGATGCCGATCCCGGTGGCCGTGCGGTCTAAGGTGTAGGTCTGCACCCTCTTGATAGTTGGGGTGGCGGGTTCGAGTCCCACTGATGGTATGGGTGTTTGTTTTTGTTGTGTTTTGTGTAGGTAGCGGCCTTTGCTACTAGTCGATCACTTGTGGAGAGGATTCCTACCGGATGTGTGTGTGTGTGTGTGTGTGTGATCAAGAAACCTCAGCAGCGGGGCGGCGTAGGCACGGGTTTGGCTGTCGCTGTGCAGGAAATGAATGACTAATGCATTTCATTACGCGTCATACTTAGTCAGAAGGCACTAGGACCTTCGAAACGTCTGGCGCCTCTTACCAACGACACAACATCGCATCAAACAAGACATCACACTTAATAATGAAATTGTTCTGTGAAATTTTATATGAATATTTCTGAGTTGACCTTACGCTTCACGTAGGAGAGACGGCCGGCACAGCTCGGCCGGTATTACGATTGTTTGACGGTCCGGTGTTCGAATCCCCGTAGAGGCGAGATTCTTCACACCTTCCAGACCGTCTTTGAGGCCCACCCAGCCTCCTGTACAGTGGTTACGAGGTCTTTCCCGGGGGAAAAACGGCCGGGGTGTGACGTAACCACCCACCCTCATCTAGCGCCGAGGTTAAAGAAACCGTAGAGCTGTACCTTTATTTCCCCTCATTGCCGTCATTGCAGGTTATGGTTTTGGAATGCACTTTTTCAGTTATGAGCGACCCGCGTGTGTTATTTCGAGAGCGCCTGCTGTAATTGGTCCTCTTCTTTCACACGTTTCTTTTTTGATCGTCTGGTTATCCACGTCTTCCTTTCCCCGCTGTCTCTTGCTCCACTGTTTCCCTGTGATTACTGACAACATCGCACTAACCTTCAGTCACCAGGTCTCGAACCCGTGTCACTGTTTGCTATCACCTGTCAACTCGTCACTACACGTCACGTTACCAGACGGGCATTAATAATGCTTATCGTTGCTCAATAACCACAGGGAAGATAAACATCACTGGCGGTATGATGCAACGCGAAGGGAACCCCACACTTGGCAGTTTCACTGTTGGGTCGGGGATTTCGTGTTGCCTGTGTTTGACCAGAGGGTGGAGTAACTAATTGAAGGCAGCATCAAATTATGCGCAGCTAATCCATACATTTTATATCGTTTTGGTTTTTGTAGGGGTTGGAGTGTGACGTATTGCATGTTTTATACGTCTGACGTGTGCCCCAATACCAATCTTCCGCCCGTTATTTATTTCTTGCCCTTTTGCGCCATCCCCTCGACATTAAACTGGACTGAATTTTCTTCTGAATTCTGTCTTCCTTCCTGCGCCGATTGTGTTTCTATTTCGCCTTTGCCATGTTTGTATTCCTTATTATTTTAATTTGTTTTGTTGTTTTATATTGTTTCGTAATGTGTGTTTGTGTGTGTGTGTGTGTTGGTGTGGTGTGTGGGTGTGTGTGTGTGTGTGTGTGTGTGGGTGGGTGGATGGATGTATGTGTGTGTGTGTGGTGTGTGTGTGTGTGTGTG
>Ga0123353_10012310_pt1 | contig 12146 bp, 4 predicted proteins | sample TergutLab28metaG_3_FD_92763 | JGI IMG/M metagenome (GOLD analysis project Ga0123353, IMG submission 92763) | Labiotermes labralis P3 segment gut microbial communities from Petit-Saut dam, French Guiana - Lab288 P3 | ecosystem: Host-associated > Arthropoda: Insects > Digestive system > Gut ... | reverse complement strand
GGGCTCCGTCCACGTCCGCCAGGTCTATGTCATACAGGGGCGCAGGCTTTCCCATAGAGCCGGGCTTGGGCTTGAACCAGGGGAAATTCGCGATCAGCACGGTTGACTCGGACTGCCCGAAGCCTTCGTGCATGTCGAGCCCCCACGCCTCCCTTATCTTGTTGAAGACCTCGGGGCTGAGCGGCTCGCCCGCGTTGCCGCAGTGCTCGATGGAACCGAAGTCATACCCCTCCATCCCTTCCGCCAGCATGAAACGGAACATCGTCGGCGGAGCGCAGAAAGTTGCGATTCCATATTTTTCCAGCCGCTTCATTAGGTTTTTTGGTTCGAATTTTTCCATATCATATGCAAATACGGGCGCGCCGCATATGAGCTGGCCGTAAATCTTGCCCCAGCCGAACTTTGCCCAGCCGGAATCGGACACGGATAGGTGCAGCTTGTCCTCCCTGACCTGCTGCCAGTACTTCGCCGTGACGATATGCCCCAGGGGGTGGGCGAAATCGTGCAGCACCATCTTGGGCATACCGGTGGTGCCGGATGTGAAGTAGATGAGCATGGGGTCGGAAGAAAGGATTCGCCCTTCGCCGGACTGCCGGGGGAATACGTCGGGAAAGTCCTCGAGCCGTTCGTTGAATCGCGCCCAGCCGTCCCGCGCGCCGGGGGTCAGTATTCGCCGCGTGATCGTGGGGCACTCGGGAAACGCTTCTTCCATCTGCGAGGCGATAAAGCCGTCGCCGTCGCTGTAGCAGACCACCGCCTTGACTCTGGCGGCGTTCGCGCGATAGATTATGTCCTTGGCGGTGAGCTGCATGGTCGCCGGGATGAGTATCGCGCCCAGTTTGCACAGCGCGATGGCTGTGATCCAGTACTCGTACCGCCGCCGGAGGACGCACATGACGACGTCGCCTTTTTCTATCCCCAGGTCCCGGTAATAGTTCGCCGCCCGGTTCGAGAGGGAACTTAGCTCGCCGAATGTAAAACGCCGCTCCTCGCCGCGGTCGTCGCACCATAGCAGCGCAAGCTTGCCGCGATCCCGCGCCGCCCAGCCGTCGATTATGTCAAACCCGAAGTTGAAATCCTCCGGGACGTCGACTTTATAATTCTTAACAAAATCCTCATAGGAATCAAATTCCGTACGAGGCAGGTATTTCTCAAGCATCCATCAACCTCCGCGTTCTATATTTACACTCACTCCGCGATCACCGTCAAGAATCTCCCCTTTTCCTTCCCGGCGGCCTTTTGCCCATGCGGCCGGGCGGGGTCGAAATAAACGGCGTCGCCCGCGTTCAGGACATACTCCTTGCCGTCGTAACTGATGACGATGGTCCCCTCGAGCACCAGGTTGAACTCCTGCCCGCCGTGGGTCACCAGCGCGGCCTCCGGCTCGCCGGGGATCAGCGTGACAAGCAGCGGCTCCATTATCTTCTGTGTAAACCTCGGCGCCAGGCTCTCGAACATATAACCCGGATATCGGTCGATCGTCTGGCCTTTTCCGCGCCTGCAGACCTGCAGCGACGATATCCGTGCCGGTTCGCCGGTGAGGATCTCGGACAGGTCGACGCCGAACTTCTGGGAGATGTGGTATAGCGCGCTGATGGGGATGTCTTTGCCGCTGGTTTCATACTCTATGTACTTATCCGGTTCCACGCCGGTCTCGCGCGCCATCTCTTCGACGGTTATGCCGAATACTTCGCGCAATTCCCGGATTCGATCCGAGATCATCCGAATTTGCTCGTTCAATTTGCCGCCTCCGTTCCCGCTGCCCCGCAGCGAAGATTTATCGTATCCTGATCCTCTGCTTCCAGATAACGAACTCTCGTCTTATTCTGAATTCTGACTCCTGAATTCTGAATTCTGGCGCCGCACTCCGGGTTGCGGTGCAGCTCACATTTAATTATTATTCGTTTTCCCCGCAATTGTCAAGGATTTGTTTCAGGCGTAACATTTTCACCAAAAAAGTCTATATTATTTTGCAATTGTATGGTATAAATGATATATGATTTAAGCAATCACATTCAGTCAGGGGAAAAAACGTGGCGCAAAAAGTGCAGACGGTGAAGCTGAACAGGGTCCTGCCGAGGGTCGCGGCGCCGGCGGACCGGGGGCTTTCGCGGGAGCAGGCCCGCGAACGGCTGGAAAACGGCTACGGCAACACAAAGCCCGATTCTGCGGAAAGAACCGTCGGACAGATTTTCAAGGACAACATATTTACATACTTAAACCTTGTGCTGATAATGCTCGCCATTTGCGTCACGGCAGTAGGCGCCTATATTGAAGTGACATTCATGGGCGTCGTCGTCGTCAACACCTTTATAGGCATAATACAGGAACTGCGCTCCAAGCGAGCGCTGTCCAAACTCCAGTTCATATCCGCCCCGCACGCGACGGTCATCCGCGAAGGTGAGCGCATCAGGATACCCTCGGACGAGGCTGTGCTTGACGACATCGCCGTTTTCTCCGCCGGGCAGCAGATATACGCGGACGCGAGCGTCCTCATCGGGGAAAGCCAGGTCAACGAAGCGCTCGTCACGGGTGAAGCCGACGAGATAACAAAGACGCGCGGCGACACGCTGCTTTCGGGGAGCTTCGTCGTATCGGGGGAGTGCATCGCGCGCCTGGACAGGGTCGGGCGCGATTCTTTTGTCGCGCAACTGACGCTGGAAGCGAAGAAAACAAAGGGGAAGCGCGCGATCGGCATGGTCGCCGCGCTTAAGAGGCTTGTGCAGGTCATCGGCATACTCATGGTGCCGGTCGGAGTCACAATGGTCATCCGGAAGATGAGCCAGACGGACATCTCCTTTGTCAATGCGATCGTTTTTACCGTCGGGGCGCTGGTCGGGATGGTTCCGGACGGCCTCTACCTGCTTGTATCGACGACCCTGACCGTCAGCGTCATGCGCCTTGCGCAGAGGAAAACGCTTGTACAGGAGAGGAACTGCGTAGAGACGCTTGCGCGGGTAGACGTTTTGTGCGTCGACAAAACCGGGACGATAACCGAGACTCACATGGAGGTCAAGGGCGCGGCGCTCCTTTGCGCGGACCGGTTCAACTACGACGACATAAACATGATAATGGCCGATTACGCCGGCAACATGCCGCCGGACAACGAGACGATGGTCGCGCTCCAGTCCCGGTACAGCTTGAATACACCCCCGAAGAGGCGTGTACTCAGGATAGCGCCGTTCTCGTCGGCGACAAAATACAGCGGCGTTTCGTTCCACAACGACGAATCTTACCTGCTTGGCGCACCGGAGAGGATCTTGCTTTCCAGGTACGACAGCTGCAGGGCGGAAATAGAGGAGCATTCGGGGCGGGGGTTCCGCGTTTTGCTGCTTGCGATGTATGACAGGGACATAAACCGGGCCATCGACGAGAGCCGCGTGCTGCCGCTGGCCCTGATCCTCCTGTCGAACAGGGTGCGCGCGGAAGCGCCCGGGACCTTTAAGTTTTTCGAGAAACAGGGCGTAAAGATCATAGTTATCTCGGGCGACAACCCCGTTACAGTGTCGCAGATCGCGCTGGAAGCGGGCATCGCGGGCGCGGAGAGGTATGTGGACGCGGGGCAGCTAGCCACAGACAGGCAGATAAAGCGCGCCGTCGAAGAATACGTGGTCTTCGGGCGCGTGACGCCGGACCAGAAGCGCAAGCTGGTGCGGGCGCTGAAGGCCGCCGGCCATACGGTCGCGATGACGGGCGACGGGGTCAACGACGTGCTGGCGCTGAAAGACGCCAACTGCAGCATCGCAATGGCGTCCGGCAGCGAGGTGGCAAGCCAGGTATCGGATATAGTTTTGCTCAATTCGGATTTTTCCGCTATGCCCGCCGTCGTAATGGAAGGGCGGCGCGTTATCAACAATATCGAGCGTTCCGCCGCGCTGTTCCTGACGAAGAACATCTTCTCGTTCCTTGTGGCGTTCGTGATATCGATCATTCTCGCCAACCAGTTCCCATTGTCGGCGGCGCGGTTTACTTTGTTCAACATTTTTCTCATCGGCGCGCCGTCATTCGTCCTGGCGATGGAGCCGAACAGGAGCATCGTCAAAGGCAGGTTCATCGTAAATGTGCTTGTGAGCGCGCTGCCGGCGGGCTTGACGGACTTCGCCGCGCTGACGACGCTGATCCTCGCATGCGCGAGGCTCGGCATTGCAAATGACGAGGTATCGACGATGGCGCTTTATGTCATCGCGTTCATCGGATTCCTGTTCCTCTACAAGATATGCAAGCCGCTGAACGCGCTCCGGATCGCGCTGATAGTAACTATGCTCGTAGCTTTCGTTTTGGGCGCGCTGTTTTTCGGTTACATAATAGGGCTGGTGCCGCTGTATGGGCAGGCCGTATGGCTGACGGTCGCGTTCTGCGCGGGAAGCGCCCCTTTGTTTGTCATCCTGACGCTAATTATTAATGCGGTCGGGAAAAGGGCGTGATGCGGAGGCCTCCGGCGATTCCGGCGCGTGCTGCAACAAAGCGTGACACTTGCGGATGTGATCGCCGATCTTCTTATCTTCGACTTTGAGGTGGTTTACGAGCCAGTCGCCCAGGCTGGAGTTGAGCTTGGCTACCAGCGAAACGCTCGCGCCTTCCGTCCTGAGCTGCAGCGCCAACTCGGCAACGGCGGCCTTATACGTGTCGTGCAGCCTCTTATGGCTGGCGAATTCGGGGAAGCGGTACTGCAGCTGGATCTTTTCTTCGTCCGAAAAATGCTTTCCGGTATAGTCGATCAGAAAGTCCAGGGTCGCCCCAAGCGCGGCGCGGCCTTTTCCGCGTACGCAAGCGTCCATCAATTCGTTGACGGAGTTGATCAGTTGCCTGTGCTGGGCGTCGATTAGTGAGTTGCCGGTGGCCAACTCGGTTGTCCAGATGTATGCCATCAAACCTACCTCCAAAGATTTTGCCTGAATGCCGCATCCGACAACGTTTTGACCAGGGCGCTATCCGCATATGCGGCTTTGCCCATTATGATCCGGCCAGACTTTTAAATAAGTATAAGGGATGAAGCTGCTACGGAGTCAATAGCCGTTTAAAAAAGAACGGACGCCCTGCCGCAGCTGCGCCGGCGTCTCCGTTTTTTTTGCGTATCGCCACTAATAGCAGGGGTTTGGCCCAGGGCATACTTCTTTTTTCATGCCGGGCGCCGCAATATCCGGGCCGCTTTCGCCCATGAATTCCGCCTTGAAGGTTAGGGTTGCTATAAGGTTTCGCGTTATCCGAACAAGAGGGACGGTTCTGCTGTGTTAACAAGGGAGTATGTTATCAGTATTTACCTGCAAGGTGTAAAGGTGACGGGAAGGCTTTCCATCCCGGTGAGTTAAAAACGAAAACCGGTTGAAACCCATTCAAACGAGACAACTTAAAATCCATCCACTTAAAAGGGATGATATCACTGACACAAACCACACCGGCCCGCAACGCGGGTCGGCAATGGTTTGAGCGTGGTGTAATCTTTTGCGCTGTGAGGTTATATGTGATATTCAATAAAGGTATTATGTATATTTTCAACAATCATCATTTTTCCTGGTTTAACTGGGTTTGGGGTCAGTTTTTCAAAATTCATATGTTTGCCTCCTCCATGTTGACTTAATATATTTGTCGGTCTGGATATCCTGACGCGGGCCGTACCCATAAGCTAAATGACGTAACGACGCGTCGGGGATGCCGCGCCCCGCGATCCGGTCTGGTTGAACAACGCCAGTCTGGTAAATAGCAAATAAGCAAACTCCATCATCCTGATCCATGATGACGGAGTTTACAGTGTTGACGCTCAACACTTCCAGAATATGTTATGTCGCATATGGGCGAAAAGTTGTTACCTTATCTCGTCGCATAACATATGAGCATTGTCAAACCGCCGGACTTGGCATCTCCCCATGACATTCCTCATGTTGCGTCAACCGTGACCATTTTCGAGGATACCGTAATATATGTACATTGTAATGCCTAATAATTCTTCGTACGGAGTCAAATGAACAAAGAGGGTCATTCCATCCTCGTGGCTGACAAAAATCCATACTATAGAACCGTGCTCATCAATTCCAATTTCTTTGAAGCCGCTCACGCTTAATTGCATTTGATAAGACTCAATTGTCACAGTTCCTTCGTACCAGTATGCCCCTTCAAACCACGCAGCATTTGGAACGAAATAGTTATAAGGTACTATTTCGCCTTCAAGCATTGGTAGTGGAAACCTGCAGTCTGTTACATTATGATACATTTCGGGTTCCGTAAAGACCGTATGCCTCGTCAGTGAATTGACCCAGGCATATGCGAAGCCGTAATTGTCATGTGCCTCATGCATGTGTTGGTTAGAATAGTCAACAGAAAAAGCATACAGTGTCACCCCATCCGCCCGCCTGTTCATTTCCGGTATATGAGTTATTATTCCATGTTCACCAAACCAGCTATAGCGTAAACTAGTTTCAGCTTCCGAAACTGACAATATGTTTTCTTCTGTTTTCGGCTGCTCTTCATCCTTTGGCGTAATATCAGCCGGTTCATGTAACACCTGGTCTGTTGGCGCTTGGACTGCCAGATTAGGAGCTCCTTGATCTACGGATGGCGGAACAGTTGGTTCCGGCTTTACTTGATCCAGAGGTGTCTGACACGTGTATCCCTTTAGCGGCTGCTCTGCCGGCACAATATACTCCGATTGAGGTTGAACATTCGTTGAGTGATTATTGTGACCGCATGATGCGATTAGTAAAGTTGCAATACTTAAGCTTACAAGAAGAATTGCTCTCATCATAATTGTTCATACCTTTCTACAAAAGGCACAATAGAAGTACCCATTTTTGCGCAGTCTATTGATAGTTTTCGAGTTTTTTTATGGTTATTGTACATCCGCTTGGGGAGGTCTGTCCAAATAGCCTAAGGTTTTCCGCTCACTGTTGCCAAAATTGAATGCACTGTATACTTCTTTTGCTACTGTATTGTATTTGGGCGCGCTCTTATTACTACTATCACCGTAATACATGCACATATGCCCACCAAGAGGCCACCCGTCTTCAGGCGCCTCTCCAACAAGGTTACAGTTAGGTAAACCTGACGCCCTGCTGAAACTAATTGAGTGCGGCCTTAGATGGAATCCAACAGCTATCATCTTTCCTTTTAATTTGAGAATACCAGGTCGCGCAGCCCAAGCATCGAAAGATTCCCAAGTGCTTGCCAACCCCCAGTCAACAATCTTGCCATATGGATTGAGTATTCGCTTGATTATATCAGTATCTGCCGAAGACATGGGTGACCAGTCAGTATGGGCTCCAGGAGGCTTCCAATAAATCCAGATTGTCCACCCTGTTTTCAAGTCTATTAGTTCTTGACGACCTGTTTTAGCTCCCAGATCTTCTACTTCCTTCATTGTGAGTAGTTCAACACCTGAAGATGCCTTGCTTGTTTGATACCCAAGACATGCCATCATTTTCATGAAGTATTTTAATGGAACCAGGTCATATCTCAGAAGCCCAATGGATGTTGATTCTATGTAATGGTAATAGTCGCCAGTAAATGTCGTCTTTGCTCCGTCGAAAAAAGTATAACTTGCGCCCTCAGAATCCTTTGTAACATCAATAGTGAAGTGTACCCCACCAGAATATTTTATATTCGGAATATATCCGCTAGTGCTGCGTGGTGTACAGATTCCGAATGCACGCAGAGCTTGAAAAAAGTCTATATAGACAACATCATTTTTGTAGAACACTTGAATATGTTCAAAAGCTCGCATTATCATAACAGTTATTGCCACACCGGAAACATACTGTGGCATATTACTTAGCTCCGGTAATAACCCAAACAGGTCGACCAAACAAACAGGGTTATTCCAGACATATGCGTACTCATTATATGTCCCAGGATTAGCAAGGTTTATACCAACCCAGTCCACCGCCATGAACCTGCGGTCATCAGCATCATACATCCTTGCCTTGGCGTAGTAGACGCCGAGGATGGGGTCGTACGGGTGCCCGGTGTAGCTGGTGACGAGGTCGAGCTCGCGGATGCCCATCTTGAGTATCGCCTTCATGGTCGGCGCGCCCCAGCTATCGTAGGTGACGTAGCTTGCGGCCTTGCCGGCGATGTTGTCAGTGAGGAAATCTGTTGAGCCGAGCCTGTCCTGGTGGTGCCAGAGCTTGACCCTCCCATTCTGGATCAGGTTGCCCGCGCCGGTGGTGATCGGGGAAACGGAGACAGATAGCTTCTGCAAGCCGTAGACGTAGCGGTACGCCAGGCTGCCCGCGCCGGATTCCACCTCCATGATAACATCCGCGAGCGCGCTTGTATAGTCGATCACATAATCTTTCGTGACAACCGAAGTCTGGTTCAGGATGGTCCCGATGCCGTATACGGACACAAGCTCCATTGGCAGCCTGAATATGACGGCGCCCTCGTCAAGCCCGATATCCAGGTCGAGCGCGATTACCAGCGGCTGGCCCCCGGCGTCCGTCGTGTCCTGGTTTATTGGTATCTGGCTGCCGCCTATGCTCGAAACCGAGATATTGGAGTTGATCTCATCGATCACGCCCAGCACGTAAGCCGCAGCGTCCGCGCCATGCGCGGCGATGAAATCGTCGAACGTATATAACCCACTGAGGTCGGATACGCCGGTGTAGCCGTAGGCGTTCTTCTTGACCGTCCATGTGTTGGAGACGAGATGCCCCAGCCCATTGTAGTTGTACGCGCTGGTCTCGCCAATCTCGTTTGTCCCCAGCACCATTCGATTAGTCTCATCATAGACATAGGACTCGACGATGGAACTGTGGTTCTGGTTTTTGTGGTAGGCGCCCTTTACGAGGTTCCCCCTGTTGTCGAACGTATACAGGTAGCTGTCCTTGTTGTCAACTACCTTTTTGACCTGCCGGTTCAGCTCGTTGTACCAGTACTCGTTGCCTTTGTTGCTCCCGTTGCCTGTCTTCTCCTTTACAAGGTTGCCCAGGCTGTCATACTCGTAGATCGGGAAAGCGTTGTTCCTGCTGTGGTCATAGGTCGACGCCAGCCTGTTCAGCGCGTCGTAAGTATGGGACAGGTTTATGGCCGGCTGCCCATTCGCGCCGTTGCGGGACTCGGTCAGGATATTGCCCTGCGGGTCGTAGGCATATGCGCGGGTGATGGTCTTGCTCGGGCTGTTAGTCGGGTCGGTGGCGACCTGCGTGAGCAGTTGGCCGGCAGCGTCGTAGGCGCATGTTTCGAACCAGCCGTTCGGGTACGACTGGGAAACGAGCCTACTCGCAGCGTCGTAGCCGTATGCGGTGTTCTGGTTCTCGGCGTCGTTGACGCCGGTAAGCCTGCCAAGGAGGTCGTATGTGTAGTTAACTACCGAGTTGTCGGGGTACGTCATGCTGGTCTTGTTCCCGGTTTCGTCGTATGTATACTGGGTCAGCTTGTTGTTGTGGTCATTGACAGACGTTATGCGCCCGAGCAGGTCGAGGGCGAAACTGGTCGTCCCGTTCCAGTCCTGCATCTCGACAAGCTCGCCGTTTGCATTGTATGCGAACTGCGCGGTTTTGCCGCCGCTGTAGTTGATCGTTTTCACCAGGTTGCGCGGGTCGTAGCTGTAGGTTGTGACGAAACCGTCTGCGTCGACCTTCTCGATAAGGTTGCCGTTGCCGTCATATTCATATTCGGTCTCGAACCCTGCGGCGTTGACCTCCTTTGTCACCAAGCCGCGCTTGTCGTACTCATACAGCGTTATCTGGGCCTGGTTCGGGACCGACTGCCTCGGGTCGATCTTGTGCAATGTCACTTTCGTAAGCCTGTTCATGGGGTCGTATTCAAAGAAGCTGCTGTTGCCGAGCGCGTCTATGGTCTCTATAATATTCCCGCTTGCGTCATAATTGTAGCTTGTGGTGTTCCCGTTCTTGTCCGTGACCGTCTTTACCCTGCCGAGCAGGTCGTAGGTGAACGAGTCGGTGTGGCCAAGCGGGTTCGTCACCGTGAGCGCCCTGCCGAGCGCGTCGTAGGTATAACTTGTCGTCTTGCCGGTTTCGTCCGTCTCGCTGACGAGCCTGCCGAGCAGGTCGTACTGGTAGCTGCGCACCCCGCCCAGCGCGTTTGTGATGGCAGCCACCTGCCCCGTGGCGGTGTATGCGTATGCGGTGGTGGCGTTGCGAGCGTCTTTCGCCGTCGCGACCCTGTTCATGCCGTCGTATGTGAATGTCGTCACATTGCCCAGCGCATCCGCCACTTCCGCTATGTTGCCGTTCAGGTCGTATCCATACGAAGTCACAGCGCCCTCCGGGCCCGTCGACTTCACTACCCTTCCGCCCTCGTCGTATTCCGTTTCATAATCGGCGAACGCATTGCCGCCCAACGGCACGCGGCGCTTAACGGCGCGGTTCAACGAGTCATACTCCGTCTCCGATGTGTTCAGGTTCCCGTCCATCACGGTGAGCGTGTTGCCGTTCGCATCGTACGCGTAGCTCGTCGTGTAGCCTTCGGGGTCAGTGGATGACGCCAGCCTGTCGAGCATGTCGTAGGCGTATGTGGTCACCCCGCCGTCGGGGTTCACTATTTTGACTATGTTCCCATTCTCGTCGTACTCTATTGCAGTTGCCCCAAGCATCGGGTCGGTGACCGTGGCTACCCTGCCGAGCGCGTCGTAGGCGTAGGCTGTTACCCCGCCTTCGGCGTCCGTTGCCGTGAGCACGCGCCCATTCGCGTCGTAGGCGTAGGCCGTGACGCCGCCAAGCGCGTCGGTGGCCGATATCGTCCTGCCGAGCGCGTCGTAGGCGTAGCTGGTCGTGTACAACGTGTTCTGGTTAAGCGTGTTTGTGACCGCGAGGACCTGGCCGTTGCTGTTGTAAGCGTATACCGTTGCGCCGCCGTCGGGCGCTATGGATTTAGTGAGCCACCCGTTCGCGTTGTATTGGCTTACCGTGGACGTGCCGTCCGCGAACATGGTCTTCACCAGCCTGCCGAGGATGTCGTACTCGTAGCCCGTCTCGTTGCCTTCGGCATCTATGCTTTTCAAAAGCCTACCCATGCTGTCGTACACGCTCCGGCAAACTGCCGATTCGAAATCGTTGAGTTTTGTCGTCACTGCCGTTGTCCGCCCAAGGGCGTCGTAAGTATAGGCGGTGACTCCGCCCATCGGGTCCAGGGCTTGGAACAGCCTGTTGTTCGCGTCGTAGACGTAGCTCCACACGTTCCCGTTCTTGTCGCGGCGCTCCATGAGGTTCCCGTTGAGCGAATACACGCTCTCCGTGTAGTTGCCGTAGTGGTCTGTCACCCTTGCCTGCCTACCCATGGCGTCGTATGAGTATGTGGTCTGCGCGCCCCTGGCGTTTCTGGCCGATACCGCGCGGCCCATCTCGTCATAGGCTGTGGCCGTGCTGTGGCACTGCGGTTTTTGCGGGTCGTACAGCGGGTCCGTGGTTTTGACGGCGCGCCCTTCGGCGTCGTATTCGTAGCGCCACGTGTTGCCCATTGCGTCTGTCATGGACTCCATCCTGCCATAGACGTCGTAGCTGTACGCGACTGTGTTGCCCAGCGCGTCGGTCGTCGACACAAGCGCGCCCGCCGCGTCGTAGGCGTATGTCGTGGCATTCCCCATAGCGTCGGTGACGGATATGGGCTGGTTCTGTATGTTGTACACAGTCTCCGTGGAGAAGCCCATCGCGTCCTCAACGCCGGTGTTAAAGCCGTTGCCGCTCACGCCGTAGCTGACCTCGTTGTTTTCCGCGTCGGTCGCCTTGAGCAGTTTGCCCGCCGTCGTGTATTCGTATTCCGCGAAGCTGCCGTCAGGGTAGTCCGCCCTTTCAAGCCTGCCTTGCGCGTCATAGGCGTATCCTGTCATGCTGCCAAGCGGGTCCGTCACGGTGAGCGTGTTCCCACGGGAGTCGTAGGTGTACTCCGTCGTGGCCCCCAATGCGTCGGTGCTGGAGACCATGTTGTTGTCATGGTCATATTCATATGTGGCTATGGTCCGGGTGATATAACTGCCGGGGGCGCCCTGCTGCTCCGCCACCGCGGTCAGGTTCCCTTTGATGTCATAGCTGTAATAAGTCGCATGGCCGTCCCGCGCCGTGTGGGTCAGGGGGAGGTTCAGGTTGTTGTAAGTATAGCTCTCGCTCGTATTGTCAGGGTAGCTGATGCTGAGGATATTCCCGCTCCCGTCGTAATCGTAGCTGGTGGTGTTGCCCAGCCTGTCCGTTCTCGCCGTC
>Ga0123353_10012309_pt1 | contig 12147 bp, 10 predicted proteins | sample TergutLab28metaG_3_FD_92763 | JGI IMG/M metagenome (GOLD analysis project Ga0123353, IMG submission 92763) | Labiotermes labralis P3 segment gut microbial communities from Petit-Saut dam, French Guiana - Lab288 P3 | ecosystem: Host-associated > Arthropoda: Insects > Digestive system > Gut ... | reverse complement strand
TTGTCTCCAGGACTGACTGTGTTCCTTCATAGATACAAAACAGATTTATTTTCTGAAATGCATTCTATTCAGAAAACTAGACAGTGGACCAAATCCTGAAAACCAATATTCTCTGACATATTGTACCAATGTCAGGCCCTCTTATTTTATTCTTGGTTTCCATTTATGCAACAGAGAAAACTATTTGACTGAATTTTGCATAAGCTCCAGCTGTTTATTTATTATTGTGTATTTATCTGCCAGGAAAATGGTGTGCAGTAGAACTGGTTACTGTGGACATAATCATCATGCACTAGATGTGTATTTCCATTTCTTTATGTTACAGAGTTCCACATCAAGGATATGCAGTTTTTATTTGCTGTATATATTGTATGACCTTCGTATTCTTTCTCCCCTTCCAGAGTGCTAGATCTATTATATGAAAAAGACACACATTTTCTGTACCCACTTCCTTCCAAGGAAAGGACATGTGTTGACAGACCCAAATGGTATTTAAGTTTTAGTTGTGTCTCACAATTCACATGTTGCTAAAATATTAAGAGTCATGTAAGTTTAATTGGAATGTCAATACAGGCAGTCCCTGACTTCTGTACACAATTTGTTCCTGAAAACCTGTATGAAAGTCGAAAAATATACTAAGTCAAGCAGTAGACTTAAGTTGTATAACAGGGTTCTGTTCCCATTGCTTAAAAGGTACATAAAAAATCCTTATTTATGGGCAGCAAGCAAAATATTTGTAGCAACAGTTACGATACATTCTTGCATTAATTCAATGAAGGGTAGTCATTGATATTCCACCATCAGCAAGCCGATATCCTCCATAATTCTGTTGGCTATATAAGGGATGGCCAGTGAAACTCGTAAGCTGTTAGTAACCTTCTCAACACTGTTTAAAACATTTTCATGTGTCTGCTTTACAGTGCAGTGGCCATATTCTACACGAAAATTACATATTGCCACCATCATGATGTAGGTCAGCTTTGTTCCACCAGATGGCGTTGCCAGAGTAAGTGGCCAGGATAGCCAGCAGCAAAGAACGCAAGGTCTCACCAAAATCATCCAACATGAAAACTCAACCATCCACACCAACGTCAAAGTTATCAGTTTTGTTCAAAATATAAAAAATACAAATAAACTCTCCAGAGTTATGTTATGCCTCGAATTCTACTTATATCGCATACTTCTTGTATCATTTTTTTCATGGCTGGAGAGCCCTAGTGGGCCTAGGCTTCATCGTTTTTGATGTGTTGTGATCACAGCTAGCCTTGGATTACATGGGGCTACTCTGCATACTACTCACCAGTGAGTTCATGAGCAACTTTTGAACTCGCTGGTGAATAAATCCAAGCAAGTGACGTTGAAGTCTGTTAAACTTTACTGGCCCCTTTACTGGCTAGTATGTTGTCCCGCTTGTAAACTCACTCAGTGTATTGATACGGCCAGTAAGTACATTGTGATAAAACACTAAAATACATCAGTTCATCTCTGAGATGTCAAATGACAAACTAAAGGGCTACCTAGCTGACTGCCCAGCCTTTTCATTCCTGTGTGTAATAGATATGTTTACTTGCTGCTCGCTCAGTAGTTGGTGACTGAACTCACTGGCAAGAAGCGTGTAAAGTAGCCTTGTGTAATCCCTCTCTTAGACACACCACACTCAGCAGGACTTCTCTAGACAAGTGATTGGCCTGTCACAGAGACCTCTAGCTGACAACACACATCACTCACAAGAGATAGATATCCATGCCCTTAGTGGGATTAGAACCTGCAATCTCAGCAAGTGAATTGCCACAGACCAACACCTTAGACTGTGTGGCCTCCAGGATCAGCCTTTCTGGCATTTCGTAGACACACAATACAGTTTGGGACTCAACTGTGTGATAACTCAAAATTTTTGTTAGCCAACTGTGTATGAAAGTCTGAATTCGGCATATGAAAGACGGACTAAGGGTGAAAATTTATAATGAACTCAAGTGCAGGTTGTACAGAGGTCAAATATCTGAAAGTCCAGGACTGCCTGTACATTTATTCCCTTCATTTCAGATTATTGATATCACTGCTTATTATTTGACACTGACTGTCCTTGGTTGTCCTTGCATGTAACAGTATGCCTGTTTGAAAGCACCAAGCTACTCTTCCCTAGGTGTTGTATTGTATACTTCAAGATTTAAATGATATTCTATAGTCTGTTGCTTGAGAATAAGAAAAGCAGTGGCAATAACAGTTTGTTGCTGTTGATGATGTTGACGATATTTTGTTTTGCCACAGGTTGCTTCTCACCGCACTGATGCACCTGACGTTTTGGTTGTCCCTACAACTGACTCACGGCAACATGGTGAAGGTCATGGACTTGATGGCGTAGGTGGAAGTCATGAGATCTCTGCCCACGTCACTGTTGAGACAAGTCGGACACACGATCAGCCTAGGTACATTAACATTCAGTGTAAAGATAAAGGTATACCCATCACACAGTGTGATGCTCAAAATGTCAAATGTCAGGTTAAGGTGATGGCATTAAATAACCCTCCTTATGTAGGTTTCATTTAAATTCACATCATCTGCACCTCCCACCAAGCATTTAATTCCAGCTTCAATTAATCTGTGGTTATTTTGATGACATAAGATGAAGCATTTTTTCAATGTCATATAGATGTTTAAATTTTGAAATATTTTTATAAAATTTGTCATAGAGTTCATATATGATGAAGTTGCTAAGCATTCTGTTTCTGGCAATGAATCCTTCATGAAGTGGAGGCAGTACTGTATTTTTTATGCTGAGTATTTTCCTTCATAGGCCTCATCCTACAATCGGTCAGTCTGTTTCTCATGATCTTCTACTTGGACGTTGGAGATTATCTTTAGATCTCTTTGGACGTGTTTTCATGGAAGATGTGGGTCTTGAGCCAGGTTCTGTTGTGTCTGAGCTTGGAGGGTTTCCTGTTAAGGAAGCCAAGTTTCGTCGTGAAATGGAAAAACTGCGTAATGCCCAGCAAAGAGATCTGACATTGACTAAGGTAATACTATAACCCTTGTACATTAGATTTAAGGTTCTCATGGCAGTAGCTACGAGGATTTTTTGTCTTCTGAGATGTGACGCAGTGTAGTTCAGTAGATTTGCACTGATCTTTTGGAGGAATGTGCTGCCTTCATCTTCAGTTAAGGTAACTAGCCATGTAGGAAGAAACTGGCATGCCAGTCAACATATGCCACTTCTACTGAGTCATTCATAGCTTCAAGCCTTTGTCTGTCTGTTTCCTTCACTGTCTGTGATATGTCATTGATTATTTTCTTCTGCATGGCTCATTCTTCTACCCAGAAGATGAAGAGACCAAGTATCTTTGAAACTTTATTGCATGTCTACCAAACTTCATGGCATCACATCCAAGAACAGCTGAATATTTGTTTCTCTAGTAGTTGTGATTTCAAAGTAGGTGCTAAATTCAACCATACTATCATAATCTCTTAAGAATCATACAGTCATAGCGCACACAAGCAAATTGTGTATGGCTCTACTTACATCATAAATTCCATCCTGTTTTATGAGGCATGAAGCAAAGTTGTGGAGGAAGTTGGTGCTTCCACCTTCAGGGCAGAAGGATGAGCCATGCAGGAAATAGCTTTCAGGTACACTTACAAGATAGTACTGTCACTGTTGTTCAGTTAAATGTTTATCTCCATGTTTCAGTTGCTCACATCAGTGCTCTGCCAAGGCTGTGGCCAGTGCACTGCTCTTTTAAATCATACCCAGTTTATGTTATGTGTATGACATAATCATGAAGGATGCAGCATACTTCTGGCAGTTGGAAAATGTCAGATATTCTGAATATAACCATTGTCTGGGGAGCATAAATGGTCTGTAACATAGAAAACTCGTAACTTCCATTACCTGAGCATTTGGTCACATGGTCTTCTGTCATGTATTCTTGATCTCTGCAGGACAGAGTATGGAACGTACTTTGTGCCCACCTGAGTTGTTTCCAGATTTGGTAGCTTCTCGTTGGCCAGCAATGCCTGTAGAGAAAGATACATTGTTAGGGAGAAAAAGAAACCTTGAAAGTTTATTTCCCCAGATAATCTTGAAGATGATCTAAGGATTGAAATACAATGGGAATTAGGATACAAGTAAAGAGGGATGTACAACTTGCTTGTCAGTACTGTGATGGTGTGATTTTCAAGTGCATTGCAGTACATATTGGACAATTTTAAAGACACTAGTAGTTCATGTCTTATAATAAATTTAAAGATCTTTGCTTATAGAACTCTTCTTCAGTCAAATCAACCAAATAATCTACCATTAAAATGTCCCATTGTCTTATTCACAGGCAGTTTTTTGTTTACATGTAATAACTTGTAAATTATTGAAACACCTGTTTTTAAAAACTGATGTTTTTGGCTTGTCTTATGTTACAAGAAGACTTAAAAGTTTTGAAATAACTTGATTTATGGTAAAGTCTCCAGAGGGATCTTGAATTGAAGAACTGTAGGAGATATTTTAAATCCGTTTTAATAAATATTGTTATCACATTGCACGGTAATAAAATGAAAAAAAAAACTGTCTTATATATTTTCACATACTCTGAATATAGAATAAAGTGTCAAGAAAAATAGCAAAGTTCTGATGTACAATTTGTATGGTTCTTGTTGCTAGCAAATGTGGACAGTGTAATGTTATTGCTTGTAAACATTTGCAGGTTGAAAGGGAAAGAACGCAGTTAATAATACAGACAATGAAGGAGTTGAATACACAGTACAACAACTACCACCGTAGAGCTTCAGGTTCCCAACCACCACTGGCTGTGAATCGTGTCAAAGTTATGTTTAAAGATGAGCCTGGTGAAGGCTCAGGTGTTACTCGAAGTTTTTATACTGCTATAGCTGAGGTGAGTGTGTATACATGATTTACATTTGTGTTGTATGGAACTTAATTTATGTCATATTTTAAAAATCTGCTTGGTTGCTGTCAAAAATAGGGACTTTACTGCCTTATTCCAGTGATTTGAATGTAATTCCTTATGAGGTGTGACAGTAGGTATGGGATTAAGAAAAGAATAAAAGTGAAAGTATGTGAAGTGACCACAACAAGATGGTAACTGTATATGAACTGGTTAATTCTACATTTATTGTTTGTTTTTGTTTGTTGTTGTCATGACTTTATGTTTCACTGCCGTATATTCTGCTTAAAATAACCTGTTTTGTTTAGTCAACTTAACACTTATTTCCATTGAGTTTTTTTACCTTGTCTTACCCAGACACAAAATCAGGCAACCCCAAGGATATAAATTAATATGTAGCTTAATCATTTCTTTGTATAAAATTAAATTGAGCAATACTGATGACATACATATAAAGTGCCCAAAATTTTGGTTATTTGAAGGTGTTATGTTAGTGCACCTTCCCATGGTTGACCCTGCTAGATATCGAGTTTAGTAGGTTCCTCTGAAAGGTTGGTGGCTATTTACATACACAGTGTTACATCCCAGGAAACTAAATTTGAAGGTTTATTTTCATTGTAATAATGTAGCTTCTTTTACAGGCATTGTTGGCCAATGAAAAGCTACCAAATCTGGAAGCAGCTCAGGTGGGCACGAAGTATGCTCCATACAATGTTCTTCAAAGATTAAGAACACGTGAGAGGGAGACCATGCGTCGACATGCTCAGGTAATGTAAATTACGTGCTTTCTGTGTCGCATATATTTTGTGCTCTTTGGATAATAGTTTTATGTACTGAATATGTCCTGTGAACTATTTATGTGACATTTTACAAATTTTCTTAGGTCCAGCGTTCATCGCAGCGTTGTCGAGAACCGCGCCGTTCCTTATCGTATGATGCCCGTCCCTTTTTCCCACCTGGTGCTGAAGGCACTAACACCACCTCAGGTGGTGGTGGTGGTGGTGGAGGTGGTGGAAGCAGTGGCAGTGGAAGCAGTGGGTACAATGAACATCTTACATTACATCAGCAGCAACTTGGAGATCGCCTGTATCCAAAAGTACAGGTTCTGCGCCCAACATTTGCTAGTAAAATCACTGGCATGCTCCTTGAATTGACGCCAGCCCAACTCCTGATGCTTCTCGCTTCAGAAGATGCTTTGCGACAAAAGGTTGAAGAGGCAATGGAGCTCATACTGAGTCATGGACAAGAGCTTGCATCTGAGGCACTTATAGGTAAATTGCAGGTTGTTTGTCTTTAGTAGAGTAGATTTCAGTTTAGTTCTCAGCTTCTGGGAAGATGACTATATTGTAAATGATAACCAGGCCTTGTCATTGTAATTGCTGCTTGTGATGCTTGCTACTAGTACTTTAGAGTTGACTGCATTCTTGTGATTTCTTGTAACATTGTAGCATTTTGAGAGAGAAAATTCAAAAGTGCATGTGAAAGACTGGATAGAAAACCCGTCTGAAAGCAGTGATCAAGGAGAAGAAGTTTTGGTACTAACAGTAAAGTCTGTCTACGAATCTTAGGGAAGTAGATTGCAAAAACTTGAATTAGATTGAACTGACAAATGAAAGAGCCAAGAGGTGGTGTTAATCAGTCATAGCTCATATTGTTACAGGAAATTCATTGATATCTGCTCAGTGAGTATAAGCCATTCATGGAAGTTCCTTCTGTTATAAGTTTGTTACATTGGCATTTTTTATCTGGAGATAATAGTAAATTATTTTATTGTTTGAGGAATGTTTCTCATTCCCTGTCGGTGTCTGACATTTCATTTATTAACGATGTCAGAGTACAAAAAACATAAATTTAAAAATAAAGTCATTTACTTTACATATTTGTGACATCATCCTTCATTCTAAAGGGATAAAAAAATTGTGGAAATTATTAATTGTTAAGAAGAGTGTAAAGAAAGTTACACTACACTACTTTAAATCACATGCTACAACACCAGTTACAAGGGTGGGCGAATTTGAAATGGAGTTTCTTTTTAAGTCATTTTTCATTTACTCGCGTAATATATACTGTGCGTAATGCATGTGGACCTTGTGAAACAGTTGCTGCTTTGTTGCCACAGAAACGTATGTCCATAAGAAAGAAGATGGCACCTACATATGTTCTGAGATAAGTTGGAAAATGCAGTACAATGTTTCCTGAATGAGGAGTTCAGTGAAAAGGAACTCTTAGAGGGGAAAACTTCTTGTTGGGGAAATGTAAAAATTGTGTTCATTTTTGGATCCAAAGCAGTTATTTTTTAATGTTTCAAGTATGAGAACACAAATATATACTATCAGGGCAACTTAGATATGCAGTTACACAGTGCTAAATAAAAATTCATAAAACAAGTTATGGTTGCTCACCTAAAAACTGAGACTCAGAGTTCATGTGTGGCACAGATGTACTTTCTTTAATTGCCTCACTTTCTCACTATACAGGTCATAAATGCTCTTTAAGTCATAGTATATCATCATTTACAGCAACACAATCCTCCACGTACAGTTCAGATCTTGCTTCACTCTTTCTGTGACATGCCACAGTTATTAAAAAATAAATAATAAGAACTGGGAAAAAGACTAGTTGCTAGTTCACACTCAAGGACTGACGTGGTCTGCATTTGATTATCAAACCATGGTACAGTTGTACTATTGAGAAATGAATAATGGTTGTAAAGTCTTTGAGGCATGTGAAATGGGGAATTTTTATACAAAAATTCAAATAAAAGAACTTTTGAAGTGGGAAAATATTGTCAACAGGACGTTTGTGTGCTGATAGTTTAATGTTATTCAGTAGGTGTGTTTTGACGAGACTTTAAAAAATCCAGCTTCTCAGGCAGGAGAATTTTTTGTTCAGGAACAGCTTATCCAGGAGGCACTATGTTTTTAATTTCTCCATAAGGAAGATAGTGGAAAAGTCTGAAATTTGTCAGAGATCTCATCACAGTTGTCATGGGCATTTGTGTTCATTTGCTGCGTATCAGTCAGGGAGGATAACCAATTCATCTAAAACAAAGTTTACAAGCAAGGTCATCCACTACACTCATTTATGTGACAAATTTTATAAATCTGTCGTGTGATGTTATATGTAGTAACAGAAGAATACAAGTGCAGGAGTGTCAGAATTTATGACTATTTGTTGAGTTTGTACAATACCTCATAATAATCTGGTATTCAGTAAGATCACACTTGTTACCATGACAGAAAATAAATGTGAGTTCAATTGTATGGCTGAAGTGATAGGAATTAGGTACCAAAACAAGTAAATTAGATCACTGAAGTAAAGGAGTTTAGCATGCTTCGCAGTGTAATCTTATACATGTGAGATTTGAGGATCTGATGGTAGCAGCTACAAAGGTTACTGTCTTTATGCACGTAATGTGATGTAATTTTATAGATCAGTACCACAGCTTTAGCAGTGCCTGCTACCTTCATCTTCAGGTAAAAGCTAGAAGCAGTAGTTCTGTACCATTGGTTGCCATGAAGTGTAGTGTTTTTACATATTTCGGTTCCTGTATGTGGGCATTTCTTTCTTCTGATGGTTGTTAACAGATACAGCTTACCTTTATCTTGACATTATTCTTAAGAGACTAGATAAGGATTAAATTATGTAACTCATCATTTTTTATTTTTCCCTATTCCCATAATAATCCAGGACAGCTTTATATAGTCCCTAGGCCAGGGGTACACAGATTTTTTCGGAAATCTAGGAGCAACCTCAAAATTCTAGGTACCAGAATGGTGACATGAAGTTCTACACTGAGGACCCACAAATATTAGGTGCTGCAGTACAAATTTGAGTCACCAGGGATTTGTGCACCCCTGGACTATGCTGTGACTCAATGATGAAGGGTCAGTTCAAAGCAGGCAGAGTTTTTCTCTACCCTCCTGCATCCATACTGGTGCTGGGGCCCGCCCAGTTCCACGTCTTGTCTGTATCATGTTTTCGCGCTGGATGTGAGGTGGTCGTGGCTGGAAGGTCACCCTGAGGTTAACAATGCATTGAACTGTACCTCACTTCCACACAGGTCTCATACAGCGTGCTCTACCCAGCACATGTCATATTGCTTCATGGTAATGGTGAGGTGGACTGCAGAGAATTATTGGAAAACTGACACAGCCTGATCTTAATTCACAGATATGTTCTTGTCATAAAATAACTGAATATGTCATGTGACAGTTTGCTTTTATGTAATTTATTGCCATTTGTATAATCAGATTTAACAAAGCACTGAAGCTACTAAACTGTGCCTGCTTCAGATTTGGATGTGGTGAGCCTGTTAGAAAGAGGGAAGAAAAGTGGGAGTGGAGCATCAAGAAGTTCTGAAACTGAAGAACCAGCAGAGGATAATGATGACAACTCACCTTTGTTCTACTGTCCTGGCAAGAGAGGATTCTATTCTCCTCGTCAGGGAAAGGCCAGCTTTGAGAGACTGAATGCATTCCGCAACGTTGGAAGGTACTGAAACTTCTACATCATGTCTAACGTAACGTTAATTTAAGCAGGTATACCAGCTGTGATAAAAAATTGTCCAGACATGCTGGAAGGCAACACTACCTTAGTTTGTACAGGGGTCTGCTTAATGTTGAGCAGAATACAGTTTAGTTTATTTCAGAACTTTAGGATGTCATTCAGAAGTAATACATTGTAAAGCAAAGGTCATCCTCATGGGCAAAGATATTTCTGAATCCCAAGATGTGTATTACTAGGAAAGTCATTATCTAGTGGTACACCAACAAAGTAAATGAAAAGAATTGGTTATTTTGACCATTTAGCATATAAAACAGGCGATATATTTTACATATTGTGACAAGGTTTGTTTAAAATAGGTTAGTATGGTAGCTTGTACACTCTTTTAATTTTTCAGCTTCTCTATCCACATATATCAGATGTTATGGAGATTTTGTCAGAAATGTATTGAATACTATACAGAATATCCTACATGTGTAGAATATAGCTGTGTTTTGCCCCTTTTTAAAACCTATCCATGAAATAGTAAGTCAAGTTGCATGCTTGTATTGTTTGTGCTTCACTGATAATGATTTATATATGTTTGCATGTATTTACTTACTTGGTTACAGGTTGATTGGCCTGTGCCTCTTGCAGAATGAACTGTGCCCCATTTTCTTGAATCGTCACGTGATGAAGTATATCCTTGGTCGAGCTGTTAGATTTCATGATTTAGCATTTTTTGATCCAGTCATATATGAGAGTCTGCGGCAGCTGGTGGTGGATGCAGAGACTAAAGACAGTAATAGCCTTTTTTCTGCACTTGATCTAACCTTCAGGTATGGTTTTTAGATATTGCAGTGTTTGTGTTGCTCTTTCACAGTTACAGTACCAGGTTTACTTGACATACATTTACAGTGATGCCATCTTAAGACATTTCTGGAAAAGCAGGTAAACTGCATGAATTGGGAAACAAACCAATGCTGTTCACAATCACATAATGGGTCACTCTGACATTATGCATGTCCACTGAAGTCTTAGTGTAGTGCTGTGAAGCTGACTGTCCATTATGTTTCTCTTTTAACCTTTAAACAGTCAGGTTGGTTTTTTTATTTTAGTATCTTTTGAACAGAGAAAGATAAAATTTTGAAATCATCCACATTTTATGGCAAATAATACACATTATGCAGTATGTCTTAAAAATGCAGTAAATTCCTGTTGCCTAAATATATTAAATGAATTTCTGAGGGTATTTTTTTACATGTTTTCACATCTGTGAACACAACTCTTTTAAAGATTAATGTCCAGTAAAGTCTTTGTCAGGGTACACAATTGTCCTGTTTGTGTAGGGCTCTGATACCAAGTATAAATATCCCTACATGAACACTGTAGACTGGCACTAAGGCATATCCAGTCCTTGAAGCTGCATGTAGTTGAAATGTGTCTGTGCAGTTTCAACACTTTTACCAGTTGCTATGCCCCACAGTCATTTATCTAATGTCTCAGCACAGTTGCTGCCTTTTAGGCAGAAGTGGGGTTAGCCATTCATTGCAGCTCCACCCTCTGCCTAACCGACATTCTTTTGTGCAATGTTTTTATGGGGAATCATCATCCTGAGGAAGCAGGAGTTGTTGTTGGCTTATGACCAGTTTTTGCCAATTGCTTGTCACTAACTCATGAACCACATTTTGATAGTGTGCTGTACCACCAAGAAGCATTCCCCCAATTTCCTACCCCTCAAGAGAGGACCCTCTGCTAAGTAACGTACTGTAGCTTACAGTTGTGTAGGATGTAACAGTAATGGTTCAGATGATCCAGACCTCTTTCTTCCTGCCCTTAGGAAGGAGCATATCAACCAAATTTTCTTCTTCTTAACAAATATATAGTCAGTACATTACTCTAAATTTAGTAAACACTTTTGCCTTCACTCAGAATTGTCCTCATCATTTCCACTATCCTTAATTCTTCAGTGATGATGGGGTTTAAAAATCAACTACTGCCCAGGACAGGGGAAGTTGTGAACTTATATTGCCCATTAATCAATTCACCGAGGCTGGCACTGAAGGGCTGATACCATCCCTGTAGGTTTCCTGAGTTTATACATTCATGTTTGCTTGTTACATTTCAGCATTGATTTGAGTGTAGAAGAAGGTGGTGGGACAATGGAACTTGTCTCTAGTGGTCGTGACATGGAGGTCACTGCACAGAATGTGTATGACTATGTGCGAAAATATGCTGAATACCGCATGATTAAAGCACAGGAAAAAGCTCTTGAGGTTAGTTGAATAATGTGTAACAGTGTCTGTTAGAAGATATGTTGAATTGTAGTGTACCATGGTAACATGTGTTAATTAAAAATGTGCAGGAGAAATTACTGTGCCAAATTGTGATATCATTATTTTTATATTTTAATATAATAATAATAATAATTTACTGCAATTGGGTTGTGGTTATTTTACATGTATACAAAATATGAAATTGGTTACTACTAAATTTAAGTCAGGAGGGCTACATGAGAAGCATGTAGTGGCAACTTGGAATCTTGAGAACCATCTCAGCATTTGCTTTTAGACACGGAAACCAAGAAAAACCTGTGTCGAGATGGCCGGTCATAGAACCTTCCAAATACTGACTTCTAGCCAGCAGTCCGGCATCTAAAGTGAAAAACAGCAATGCATACATAGTGCAACAAATACACATAAAATGACAATACACACAAGACAACTACAACAATACACACAGCCAACCAACAACAATTACACACAAGACA
>Ga0123353_10012307_pt1 | contig 12148 bp, 12 predicted proteins | sample TergutLab28metaG_3_FD_92763 | JGI IMG/M metagenome (GOLD analysis project Ga0123353, IMG submission 92763) | Labiotermes labralis P3 segment gut microbial communities from Petit-Saut dam, French Guiana - Lab288 P3 | ecosystem: Host-associated > Arthropoda: Insects > Digestive system > Gut ... | reverse complement strand
GTTGCCGTTGACAGTGAGGAAACAATGTGTTACAATTTCGTTACAGATCGTATGAGAGGAGGCTCAATATGGCCACGGCGGCAAAGGAAAAAAACAAAGCCCTCGAATACAAGGGTCATCCTTTAAGAAGGAAAGACAACCTTATCTACTACGGAAACATGTCGGACAAATACATAATAATGCTTCAGGTGACCGAAACGAAGCAGCTAGATGACTTGAACCTTGCGACCCGCATCGTCGTTCAGTTGCAGTACACCGACCCCGACCTCAAATCACGTGACAGAGTAATAAAAAAGAGTGAAAAGACCAGCTTCTTCGAAGCGATCGACGTTGCGGCGGTCTGGCTCAACCGGGCTCTGGCGGCGGGGTAAGGAGCTGCCGAAATCTCCAAGAGGATTATCGCAAATGTTAATGAAGAAAGCAAAAAAACTAATCATTGCGCTGCTTGTGGCGTCGATTGTCGCGTCCATGTTTCCCGTACTCGCGTCGGCAAGCTCGCTCGCGTACGGCGCCGCGACGGTAGGCGCCTCCTCGCTGCGGCTGCGCTCGGGACCGGGCACATCCCATTCCGTGATCACCCACCTCAACGAAGGCGATATCGTCGTCGTCCTGGAACGCACGTCCAGCGAATGGTATTTCGTTAACTTCCACGGCCAGTTGGGGTACGTCAACACCGGGTTCCTCAGGGACGTGCTGACTGCTGAGAACTTCAACGCCCAGGGCAGCGTCACCGGCGACAGGGTCAACATCCGGCTCAGGCCGAACACGTCAAGCGACGTGCTCTCTACGCTCAGGCAAGGGACGGTCGTCACTGTGATCGGCATCAACAGCGGATGGTATAAAGTAAAACACAACGGCGACACCGGTTATATCCGTTCCGACCTGATGAAAATCATTTCGGGGCAACGGGCGGCGGTCGCGTCCGCCGCGGCGCCCGCAAAAGCTCCCGCAGTATCCCCCCCTCCGCCCGCAAACCTTACTCTAGGACAGCAAATCGTCGAATACGCGCTGGACTACGTTGGATACAAGTATACATATGGCGGATCATCCCCCTCGACGGGGTTCGACTGTTCGGGGTTTGTGACTTATGTTTTAAAGAGTTTTGACGTATCGGTAACGAGGAACGCATCGGGCCAATACAGGGATAACGGCGTCCATATTAATAAATCGGACCTCGCCCCCGGCGACCTCGTCTTCTTCTCCTCCAACGGAGGCTCCAGTGTGACGCATGTAGGCATATACATAGGCGAGAACGAGTTCGTCCACGCATCGCGAGGCGGCGTCGGCGTCGTGATCAGCAATGTTGACAGCGCCTACTACGACGGCGTATGGTACGGCGCCAAACGGGTGCTGTAAGCAGCAACAACAAAGCATCACCAAGCCAGGCCAAAGGTTCAAAATGAGCCTTTGGCCTTAATACTATGTGACCTGTCCGGTTCGACCACTATTGCAGTTCTCTGGCCTTTTCGATCAGGAACTCCTTCAGCCACGCGCCCACACGGGGGTCTTTCAGCGCAAAATCGATCGTAGTCTCAAGGAAACCGGGCAGATTGCCCGTGTCGTAGCGGCGGGCGACGAAGTCGACACCGACCATGGGCGACTCCTTGCACAGCGTGCCCAGCCCGTCGGTCAACTGTATCTCGCCGCCGTGGCCTGGCGGCGTATTTTCGAGTATCCCGAAAATATTTGAGGTCAGCACATACCGCCCGAGGATCGCGAAATTCGAAAAAGCTTTTTCCGGCGCGGGCTTCTCGTTCGTCTCCCACACTTTATAGATCCTATCCTCGAGTTCCGTCACCTTGACCGACGAATACTTGGATATCGCCTCCATCGAGACCCGCTGCATACCGACCGCCGACGCGCCGTACTTCTCGGCTGCGTCTATAAGCTGTTTGGTGACAGGTATTTCCCCGGCCATGACATCATCGCCCAGAAGCACGGCAAAAGGCTCGTTACCCACAAAACCCTTGGCTCGCCAAACGGCGTGGCCCAACCCTTTTGTCTCCTTTTGGCGCATGTAGAAGATATTCGCGATGTTGGCCGCTTCGCGCACCATTTCGAGCTCCTGAGCCTTGCCTGAATGCGAAAGGGCCCGCTCAAGGTCCGGCGCGTAGTCAAAATAGTCGTCCATCGCGGATTTTCCCCTGTTTGAAATTATCAGTATATCCTCGATGCCGGACGCCACGGCTTCTTCGATGATGTATTGGATCACCGGTTTGTCCACAAGCGGCAGCATCTCCTTGGGAACAGTCTTCGACGCGGGCAGCATCCTGGTGCCAAACCCCGCTGCCGGAATAACGGCTTTTTTTACCTTCATATACAGACGCTCCTCCTCTTAATTAAAAAATACTGCTTCAATCTATTATCAATTATCTTTCATCTTTTAATTGTTATCTGTTAATTGTTAATTGTTAATTGTTAATTGTTAATTGTTAATTGTTATTCCCCTCCGTAGTATTCAACCAGCTTCCTATAAACGCGCGATTTCGGCAGATAGACCATCAGCGGCAAACCCAGGGCATATAGTACGACAAACTGCCCGAACCCGACCTGGAGCCCGTTCAGTAAAAACGCAGGCAAGAATGCCCCGGCCTCTCCCCCGCCGGCCATATAATAAGCGATCAGCGCCCCAATAAAGACGGCGTTGAAGATTACAGGCGGGAAACAAGCCAGCGCCTTGACCGAAAGCCTTTCCCGGCCCAATTTGCCTATCAGCATCGTACAGAGCGCGGCTAAAAGCGACGCCACCGACCCGACGACGATGTCGAGCGGATACGGGCTGATAAGATTGGCAAGTATGCAACCGATAAAAATCCCCCAAACCGAAAAAGGGAAGAAAAACGGCAGGACACAAAGCGCCTCCGCAACCCGGAATTGTATAGGTCCGTAACCGATGAAACTGAGCGCCATTGTCAAAGTGGCATAAAGCGCGGCAACGACCCCGGCAAACACGATTTTTCGTACGCTGGTTTTTTGCATTTACGACCGATACCTCATACTACCAGATTAATCATGCATCAAGCGCCATAATGCAGCCGCAATACGACTGCCGGTATAGCCCATACCGCTTCGATAGCTCTACCGACCGCCTGAACCCATCGCGCTTTTTAAAGTCCGAAACCAGGTACTCGCAGCCATAAAGCCCGGCAAACCTTTCTCCGATCTCATTGAGCAGCGCCGCATCTTTATGCGGGCTCACGGACAGCGTCGTAGCAAAGCAGTCGAACCCCAAAGCCGCCGCGCGCCTGGCAGTCTCCTCAAGGCGGAACTCATAACACGCGCGGCACCGCAGCCCGCCTTCAGGCTCGTCCCGGAGAGGCATTGCCGTTTCCAGGAATCCGGACGGATCATGTCGAATGCTCACCAGGTCGACGCGGTTCGGGTACTCCGCCCGAGACAAGAGCTTTTCAAGCTCCCCCGCCCTTTTATCATGCTCCTCGCGCGGCATAATGTTCGGGTTGAAGAACAGTGCGGTGATAGCGAAGAACGGCGACAGATACTCGAGGACATAACTCGCGCAAGGAGCGCAGCAGCAATGCAGCAGTAAGCGCGGCGCCGCCCCGGAAAGCACTATTTCGTCAAGTTTCATACTTAGAAATACTTTTTTATCCTGTCAGTCGCGAGGGCGATGTCGGCGCTGACCGTGATCGTGAAGCCCACGTGCTCGCGCTTACTGAAATCCTCGCACCAATCGAAGAAATCCTCCGCACGCTCATCGACGCCTTCGCTTATGATCCGAAGGACGCTGTCGATAAAAATGTGCGTTATGTCGTAATTGGCCGAATGGAGGCCGCTTAGAAACCCTTTCAGGAAATCATACCCGGAAAACTCGTATTGCGACGCCTCAATAAGCCTCACTTTGTGCGGGATATCATAAGTGAGCTTCGCCCCCTTTTCAATGAAGACAACGTCGCCGCGCTCTTCGTCAATGGCTTTATGGACCAAATCTATTAGCTGCTTCGTTTTCCCGGAACCTTTCACGCCCATGATTAACTTAACCAACTTGACCACACCCTTTATAATAATTTTCCTATAACCCCAGTATCGCAAAGAGATTCTTTTTATATGCTTCGACGCCGGGCTGCCCGAACGGGTTCACACCGGAAATCAGAGCCGATATGGCGCACGAGCGCTTGAAGAAATACGCCAACGCGCCGAACGACGCGGCCGAAAGGCTTGGCGCGCACAGTTCGATGACCGGCACTCCCCCCTCTATGTGCGCTTTTTTCACAGCCTCCGACGCCGAGCGGTTAACGGTGTGCAGGTCCATACCCGCAATTGAAGCGATCTTGTCCGAATGGAGCGCCCCGCCCGGAATCACCGGGTTCGCGCGCGGTGACTCGAACGTGACGAAAGTCTCCATCAGCGTGCGCTCGCCCTGCTGTATGTATTGGCCGAGCGAATGCAGGTCTGCCGTGTAGTCCGCATACGCCGGGAAAATCCCAATCCCTTCTTTACCCTCGCTCTCGCCGAAAAGCTGTTTCCACCACTCTCCAACGAAGCGGAACGCAGGCTCGAAACAAGCCAGCATCTCTATCTTTTTGCCTTTTCTGTACAGCAACTGGCGTGCCGACGCATAGAGGCAAGCGTTGTCCAAGCCCGTATCGTACTCTTCTTTCGCCCCGGCCATCATCTCGTCGATGTCGATACCGGCTACCGCGCAGGGCAGCAGCCCGACGACCGTCAGGACGCTGTACCTCCCCCCCACCTCCGGGGGCATCAGGAGAAACCTGTAGCCCTCCCGCTCTGCCATCGCGTTAAGCGGGGAGCCAATATCAGTCGTCACAAAAAGGCGTTCCTTCAGGCCGGCTTCGCCGTACCTCTCCAGGAGCATCTCCTTAAAAAAGCGCAGCGCGATGGCCGTCTCAATAGTTGAGCCGGACTTGGAAACCACGTTTACAGAATAGTCCCTGTCCCCGATGAGCTCGATAATCTGCTGCAAATACTCGCCGGAAGCGTTGTTGCCCGCGAAATAGATATCGGGCGTATTCTTGGGAAGGGCGTTGTAGTTCGGAGATGCGATGTACTCAAGAGCCGCGCGCGCGCCGAGGTATGACCCGCCGATGCCAAGCACAACGAGCGCCTGGGACTGGCTGCGGATTTTACCCGCGATGTCCCTGATCCCGGCGGACAACTCCGCGCTGTACTCCGCCGGCAAATTGACCCACCCGTTTTCATAGAGGATTTCCAGTTGATCCAGAGCCTTAGACGTATCGACCCCGCGGATTTCTTCAATGCCAATAAAATCAAGAGCGCCCCCAACATCGACCTTTATCACAGCATCAACCTCCGTAATTGTATAGTTTTTAGAAAATTGCCTATTGCATTTCTACAGATTCTTTTTTATAATACCACTAACGCAGAAATTGTTCAATGGCAAATGCGCCTGTATTTTTATTAAGGTCACGCGGGTATAGTTCATCGGTAGAATGAAAGCTTCCCAAGCTTTAGAGGTGGGTTCGACTCCCATTACCCGCTCCAACAGGGACATATGCGAAGTCTCCCCGATGTTTTTTCGTCGGGGAGACTTCTTTATTTCTTGCACTTCACATGGGTATTCCCTCGTCCCCTTCATTGCGAGCGCACGAAGATCCAGTCCCCTTGCGCCACGTTTTTCGCTTGTGGTCGCCTCTGGCGACCGATCTGGTAAACTGGATCACCACGCCGCTCGGAAAGCGGCTCGTGATGACAGGAGAGTGAAAAGTTACCACTCTACACCTTCGCTTTGAAATACTCGATCGTCTTCGTCAGCCCTTCATGCAGGCTAATGCCCGGCTCCCAGCCAAGCTTCTCTTTTGCAAGCGTGATATCAGGCTGGCGATGTTTCGGATCATCTTCCGGCAATGGCAGAAAGCGCAACGCAGACTTGCTGTCAGTAAGCATGATGACCATTTTGGCAAGTTCAAGCATAGTAAACTCGCAAGGGTTGCCTAAATTGCACGGGCCCGTGAACTCAGCAGGGCTGTTCATAAGGCGGATCAGCCCGTCGACCAACTCGTCGACATAACAAAAACTCCGGGATTGCGTCCCATCGCCGTAAATCGTTATGTCTTCTCCGCGCAGCGCCTGCATAATAAAGTTTGATACGACCCGGCCATCATTTATGTCCATATTCGGACCATAGGTGTTGAATATCCGCGCTACCTTGATTTCAAGCCTGTGCCCGCGCCAATAGTCAAAGAAAAGCGTCTCGGCGCACCGTTTCCCTTCGTCATAACAAGACCTTACCCCGACAGGATTCACATTTCCCCAATATGTTTCAGGTTGCGGGTGGACGCTTGGGTCGCCATAGACTTCGCTCGTGCTCGCAAGCAAAATCCTGGCTTTTACCCTTTTTGCTAGCCCCAGTGAATTGATTGCTCCAATAACGCTTGTTTTGATCGTCTTTATCGGATCGTACTGGTAGTGTATGGGGCTGGCGGGGCACGCAAGGTCATACACCTGGTCGACCTCTGCATAAAATGGTGCTGTCACATCGTGGCGTATGAATTCAAAACGGCGGCTGCCGAACAGTTCAATGATATTGTCCTTGTTTCCCGTAAACAGATTATCGACGCAGATGACCTCATTGCCTTCGTCATGGAGCTTTTTGCACAGATGCGAACCGATGAACCCGGCGCCGCCTGTCACAAGTATTCTTTTCATAATCAACGATCACTTTCTTCCTATGGAATAGTACTCTATTCCCAGTTCTTTCATAAGCATAGTCTTGTATTGGTTTCGCCCGTCAAAAATGACAGGCGCTTTTAATCTGCGCAAAACTTCCTCAAAATCTGGGCTGCGGAACGTCTGCCACTCCGTCACCAGCACCAGCGCATCCGCGTCGTCAAGCGCGTCGTATTTGCTTTTCACGTAAGTAACGTTGTCATTCCCTTTGAGATAGAACATTTCCGCCTGTTCGCACGCTTTGGGGTCATAGGCTTTGACTTTCGCGCCGCGCCTTGTCAGTTCGTTCACAGCGACAATTGACGGCGCCTCTCGCATATCGTCCGTATTGGGCTTGAACGCAAGCCCCCACAACGCAAAAGTCCTTCCGGACAGATCCTCGCCGTATTTAGCCAGGATTTTTCCGACAAGCGCATGTTTTTGACGCTCGTTGACTGATTCGACGCTGATAAGCATCTCCGGGTTCACGCCCACATCCTTCGCGGTGGTAAGAAGCGCCTTTACATCCTTAGGAAGACAACTGCCGCCGTAACCGACGCCCGCATACAAAAAGCTATAGCCGATTCGCGAGTCGCTGCCGATGCCCTTGCGCACTTTGCCAATATCCGCGCCAACGTGCTCACATATCGCGGCGATTTCGTTCATCAAGGAAATACGGCAAGCCAGCATAGCGTTCGCCGCGTATTTAGACATCTCGGCGCTGCGGATATCCATGAAAACCATTTTATCCTGCTGCAGGAAAAAAGGCTCATAAAGCGTACGCATCACATTTTCGGCAAACTTGCAGTCCGTCCCAATAACGATCCTGTCCGGCTTCAGGCAGTCGCTGACAGCAGCCCCCTCTTTCAGGAATTCAGGGTTTGAAACGCAATAAAAGTTATGCTCCGCCCCACGCGCACATAATTCGGCGAGTATGCACTCACGAACGCGGTCATTTGACCCCACAGGGACCGTGGACTTCACAACCACGACCATGTCATGCATCATGAATCTGCCAATACCTTGCGCCGCCGCCAGCACATACTGCAGTTCCGCCCCGCCGTCTTCACCGGGCGGCGTACCCACTGCAATAAATGCGATATCGGAATCCGTGATGGCGCTTTGAAGGTCGGTCTGGAAGAACAGATTGCCTTCTTCGGTGTTTTTACGCACCAGTTCCTCAAGCCCTGGCTCATAAATCGGGATGATGCCGTTGTTCAGATTCCCGATCTTGTGTTCGTCAATGTCGATGCAGTATACCTTGTTTCCCATCTCGGCGAAACACGTACCGGAAACGAGGCCTACGTATCCGGTCCCAATTACTGTAATTTTCATGAGTAGATTCTCCTGTTGTATGTAAAAGCCTATGCAAGAAATACTCTATCTTGATACCCCTTAGGATGGGACTTGTGCCAGCTCCACGCGTCCTGGACAATTTGCCGCAGGCTGCCCCTCTCCGGTGTCCAGTTCAGTACACGCCTGGCTTTATCCGCGTTGGCGACTAGTTCCGGCGGATCGCCGGGGCGTCGGTCAACCACTTTATGTCTAATGTCGATTCCGGTTATGACGCGGGCGGTTTCGATCACTTCCAGGACCGAGGCCCCTTTTTCGGCGCCAAGATTCAAGGCTGTGCTTTCCCCTCCGTCAAAAAGGTATTCCAGCGCTTTGATATGAGCCGACGCCAAATCAAGCACATGTATATAATCGCGGACGCAACTCCCGTCCGGCGTAGGATAGTCACCGCCAAACACTTTAAGCTTCCCATCTTGTTGAAGCGCCTCGCGCAGAACAAGGGGTATCAAGTGCGTTTCCAGCAAGTGGTCCTCACCTATGCTGCCGTCGGGCATAGCGCCGGCCGCGTTAAAATAGCGAAGGGCGACGGACCTGATTTTATACGCGCAGTCACACCGCTTGAGCAACCACTCTACGGCTAACTTTGATTCGCCATAGGGATTACAGGGGCTTTGCGGAACATCTTCCGTTATCGGCGTGGGAACGTTCTCCCCATAAGTCGCACAGGATGATGAGAATACAATGTTTTTTACACTCGTTTGCCGCATTGCCTCAAGCAAACTTATCGTGCCGGTTATATTGTTCCGATAATATTCAAGCGGTTCGCGCATACTAACGCCGACGAGCGCAAAAGCCGCGAAGTGTAGAACGCCGCCAATATCGTGCCTGGCAATAGTGTCGACTAACTTCGCCGTGTCGGACAATTCCCCCTCTACTACCTCATAACCCTGCACTGCCGCACGGTGGCCCTCAGAGAAATCATCGTATACCACGCTGTTGTAGCCCGCGCTCCTCAGTTCGCGCAGGCAATGCGAACCAATATAACCGGCGCCGCCGCAGACTAATATGCTTTTTGATTCGCCTTTATTTTTCATTGGTTACCTCTTGCCGGATAGCTTACGTTTAAGGAACAGCCACAATTAGTGCAGCGTATACGTTACACGGCACCAGAAGCTGTGAAGCTGCTCAGGCCCTCATATGATCCGTTATCTTTCGCGCGGCGGCAGCCAGTTCCGCGGCGGGCCTGACAAGGCCTATGCGGACGTACCCTTCACCGAGGTCGCCGAAGCTGACGCCAGGAACAAGCGCCACGCCTGTGTTCTTTATCAGTTCGAGCGTAAACCCGAACGAATCCGGGTACTTGTCCGGGAGTTTCGCCCATACGAACATGGTCCCCTGCGGCGGCGTTATGCTCCAGCCGCCTTCCGCGAGCGCGGTGCAGAGCGCGTCGCGCCGAGCCTGGTATTCGGCCCGCAGGGCGTCCAGGCAGTCCTGCGGCCCCATTATCGCGGCGACGGCCATAGCCTGGACGGGCTTGAATATCCCGTAGTCGATGTTCGTTTTCAGGCGGGCCAGCGCCTTGCACATGCCTGCGTTGCCAAGCATGAACGATATTCTCGCGCCCGTCAGGTTGTAAGACTTCGACAGGCTGTTGAATTCTACGCCGACGTCGCAGGCGCCTTTGGCTTCCAGGAAGCTATGCCCTGCCGCGCCGTCATATATCAGTTCGACGTATGCGTTGTCGTGGATGACGCTAATGCCGTACTTTTTCGCGAACCATACCGTTTTCTCGAAAAACTCTATCGGCGCCAGCCTCCCAAGCGGGTTTGACGGGTACGATATCGTCAGCAGCTTAGCGCAGTGGGCGTCGGATGGTGATATATCGTCGTAGTCCGCCAGGTATCCGTTCTCCTCGCGAAGCGGCGTCCGGAGCAGTTTAGCCGAAGACAGGAGCGGGCCCGAATGGAACATTGGGTATCCGGGGTTCGGTACAAAGGCGCCGTCCCCGGGGTTTAGCAGCATGAGCGGGAGATGGGCGAGGCCGTCCTGGGAGCCAATCAAGCCGCAGACGTTTTCCCTTCCGAGCCTGACGGAAAACCTGCGTCCGTACCATTCGACGGCTGCGTCTGTCAGTTCCGCCGTGTCGGCCAGTGCGTATTTGAAGTTTTCCGCGTCGGCTGCGCTCTCAAGCAGCGTCTCGACTATATGCCGGGCCGGCGGTATGTCGGGCGTGCCAACGCTCAGATCGCATATCGGCATATTGCATTCCGCCAAAGCCTCGCGGATCTTAACGAATATTGAAGATTCGAAGAATCTCATTTTTTCAGAATACATAGTCGAAGCACCAAACCTTCAAATTTTCTACTTTCCCGGATCGTCCGGCGGGCTTTGCCGGCGTTCGCTCCTGCGCCTGTCAGGCATTCTCCGCCGGTCGCCTTCTATTCTGCGCCGGTCGCCTTTGGTTTTGCGACGGTCGCCTTTACGCCGTTCCTTGCTGGGCCTTTGTTGGTACAGGTACTTTCTGAGTACCTTCAAGACAGCATCGTAATCCAGGGGTTTCCCCAAATGGCCGTTCATACCGGCCTTGATGCAGTTTTCGACGTCCTCTTTGAACACGTTCGCGGTCATCGCAATAATGGGGATGCTCTCAGCCTTTGGATGGTTAATCGCCCGGATGGCCCGCGTCGCGTCAAAACCGTCCATTTCCGGCATTTGGATGTCCATGAGGACGAGATTGTATTTCTCAGGGTCTTCGGTGAATTTATTGACGGCTTCTACACCTGTTTCCGCGCAATCAAATTCCAGCGACGTAGGCTCAAGCAACGCAATCACAATTTCGCGGTTTATCTCGACGTCCTCCACCAGAAGGACGCAGTACCCCCAGAAGCGGTCCTCCGTCATAGCTGTGTCGCTCTGCTCCTCATTGAGCAGGTCGAGGCCGAAGCTTTTGTTTATGCATTCGATGAACACTGACGGCAGTATTGGTTTTTGAAGGAACCTGACTATCCCTACACCTTTTGCCTCCGGTTCAATCTCGCTCCATTCGGATGAAGATATCATGTAAATCACAGCTCTGTCCGGATTCATCTCAATCAAACTGCTCGACAGCTCCACCCCGCTCATTCCGGGCATCTTCCAATCGATGAAGCATATGTCGTACCTGTTCCCATTCCTGTGCATTTCCATCGCTTCCTCGCCGCTTGCCGCCGTTTCGCAGGTAATGTTGAAACGGATGGCAATATCGACGAAATATTCCCTGATGTCTTCATCGTCATCGACCACCAGTACCCGGATGTTGTCAGCGGCGAGTCTATCAAGGGCAACAAGGCTCATTTCCGCTTCTTTTTCCGATTTTTCCGCCCTTATAGTAAAGGAAAAAGCCGACCCTCTATCGAGCGAGGACTTTACCGTGATTTCGCCCCCCATCAGTTCAACGATGCGCTTCGTTAAGGCAAGGCCAAGCCCGGTCCCGCCATATTTGCGCGTCGTGCTGGTCTCGGCTTGCTCGAAGGGTCTGAACAGCCTGATCTGCTGTTCCTCGCTCATGCCGACGCCTGTGTCCGTGATGTTGAAGCGGATCGTGCATAAACCGTCTTCGTTGTCCACCAAAATAGCGTCAAGGCTTACTGAGCCTCTTTCGGGCGTAAACTTCACGGCGTTTATCAGCAGGTTTGCAATGACTTGAGCAAGCCTGTGGTCGTCACAGACCAGTCTGCGCGGAATATTCTCGTCTATATACACCGAGAGTTTCTGGTGCTTTTCGACTATACGAAAGCTCACGATGTTTATGACTTTTTTGATCAGTTCTTCGAAGATGAACACCGTAGGATTAAGTTCCATTTTGTTTGCTTCGATTTTCGACATATCCAGGATGTCGTTTATGATACCGATCAGGTGGTTCGACGCGTTTTCGATTTTATCCAGCGCGTAGTCTTTCTTTTCGATGCTGTACGCCGATTTGCCTATGTGGGTCATTCCTATGATCGCGTTCATGGGCGTGCGTATTTCATGGCTCATGTTTGCCAAAAAATCGCTCTTGGCGCGGCTGCTTGCTTCCGCTTGTTCCCTTGCGGATATGAACGCGGTCACGTCGATTGATTGCTGAAGATGGACAGTCCTGCCGTCAGCCCACTCGATGTATCTGTCGGTATACTTGTAGATGCAGTTGGTCCGTGAGTTGTGTTCTTCCCAGATGACCGCCTTGTCCGGT
>Ga0123353_10012305_pt1 | contig 12149 bp, 14 predicted proteins | sample TergutLab28metaG_3_FD_92763 | JGI IMG/M metagenome (GOLD analysis project Ga0123353, IMG submission 92763) | Labiotermes labralis P3 segment gut microbial communities from Petit-Saut dam, French Guiana - Lab288 P3 | ecosystem: Host-associated > Arthropoda: Insects > Digestive system > Gut ... | reverse complement strand
GCAGATTCCAATATTATTGTTTCTACCATACTTGGTACTGTAAAAACTCCATAAAATGAACAAGAAAGAAATTCTTTCTGAAATAAAAAAAATTGAAATTGTGATCAGAAAACGTCTGAGCGGGAACTCTGCCGGATTCTACATCTCTGCCTACAAGGGTAATGGCGTAGAGCTGGAGGGAATTAAGGAATACTCGGATGAAGATGATTTCAGGCTAATCGACTGGAATGCTTTTGCAAGAACAGGCAGGCCATATACTCTTGTAATGCAGGAAGAAAGAGAGCTGGAACTTTATCTTATTGTAGATATTTCCGCATCTATGGGTGGAGGAGGCGCTCTTTATCCTGCAAGAAAAACAAAATTGGAAACTGCTGCTGTTGCAGCTGCAATACTTGGACTTTCCGCTGCTTCAAGCAGGGATAAAACAGCTGCTATTCTTTTTTCCGGCAAGGTCGAAGAGACAGTAATGCCTGCATCAGGGAGAGCTCATATTTTTTCAATAGCAGAAAAAATAATGGATTGCGTGCCGCAGTGCGAAGGCTCAGATCTTGAAGCAGCGTGCAGGGTGCTCCCTAAAAGTTTTAGAAAAAAGGGAATATGTATAATAATTTCTGATATGGAATATGATATCCCCTGGCAAACTCTTTTACAAATTTCTTCCAGAGCTGAAACTGCAATTTTTAGAATAAGAGACAATCCCGGATATGGATCCTCTGTGAGTATGGAAAATTTAAATTTGTTTTCATATGAATCCAAAGGAACAGATCCGCATGGGTATTTTTATATAAAAAGAAAAATGACAGGTCATGCAGTGTCTGAAAATACCTCTGCTGTTGGGGTTCATGCTGTTATAGAAAACAGCGATAAAGATTTTTCAGAAGGAGCAAAATTTAGTATCCCTATTGTTGATATATCCACGAGTGATAATATTGCTGAAAAAATAAATACCTTTTTTAAGTTAAGGAAAAGATGAGAAAAATATTTTTATTTATTTTTATTTTTACTGTTTTATCTCATTTTCAATCTTTTTCCCAGGAATCAAAAGGAACTGTTTTAAGTTATACATTAAATCCCACTTCTCTAAAAACAGGCGAGAAGGGTTTTATCAGGATCAAGCTTGCTGACAACCTGAAATCATCAGACAGAGAAACAATATCAATTGGAAATAATCAGTGGTTTCATATTGATGATATAAAAATAAACCATGAGGAAAACGAGATTCTTATCTGGTTTATCCCTCTTGATTCCTCTATTTCCGGTTTTCCTGAATTTAAAATAGAAGATAAAATCTATTCAGGAATTCCTCTTTTTGTAAAATCAAGGCTTGGAAATTTGAATTCATTAAATCTTCTTGGCGGAAAAGTTTTATTGCCATGGACAAGGTTTATATTTGCTGCAATTTTTGCATTATTTATTTCATTTTTGTTTTTATTTTATTATGTGATTAAAATAGTTCCCAAAAAATTAAGGAAAACAGCTATTTTGGGAAGCAGCGCATTTAAAAGAAAACGATTATTGAAAAGAATGTCAAGAATGATTCTCCGCTTAGGCAAGTATGAAAAAGCTGATTATATAAAAAGATTTATAAAACTATTAAAAGAATATCTGGAAATCGCAACAAGTAAAAAAACAACCTGTTTTACAACCAAGGAAATAATTACAACATTTCCCGAAGCACCGTCAAAGGAACTTGTTTTTTTTGATTTTATCCGTTTTGGAAACAATACTGTTGATTCGAAAATAATTTCAGAAGCATCGGGAACTGTTTATGATTTTGCGTTAATGCTTGAAGCAGCAGCTGCAGGAGAGAAAAAAATATGATATTTGAAAATCCTGTAATGCTTTTATTGATCCCTGTTGTTATATTTGCCATCTGGTTTTCATATAAAAGAAAAAACAGGGGAAGTATAATATTCTCTTCTCCTGATAAATATTATATTGAAAAAAATAAAACAACATCCAAATTCAGCAAAGATCATTTTTTATTTGTTTTGACCAATTATTTCTTTTGGCTATCGCTGCTCCTGATCGCATTTTCTCTTTCATCTCCGGAAGTGGTAAAGAAGGATATAAAGCATCTATCTGCAGGTAATGAATATTTTATATTGCTGGATGTTTCTCCAAGTATGGTAATAGAGGAAGAGGCAGGCAGTGCTGCGGGCAGAAGAACAAGGCTTGATAAAGCCAAAGAAGCTGCTGAATATATTGTAATGAATTCTGGAAATGACTATCCCGGGCTTATTCTTTTTGGAAGCAACTCTGTTGTTGCTGTTCTTCCCACTCCGGACAAAGATAGTTTTCTTCAAAGGCTTAAAGAAGCCAAAATCATGGATCTCGGAGAAGCTACTGCCATTGGAACAGCGATCGGGACAGCTATCCATTTTCTCAAAGATTCAAAACAAAAAGAAAAAAGTATAATACTTATTTCCGATGGAGGAACAAATTATGGAGAGCTTTCCCCTTTGGATGCTTCTCTCATGGCAGCAAAATTAAACATAAGGATAAACTGCATAGCAATCGGCAGTATAACAAGCGAAAAAACCATCACAATAGATACAGCTCTTCATGACAGGGTAACTGCAAGAATTTCAGGAAGTTATCAGCCTGAAATATTAAAAATAATCGCCGAAAACGGGAGAGGCTATTTTCTTGAAAATCCTGTCAAGGAAACAATAGGGAGAATAACAACAAGTCTTAAAACAGGAAAAGAGGAAACTGAGATCTTTTTTGTAAAAAAAGATTTGTCTGATTATTTTTTTATACCCGGGGTTTTAATTCTTTTAATTGCTATGTTTTTAAAAATGGTTGTATTGAAGGAGTTAATGGCATGAAAAACCCTATAGCTCTTATCTTAATAATTATTCCCATACTTCTTTTTATATTTGAGCTTCGGAAATTGAAAGAAAAAACAAATTATTTTTATACTGTTTCTTTTTATAGGGAAAAAAATAAAGCAGCTTCGATTTTCCGCATAAAACAGCTTTATATTATTTCACTCTATACCATAAGTATGCTTTTTTTTATTATTGCGCTTTCTTCTCCTTATGTAATTTCAAAGAAAAGAGATGCAGTATCAAATAAACCATTTTTTGCAAAAGATACTATTTTTCTTTTTGATATATCACAGAGTATGCTAGCGGATGATGGCGATAATTTAGGCAGGCTTGAGAAAAGCAAAAGAGCTGCAACTGCGTTGGTTGCTGCTGAAGATGGGAGGTTTGGTCTTGTTGTTTTCAAAGGAAATGGGTTTACAATGCTTCCACTTACAGGAAATAAAAATAGCGTAATAAATACTATTATGAGTCTCTCGCCGGATTTATATACAGAGACAGGTACAGATATTGGCAAAGGTCTTTTGAAAGCAGTTGAGTCATTTCCAAATCATGAAAATACAGATAAAAGATTATATGTTTTTACAGATGGAGAAGAGCCTGAAAAAGGGAGCTTTTCAAAATTAAGAAATATAATCGCAGATATTGTTAAAAATAATATTTCTCTTTATATAATTCCTCCGGATAAAAAATCTGGTTCTCCTGTTCCCGGCAGGGATGTGATTTCTGTTCCTGATATGAAAATGATAAATACTCTTGGTAAATTACCTAACAGCTCTGTAATTTCCATAAAAGATTTAAGTATGACTGCTTCGATTGTTAATAAAAATGATTCAGCAGAATATAGTTTTTCTTTGTTTTTTTCATTGGCAGGATTTATTATTTTTCTTATAGCGCTGTTATTACGGGGAATTAAATGGCAAAATATTATTTAGCTCTGGTTTTGTTTATATCAGTTTTCTCTTCATGCAGCAGCAATTATTTAAAAGCCTGTTATGAAAATCTTTCAGCTATATACCTCTCTGAAAAAGGAGAAACAGATAAAGCTATTACAGTTTTTGGAAAAGCGCTTAATAATATAGATAACAGTAGATACAAGAAATATGTTGAATATAATATTGCTTCGCTGTACAGGGAAATCGGCGAACCAGATGCCGCAGAGCTTAATTTTCTTTCTATTGATACAGATAACGATAATGAATTCAAATACAGAATTAATTGTGAATTAGGCATCATTGCTTTCCAGGCAGGAGATTATGCAAAAGCAGCTGGTTTCTTCAAGAATGGTGTTATCATCAACAATAGTGATATAAAACTGATACAAAATCTGGAGCTTGCGCTTTTATTGATGTATGAAGATAATAAAAGAAAGGAAGAGAACATAAATATTATTCTGCCGACTGATAATAGAGAGACAGAAGGCGCAGAAAAACTGCTTAATATAATGTTTTCGGGAGAAAGTCTGTTTTGGGTAGAGAATACAACGAAAAAAGCAGAACAAGGAAAAGATTGGTAATATTTGTTTTTCTATTTTTATGTTTTCATGTATGTGCTCAGGATTTTGCAGCAGAAGTAAATATAGAAAAAACCTCTTTTCAGGTAAATGAAGAATTTAAATTTACTATTTTTATCCCAACAATATCTCCATCAAAATTAATAATAGAAGAACCAAAATATCCGGATGGAATCGAGATTGTCACAGGACCATCTATACGACCTGGAAGAAATGGTTCAATAGTTGATTATAGTTTTAAATTAAATAAACCAGGCCGCTATGTAATAGAAAGTTTTAAAATAAAAAATAACGCCAAAACTATTCTTACTACTCCTGTTTTTATTGCAGCAGTTTCGCCTTATCAGATATATGGAGGTTTTAATAAAGTTCCTCCTTCTGCAAGATGGGATATTCCAAAAGATGATTATTATCCGGGCGAGATAATTCCTCTTTGCTTTGCAATAGAAAATATAGAAAATCCTGATGTAGAAATAGAATCCGTAGTGTCGCAAAATATTGATGGTTATGTGAAAAAAATAAGCAGAGAGCTTGAAAAAAACAAGATAACGATCATTACAAAAAAAGTTTTAACAGGAGAAATCTACGATCTCCTGTTCCATGATCATATATTTGTTCCATTCAAATCTGGAATTTTAACTCTTCCTGATTTGGAAATTTATATTTCCGAAGGAAAATCCGACTACAGGACAACATTAAAAGGGATTCCTGTTAAAATTTCCAGTTTGCCTGAATCAGAAGAAAATACAGGAGCGCTTGGAAAATATTCCTATGAATATGAAATATCAGATAGTAAAATATCAGATTCGCAAGCTGTTATTTTAAAGCAAAAAATATCAGGAATAGGTAATTTTTATGGAATTACAATGCCTGCTCCATATCTTGGCAATCCGGCAATAGCTGATATTTATTTTATAAAAGATACTTATGATGTTGCTCCTGCTGGCAATTATCCTGATTCTCCGGATCACAAGCTTTTTAAAGGTTCAAGAGAGTTTATTTATTCGATCAGAAAAAAATCAAATGAGATATCAATTCACAATAGGACATATCCTGAAAATGTTTCTGTTATAATTCCTGATTTTTCATGGTATTCAAAAAAAACTTCTGATTCCTTTTCAGCTGAAAGTCGGGTAGCGGAACTAAAACTGGAAAAAAGTCAGGGAACTGTTATAATTTTAAATATAGAAGAAAATTCATTTGCGCAACCCATATCCGGCATAAAGCAGGAAGATAAAGAAAAAAAAATAAAGAAAAGTCTGTTGGAAATATTTAAAATAATTTTAATAATATCTATAGTTCCAGCTCTTTTTTTTGCATTAAAGAAAAGAATAAAAAAATCAATTATAGCTCTTTTTATAATAGTATTAGCTGTTATTATTGGTTTTTTGATAGTAACAAAAGTATTGATAAAACAGCCTGTTTATGGAATTGTTAGCGATGGCGCTTATGCTGCTGATATTTATGTTATCCCCGAAGAATCTGCCACTATTAAATTTTCTGTGAAAAGTGGTGAAACAGTCAGAATAATCGGGGAAAAAGATCAATTTTATCTTATAGAAACTGATAGCAAAGGCAGCAGAGGTTGGTCAAAAAAAGAAAACATTATATTGGAATAAATATGGAATTTGGAAAGATTCTTGAAAATTGGGAAAAGAAAAGTAAAAACAGCAACACAAAATATCCTGATAAAGATAAATTTATTTCAAAAGATTCTTCTTCGGGCCAGGGGCGGGGGAAAAATTTAAAAATTTTAAAGAAAATAAAATCTCAGGATACTATTGATCTACATGGTTTAACATCTTCAGAAGCAGAAATTGAGCTTAAAAATTTTCTTTTAAATAGCAAAAGTAAAGGTTATACAAAGGTTTGCGTGATCCATGGCAAGGGAATTCATTCAAACGGAGAGAGTGTTCTTAAAAAAGTAGTTGATAATGTTCTAAGAAATTGCCCTTATGTCGGAACAACAGGATTTTCACAGCAGAGAGATGGCGGAAAAGGTTCCCGATGGGTAACATTTAAATAATTTTACTTTTCCCGGTAAATTATTCTTCCCCGGGTTAGATCATAAGGGGAAAGCGCAACTTTTACTTTATCTCCAGGTACTATTCGGATATAAAATTTTCTCATTTTGCCTGAAAGGTGGGCCAGTATTACATGACCATTTTTTACTTCCACTTTAAACATTGTATTAGGTAAAGATTCCTTTACGACACCATCAATTTCAATGGCTTCTTCTTTATTAGCCAAGTTTCCTCCATTTTTATTTTAATTATTATAATTTTTTGTAATAATTAGTAATTAATTTATAATATTTTAATAAAAATTCTTTGTCAACAAAGAATAAGGTTGACAATAAATGCGAAATTGTGCAAATTACGCTTTAACTAAAACATAGAGGGAATGTTATGGAAAGTGATTTTAAAGAACGTATGAATGAAGCACTACTTAAGTTGAAAGAAGAAATAATAAATAACCTTATTTCGGAAAATGATTCTTTCAAATCTCTGGTAGAAGATATGGATCCCAAAGATGTGGTGGATATTGCTGCAGATGATATAGACAGAAAAATGCTTGAAACAGTAAGCGCACAAGATATAAAAAGACTAAAATTGATTGATGCTGCTATATCGAGAATACAGAATAACAGATATGGAGTCTGTATGAAATGTGGTAAAAAAATACCTGAAGAACGGCTTGAAGCAATTCCATACGCTATTATGTGTATATCTTGTAAGACTTCTGATGAAAAAATGAACAGATAACTAAAAATACTTTTACCCCATCTATGGAGAGGGTAATACATCATTTTTAGGCTAATATAATATTTTGAAACAGCCGATAGTTTAATTAATAAAATAGAGGCTAAATTATGGAATCTATACAGGCTGTTTCAAATATATCAGTACCTTTCTCACAAATTTTAAAGATTAGCTATTCTGGCGGTCAATTATCTGTTCCTGTTAGCGATGCTGCTGGTATAAATACCAGATTTAAACATATAACAGGCGTCCCATTAGCATCAGAAAGCGGCAATATCTCATATTTTCAACTTAGGCAACTTGATATGTTGATCGACCAGCTAAGTAAATTAAGGAATATGGGAGCTGATATTGATGTTGATATTTCAGATATTGAAAAAGATCAGCTTCAGGAATTAATAAATAACTTCTCCAATGAACTTAGCAATAGGATAAATTCCATGTCTATTAATTATTATAATGGGATTTATTCACCTGGTTCCATTCTCAATATGACTGCTTAATAATGAATTATTTGATTCTAATCCTTGCAACAACAATTTTTTTTTATTTATTAATTCCCGGTATAGGCGCTTTTATTGTTAGAAAGCAGTGGACTGAATTCCGTAAAAAGCTTTTAGTTGCAGCATCTGCTCCTATTATTGACTTCCATAAATCCAGGATTGCAGGAGGGGAATCAGAATATCTTGGGAATTTTAAATTCTTTGGTTCACTTGAAGCAATACAGGATAAATATGAAATTTGGCTCAGAAGCAGTAATTTTACAGTCACTGTAGATATGCAAAATGTTAAAATATATCTTATTCCAGCTTTTAGTTCTTTAGAAGATAAAAATGATATATTTGAAAAAAACAGGGAAATCATAATAGATGAGATGCCGCAGGTACTTAACTGGGAAACATTTCATTCTTTATCACAGCAGACAGATATTATGGTTTGCGGCCCTCTTTTTATAGAAAAAGGTAAGGTAATTTTCAGAAATACAGATGAAGAGAGCATAACTTTTCTTATCTATGATGGGAAACAGGAATCCTTATTAAGGCGCAGTATATGGGCAGGAAGACACAGAAATGAGTTCTGGAATATTCTAACCCCTGCTTCTCTGGTTGCAGGCTCTTTTTCCCTTTTTATTATTGCATATTATCTTTTTTCTTTTCCAGGATTTACAATTATTTCAAGATTTACAATTTCTTTAAGCCTTATTCCTGTAATGCCTCTTTTTCCGCCAGGTGTTGTACTATTCTTTACCTATAGACATTTTTGGAAAAAAGCAAGGTTTTTAAGAGCAGAAAGGGATATTATAAAATTACCTTTCCATTATTTTGCAAAAACTAATTTTTCTGATGAAAATCTTTGTCTTGATATATGGCCGGAAATGACATACTGCTATAAAAAGATTCAAAGCAAAGAAGAAGTAATACAAATCTGCAACAATAAAAATATTAAAATAAGAAGCATATCTATTATTAAAAATAATATATCAAAAGATGATCCTTATTATTATTTTTATAAGTCAGAGAAAAAAGCACAGGATCCTTTTATAGAAGAAGTTATTATCCATGGAGACCCTATGGATATAATAAAAAAATGCCAGCACAAATCAGAAATCTATGACTATTTTTCCCTTTCAATTTTTTCATTGGGAATGATGATCAATTTTTCACTTACTTATTTCTTTATTGATTTAATAAGCAGATAAAAACATAAAAAAGGTGATTAGGAGCAGTCTTTAACTGCAAGCATATGCAAAGAGCGCAAGAGAAGCAAAAAGCAGGAAGCTGTTCTGTTTTAGATACTACTTCTGCTGCTTTTTTGCATAATCAGCGTTTAGTTTTTTTCCTTTAAATGTAACATTATTAATAACACCTATAACATCTTCTGCTTTTGAAGATGTAACATCTATGAAAGAATAGCTGTCAAATATTCTAATCCGTTTCAGATCGCTTTTCTCTGCTTTTTTGGATGACAAAATCATTCCTGCAATATCTTTTGAATAAAGTCTTCTGTTTTTCCCGATATTTATAAAAATAGTTTTAAAATCGCTATCTTTTTCTTCATTACTGCTTGTCTGAACATTGTATCCATTTTGTTCTGCATATTTTTTTAATAACCATGCTGAAAAATAGCTTCTCACAAAAAAAGGGACATTTTTCTTAATAATTTTCTTGATTTCAACAAGGTTTTTTATATCAGATGATTCTTTTATTTCTGAAACAATATTTTTTATAAATGAGTTATCCATATTTTTTTCTTCTCCTAGCTCTGTACAATTTATTGTAACTGGTTTTTTAAAAAGTTGATAAAAAGAATAGTCCTGTTTTACTTCCTTTGTAAAGACTATAAAAAGCTCTTTTCCGCCAAGTTTTGAAAAAATAAATTCTATATCTTTCTCAAAACTGTATTGATCTTCTACATCGCTATCTTCGATTATACAACTTTGCATTCCTTCAAAGGAAATATTATTGCTTCTTATCAGATCTATAATACTATCCGCAGTGCTTATAAATATATCAGGCTGTTTTTTAAGCATTCTGGAATCTTTTTTTAAATTACGGTCAGAATTTGCCGCAACTGACTGAAGGCTTGTCACTTTCTTTTGAAACAGTTTTTTAAAAAGCGCATTAATTTTTGCTACATTTTCATGTGATGATGTAATAATAAGGCTTTTTAATCCAGGGAATGAAAAATCAGTATTAGTAATAACAGAAAGAACTATTCCCAGAGTTTTTCCACACCCTTTTTGGGTTTCTGCAATTATATATTTATTGGCAGAAACTGCCTCAACCAGGTTTTTCTGAAATGGTGTTAATGTCTTAAAACCGGCTTTTTTTATGATCAAATCATATTTATTTTCTTCTGTTTTTTGCTGATACAAAATGTAATCCCTGATACCTGGTTATTATTTTAAATAATTCATGTTTAAATATTGTCAATAAAAACAATAATACTATTTATATTGTGCGTTTGGAGCAATATAATAGACGAATATACCGATATTGTAAATATCCGCCCACAGTCTGGATTATAATATATCTATAAATAATGCAGGGATATTATGAGAAAAATTATACTATTTTTTTTACTTTTTTTAGTGCCAGTGATCTTTAGTTATGCAGAAAAATTTGAGTACAAATACATTGCAGGCACAAAATACAGAATCTTGTCCGAAGTTGATGAAAATGTTTATATGAACGATATTTTCTCCCATAATGCAAAAATGCTTAATAAGATATCTGTGGAAGTGCTTGAAGCAGAAAATGGAAGCGGACTTATGAGCGCAACTCTGGAAATGTCTGAAAAAGTTACAGGAATATATTCTACATACGAAGTAGCTGAAAAATATGAATCAATATTCAGGCAGGACAGGTTTGGATACACTACTGTAGATAAAAAATACTTTATCCCAATGGCAAGAAATATTCCTGCTTTTCCTGACCATCATCTTGAACCTGGAGATAAATGGAGCGGCAAAGGGGAGGAAGTCCATGACTTTAGAAAAGGTTTTAATATTTTAAATCCCTATGCTTTTCCGGTAAGTGTGGATTATCAATATCTTGGAAAAGATGAAACAGGCCTATATGATCTTATAAGTATAAAATACAGTGTTGACCATGAAACCAATTTTCCCAGAATTAATAACTTAAACTATTATCATCTTAAAAGAATAACAGGTTCTACTGATCAGATAATGAAATGGGATAACAAAAAAGGGCGCGCTCATAGTTATAACGAAGAGTTTATTTTTGTATTTGAACTTTTGTCCGGCGAGACCATTAAATTTATAGGAATTGCAAAGGCAGAAGTTATTGAAGCTGAAGAACTTGATAAAGATAAAATTGCAGGAGAAGTTGAGAAGTCAATTAAAGATTCAGGTATTGAAGATGTCTATGTGGAAAAAGTAGATGAAGGTGTTAAAATAACAATTGAAGATATTCAATTTCTTCCTGACTCAACAGAATTCGCAAATAAAGAAGATGAAAAATTAATAAAAATAACTGAAGTGCTTCGCAATAATCCAAACCATGATCTCCTTATAATAGGGCATACAGCGCTTGCCGGTACAGCGGAAGGGAGAAAAACGCTTTCGATCCAGAGAGCAAAAGCTGTTGCAGAATATATTCTTGCTGCAGGAGCAAGAACTGAAAAGCAGATAATGATACAGGGAAAAGGAGCAGATGAACCTGTTGCAACAAATGCAACTGATGAAGGGCGAAAGAAAAACAGAAGAGTTGAAATTATTATTCTTGAAAACTGATTTTAATTAATCAGTTTCTGTTCCAATGCAGACAGGTTGGCACTTACCAATTTTTGATTATATTAAGATTTAATTGATCAAAGTTTTTTATGATCAGGTCAGCGCTGGAAATGTCCTGCTTGCCCGAAGAAGGATTTACATAACCTATACACTTCATGCCTGCTTTTTTTGCAGCTATAACTCCATTATATGAATCTTCAATAACAATACATTCATTTGGTTTTACATCCAGCTTGGCTGCTGTTTCAAAGAAAATATCAGGCTCGGGTTTTCCGTGTTTTACATTGAAGCCGCTTATGTATACTGGAAAATATTTTAAAAGGTTTGATGCTTCAAGAACTGTTTTAATAAGATCCATATGGGAAGAAGATGCGACTGCTGTTATAAGCCCTTCTTTTTTTATCTCTCTTATAAATTCTTCAACTCCTTCAACAGGAGGGATCTTCCCAATGTTTTTAAAATAGTTGACACGGAATATTGTATCTTCTTCTAAAAGTTTTGAAATAGATTTTTCAAGATGATATTTTTCCTTTACCCTTTCCCACATCTTCTTCATTGCAAGCCCTACAAAAGAATTGATCTCCTCTGCCTGAATGGAAATTCCCATTTTTTCGAGGATAAGTTTTTCTACTTCAAAATGATGTATTTCACTATCGACAAGGACTCCATCCATGTCAAAAATAACAGCCTGGATCATATCCATATTTCTTTAAAGCTGTGTGTTTTTTCGCAATATTTACATTTAAATTTATCATCTGTTATTCTTATGAATTCAGCAGGGACATTTT